>Ga0164296_1002342_pt1 | contig 19023 bp, 16 predicted proteins | sample GEODES057metaG_FD_113533 | JGI IMG/M metagenome (GOLD analysis project Ga0164296, IMG submission 113533) | Dystrophic lake water microbial communities from Trout Bog Lake, Wisconsin, USA - GEODES057 metaG | ecosystem: Environmental > Aquatic > Freshwater > Lake | place: USA: Trout Bog Lake...
GGTGAGCAAGACGCTAATATAGATCCGCAAAAAGTAACAAGACTTGTCATTTGTTCAGGTAAGGTTTATTACGACCTAGTTAAGACACGTGAAACGAAGAAGTCAAAAGATACGGCGATTATTCGTATTGAGCAGCTTTATCCATTCCCACACAAAGCATTTGTAGCTGAATTGAAAAAATACCCAAATGTAACTGAATTAGTTTGGACACAGGATGAGCCGCAAAATCAAGGAGCTTGGTTCTTCATTCAACATAATATTTTTGAAAATATGGTTGAAGGTCAGAAATTAAGTTACTCAGGTCGTCCTGCTTCTGCTTCGCCAGCATGTGGATATTCTCATCTTCACCAAGATCAGCAAAAGTCATTGGTAGATGGGGCATTTGCGAAGTTAAAAGGATTTGCTTTATCAAAATAACTAAATAAGTAACATTAACAGCGATTAATAATTAACAAGGATTCACCATGTCTATATTTGAAGTTAAAGTACCCCAGTTATCTGAATCAGTAGCAGAAGCAACTCTTTTACAGTGGAAGAAAAAAGCTGGAGATACTGTTGCACAAGATGAGATTCTCATTGAAATTGAAACAGATAAAGTTGTTTTAGAAGTGCCTGCACCTTCTGCAGGTGTTTTATCTGAAATCGTTATTGCTGATGGAGGAACTGTTGTTTCTGATCAGGTCATTGCAAAGATTGATAGTGATGGTAAAGCCGTAGCTGCACCAGCTGCTGCTCCTGCTGGAGCCCCTGTAGCGGCAGCGCCTGCACCTGCAGCGCCTGCGCCAAGTTCAAACAGTGCAGCTGGTGTTGCAATGCCAGCAGCAGCAAAAATCTTGGCAGAGAAAAATATTGCTGTAACTGATGTTGCTGGAACAGGCAAGGATGGCCGTGTAACTAAAGCTGACGCGATGGGAGCATCTGCTGCACCTGCAAAAGCAGCGCCAGCACCGCAACAAAAATTGGCAGCTCTTCCAGCAAATGTCATGTCGGGAGATCGTCCAGAAGAGCGCGTTCCAATGAGTCGTTTGCGTGCTCGTATTGCTGAAAGACTTTTAGAGTCACAAGCAAATAATGCGATTTTGACTACATTTAATGAAGTCAATATGGCACCAGTAATTAGCATGCGTAACAAGTACAAAGATATTTTTGAAAAAGAACATGGTGTGAAATTAGGTTTCATGTCTTTCTTTGTTAAAGCAGCTGTACATGCATTGAAGAAATATCCAATTTTGAATGCTTCTGTAGATGGCAATGACATTGTTTACCATGGCTACTTTGATATTGGTATTGCAGTAGGTTCACCACGTGGTTTAGTTGTTCCAATTTTGCGTGATGTTGATCAAATGAATCTTGCTGAAATCGAGAAAAAGATTTCTGAATTTGGTGTTAAAGCGCGTGATGGTAAGTTAACGCTTGATGACTTAACTGGTGGAACATTCTCCATTTCTAATGGTGGGATATTCGGATCAATGTTATCTACTCCTATTATCAATCCTCCACAATCAGCAATTTTAGGTATTCATGCTACTAAAGATCGTGCTGTTGTAGAAGATGGTCAGATTGTGATTCGTCCAATGAACTATTTGGCGATGTCATATGACCACAGAATCATTGATGGACGTGAGGCTGTTCTTGGCTTGGTAGCAATGAAAGAAGCCCTTGAAGATCCAGCAAGATTATTACTCGATATTTAATTAAGCAAGTAACTTGCTTTTAAAGGAATAAGAATGAGTCAAGAATTTGATGTAGTAGTAATTGGTGCTGGTCCTGGTGGTTATATTGCGGCTATTCGTGCTGCGCAGTTGGGTTTCTCAGTTGCTTGTGCAGAGGGTAATGCTTATGATGATCCAAAAGCTGAGCCACGCCTTGGTGGAACATGTCTTAATGTTGGATGTATTCCATCTAAGGCACTTTTAGCTTCTTCTGAAGAGTTTGAAAATATTGAAAAGCATATTTCAAGCCATGGTATTGAAGTTAAAGGCGCTAGCATTAATGTTCCCAAAATGATTTCACGTAAAGATGAAATCGTTACTAAGATGACGGGTGGTATTCAGTATCTTTTCAAGAAAAATAAAGTGACGCATCTTAAAGGTTATGCATCCTTTGTTGGTCGCGAGAACAATCTTTATCAATTAGCCATCAAGGGTAAAGAAAACACAACTGTTAGTGCTAAACACGTCATCATTGCATCAGGTTCTAAAGCTAGACATCTTCCTGGAATGGAAGTTGATAATGTTTTGATTTGTGATAACGAAGGTGGTTTGAAGTTTGATCAGACGCCTAAGAAATTAGGTGTGATTGGTGCTGGCGTTATTGGCTTGGAACTAGGTTCTGTTTGGAGAAGACTTGGATCAGATGTCACGATTCTTGAAGCGATGCCTACATTCTTGGGTGCCTGTGATCAAAGCATTGCTGCTGAGGCGCAAAAATTATTTACTAAACAAGGCCTTAAATTTAACCTTGGCGTAAAAATCAATGAAGTCAAAAAAGGTAAATCTAACGTAACTGTTAATTACACAGATACTGCAGGTGCTGATCAGTCATTAGTGGTTGATCGTTTAATTGTTTCTGTTGGTAGAGTACCTAACACTGATCAATTAAATCTTGAAGCTATTGGCTTAAAGGTTGATGAGCGCGGATTTATTCCAGTAGACGATCACACTCTTGCAACAAGCGCTCCTGGCGTATATGCAATTGGTGACGTGGTTAGAGGTCCGATGCTTGCGCATAAAGCAGAAGACGAAGCTGTTTTAGTAGCTGAGATCATTGCTGGTCAAAAACCACACATCGATTACAACTGCATTCCTTGGGTCATTTATACATCTCCTGAGATTGCTTGGGTTGGAAAAAATGAACAGCAGTTAAAAGCTGAAGGTCGTGCTTATAAGCCTGGTCAATTCCCATTTGCGGCGAATGGTCGTGCATTAGGTATGGGATCTGCTGATGGTTTTGTAAAGATTCTTGCTGATGCAAATACGGATGAGATTTTAGGAGTACACATCATCGCTTCTGCTGCTTCTGATTTAATTGCTGAGGCTGTTGTTGCTATGGAGTTTAAGGCTTCTGCAGAAGACATCGCTCGTATATGTCATCCACATCCAAGTTTATCTGAGCCAATTCGTGAAGCAGCACTTGCTACAGATCGTCGCGCATTGAATTTCTAATTTAGGGATTCATGCGCGTTACCGATTTATACAAAGCTTCATTAGAAAAAAAAGCATATCAAAGTGATGCAGCCCAAGAGGCTGCAATCGCTCGCTTGCAACGTTGTCAAGACGAATGGGAGCAGCGTCCTTCATCATCAGGTGGCTTTTTTTCTAAACTCATGGGCAATCAGTCCTCGACAGTTCCAAAAGGAGTGTATTTTTGGGGTGGTGTTGGAAGAGGTAAATCTTTCATCATGGACTGTTTTTATGAAGCCATTACTATAGAAAAAAAGACACGCTTGCATTTTCATGAGTTCATGCGTGAAGTACATCGCGAATTACAAGATTTAAGAGGTAAGGCGAATCCTCTAGATGAATTAGGTAAAAAAATTGGTCAGCGTTATGAATTAATTTGCTTTGACGAGTTTCATGTCAGTGATGTTGCTGATGCGATGATTCTATATAGATTGCTAGATGCTTTATTCAAAAATAAAGTGCAGTTTATTATGACATCTAACTATCGTCCTGATTTGTTATACCCAGATGGCCTTCACCGTGACAGAGTTTTGCCGGCCATAAAACTCCTTGAAGAAAAACTAGATGTTATTAATGTAGACGCTGGGGTAGATTATCGAAAAGTCGTCATGGATCAAGTAAGGGCCTACATTACGCCTTTGGTTCCTGAAGTGCAGGAAGAGTTAACTTCTGTTTTTGGTCAATTGGCAGGTGCTCACGTTGATGAACCCAATGAGTTATTAATAGAAAATCGCGTTATTAATTGTGTTCGTAGAGCAGGAAGTGTTGCTTGGTTTAATTTTGAAGAACTATGTGCTGGTCCCCGTTCGCAAAATGACTATTTAGAAATTGCCTCGACTTTTCATACAGTTATATTGTCTGACGTTCCTAAAATGGTTCCCAGAATGTCTAGTGAAGCTAGGAGATTTACCTGGTTAATAGACGTTTTCTATGACCACAAGATCAAATTAATTATTTCAGCAGAAGTTGAGCCTGATTTGCTATATGTTGAAGGCCAAATGTCTGGTGAGTTCCATAGAACTGTTTCAAGAATTATTGAAATGCAGTCTAAAGACTATCTACATGCTCCAAGAAGAGTCATTGATACTTCATTAACTTAGAAATAAGAATAAGCTCCAAATCATATTCAATTTGAAGAGCTTCTTGTCTCTTTCATCACACTATGACCGTATCTAAAAGCCACCTAAGAATGGCGGCAATTGGAAGATCGAATTCATCCAATAAAAAATCAAACCCCAGCATTAAATTTTTAAAGATATAAGTGTTCCAAACTTTTGTCGTAAAATAATGAAAAGACAGTTCGAGAGCGAGTGAGTATACGAACTAGCTGCCTAGAAATAGGTCTTGCACGCCAGCAAGGGTAACAGAGTCTCGCAGTGAAATCTTTAACAAGATTTCAAGATAAGGGCCTTAGGGCTCTTTTTCTTTTCTTCTCTATTCATAAACCCCAATTAGTGCTTTTAATATAAAAGTTGGAGGGAATAGTTTTGATGTTCTGAGAACTACAATACTTTTTGCTGAGAGACCGATGAAAAATGATTTTAAAAAGCCTAAATTTTTTCCTTATAAATCGCTATCAATGATCCAAAGTTTTTTAAAAAAAACATTTATGAAAATGTTGACAAGAAATTATGTATAATTTTTATAACATACTCGCCATGCCTCTCAATGATGCACACTTTGGCGGGTTTTTTTTCATTAAATATGACCCAATTCGGAAAAACCCCCCTCAGCATTGCTGATCATATCCAGAAATTAAAAGATCAAAGTTTAATTTTTTCTAATGAAGCTAATGTTTTATTTTCGGTTTTCTGCATATACCAGACCTTTTTATCTTCCAAATCGTGAAGATCATTAATTTAAATTAGCTAATCACGTATTACCAATACCTCAAGTAAATTATTCCCAAATCTGATTAGTTGATTCATTTATCGAAATTCTCCTGTGAAAACTGTAGAATATTGGTATGAATTCTATTAATGCTGATTTGCATTGCCATTCTGTGGTGTCCGATGGCACCCTCTCACCAGAGGAACTTGCATTGCGCGCACATCAAAACGGTGTGGAGTTATGGTCACTCACTGATCATGATGTCATCGGTGGGCAGCATCGAGCCAAAAAGGCTGCTGAAGAATTAGGCATGAAATACACATCTGGTGTTGAAATCTCAGTGAGTTACATGGGGCAAACAGTCCACATTGTTGGCGTTGGTATTGATCCAGATCATGATGTTTTGGTCGAAGGTCTGCGTCAAACAAGAGATGGAAGAAGTGCAAGGGGGCGTGAGATGGCTCGTCAACTTGAACTTGTTGGAATTCCGGGAACCTATGAGGGTGCACTAACCTATGCAGGAAATCCTGAACTTTTATCAAGAACCCATTTTGCAAGATATTTAGTAGAAATGAACATTTGCAGAACGACGGATGAAGTGTTTAAAAAGTTCTTGGTGGAAGGTAAGCCTGGTTATGTTGGTCATGTTTGGGCTAGCTTAGAAGAGTCTGTGCGTTGGATCAAAAGTTCTGGGGGACATGCAGTTATAGCGCACCCTGGAAGATATCGATTTACAGAGATTCAGAAAAACGAATTATTCACCAACTTCAAAGACTGCGGTGGGCTCGGAATAGAGGTTATCACTGGCAGCCATACTCCTATGCAGTATGAAGAATATGCAAAAGTTGCACAACACTACCAATTTTATGCTTCTCGAGGATCAGATTTTCATGATCCGAAGGAAAGTTATATTGATTTAGGAAAACTTCCTGAATTACCTTCTTCTCTTCAACCAATTTGGTCATTACTTTAAAGCTGGAAAACTATGTATTCTGAACGCGTATTATCTGGGATGCGACCTACGGGCTCGCTACATTTGGGACACTATCATGGGGTGCTAAAAAATTGGGTCAAGCTACAAGCTGAGTACCCTTGCTTTTTCTTTGTCGCCGATTGGCATGCTCTCACTACCCATTACGAGTCTCCAGAAGTAATTCAGAATTCTGTTTGGGAGATGGTGATTGATTGGTTAGCTGCTGGGGTTGATCCAACGCAGGCAACTTTATTTATTCAAAGTAAAGTTCCTGAGCATGCAGAGTTATTCTTACTCTTATCGATGGGTACACCATTAGGATGGTTGGAGAGGGTTCCAACCTATAAAGATCAAATCGAAAAACTACGTGAAAAAGATTTACAAACTTATGGATTTTTAGGATACCCATTACTGCAAGCTGCAGACATATTAATTTATAGAGCACAGCATGTTCCAGTTGGGGAAGATCAGATACCTCACGTTGAAATGACACGTGAAGTTGCTAGAAGATTTAATTATCTTTATGGCAGAGAGGCTGGCTTTGAAGAAAAAGCAATGGAGGCCGCCAAAAAATTAGGTGGTAAAAGAACGAAGTTATATCTTGAGGCCAGAACTGCCTATCAAGAAAAGGGTGATGATGAGGCCTTAGAGCAAGCCAAGGCCATTTTGCAAGAAGCGCAAAGTCTTTCGATGGGAGATCGTGAGCGCTTATTTGGATACCTTGAAGGTGCCAGAAAAATTATCTTGCTTGAACCTCAAGCATTGCTGACTGAAGCTTCAAAAATGCCAGGTCTAGATGGTCAAAAAATGTCTAAATCCTATGGCAACACTATTTCTTTGCGTGAAGATGCAGAGTCGATTACGAAGAAAGTTAAAACCATGCCTACTGATCCGGCAAGGATTAGAAGGACAGACGCGGGTAATCCAAAAAATTGTCCAGTTTGGGAGTTACATCAGGTGTATTCCGATGAGGCAACCAAGGATTGGGCGCAACAAGGATGTACCACAGCTGGAATAGGTTGTATTGAGTGTAAAGAGCCTCTCATAAAGAGTATTCTCAAAGAGCAACAGCCTATGCTTGAAAGAGCACAACAGTATTTAGATGACCCAAGTCTCTTGAGGGCGCTCATTGCTGATGGATGCGATAAAGCGCGTAAAACTGCTCAAGAAACAATGAGGGATGTGCGTGAGGCTATGGGACTTGATTACTCATAATCAACTATCAGTATCCGAATGGGTTAAACGCTTTGCAGACTTAATCCCAAAGGATCATCAAGACCAAAGAGTATTAGACTATGCGTGTGGCTCAGGGAGGCACACGCTTTTCTTGCAAGAAAAAGGGCATAAAGTACTTGGAATTGACAGAGACGCTTTAACACTCCAAAATTTGCAAAATTCCTTCAGTGAGTGTCAACTGAATAAAGTAGAATTACGTTGTGAAGACTTGGAGCAAGAGCATTTCTCTGAATCTTTGAGTAAAGAAAAATTTGCAGGTTTAGTGGTAACTAATTATTTGTATCGACCGCATTTAGAGAAACTCTTGGATTTGGTAAAAGTCGGTGGGATAGTGATTTATGAAACTTTTGCTATTGGTAATGAGAAGTTTGGTAAGCCATCCAATCCTCATTTTCTGTTAAAGGAAAATGAGTTGTTGGAGGTGGTGATGAAGCAAAATAAATTCAAAGTTATTGCCTTTGAGATTCTTGAAGTAGGGTTACCTAAACAGGCGAAAATTCAAAGGATTTGTGCAGAGCGGATTTAAGATTGGGCTACAATTCTATGATGAAAATGAAATCTTTATACCCACAATTGCCAATACTTGGCAGTATTGTAGCCATCGTTACTCCAATGCATGAAGATGGCAATATTGACTATGGTGCCTTGCGTAACTTATTAGATTGGCATGTTGATCAGGGAACCCACGGTATTGTTATCGTAGGTACCTCTGGAGAGTCACCAACAGTTAACGTTGAAGAACATTGTGAATTAATCAAGGTTACGGTTGATCACATCAATAAAAGAATTCCGGTCATTGCAGGAACTGGTGGAAATTCCACAGCTGAGGCGATTGAGCTGACAGAGTTTGCTAAAAAGGGTGGTGCGGACGCAAGTTTGCAAGTTGTTCCTTATTACAATAAGCCGACTCAAGAAGGTATTTACTCTCACTTCAAGAAAATTGCTGAAACAATTGATTTGCCGGTAATTCTATATAACGTACCTGGCAGAACAGTTGCCGATATGAGTAATGCGACGATTTTACGTTTAGCCCAAGTTCCTGGAATTGCTGGTTTGAAAGACGCGACTGGAAACTTAGAGCGTGCAAGTGCATTGATTGCTGGGCTTAAGGAACAGAACAATAGTCAATTTGCTGTATTTTCAGGTGACGACTTAACTGCGATCTTTTTAATGTTGATGGGTGGTCATGGCAACATTTCTGTGACAGCTAATGTGGCACCTAAATTAATGTCTTCTCTATGCGAGGCTGCTGTGACTGGGGATTTAGTTCTTGCTAGAGAAATTCAGTTCAAGTTGTTGCAATTGCACCAAATGATGTTTATTGAACCAAATCCAATACCAGTTAAATGGGCTTTAAATGAAATGGGCGTCATTGATAAAGGTATTCGTTTACCATTGACACCATTATCTGAAAATTTACGTCAGCCCTTACGTGAAGTATTACGTAAAACTGGTTTAATTGAATAATTCTTTTAGGAAAACATGCGTATCGACACCAAAGTTGTGACTAGAAATATTACTTTTAGTTCTTTAATTCTTAGTTTCTTTTTAATATCTTGTTCTTCAACCTTCAATGGTGAGTCAATAGATTACAAATCTCAAGGTGAGAAGAAGATCCCTAATTTAGCGATTCCGCCAGATTTAGCAACTTCCAATCCTGAAAAGCGTTATGCAGTGGCTGATGGAACTGCAACTTTGTCCCAATATAACTCTGCAACTTCTAATGCCAAAAAAGAGGAGGTTAAGACGCAAGTTACTCCTGCTCAAGCTGGTATTCGAGTTGAAAAAGACGGTCAAAAGCGTTGGTTAGTCGTTAGCAAGCCAGCTGCAGACATTTATCCTAAAGTTAAATCTTTCTGGGAAGACAATGGCTTTTTATTAGTAACTGATTCTCCAGCCACTGGAATCATGGAAACCGATTGGGCAGAAAACCGTGCCAAGATTCCGCAGGATATGATTCGTCGTTTCTTAGGAAATGCATTAGACAGTATTTATTCAACAGGTGAGAGAGATAAATTTCGTACACGTTTAGAAAAAGCTTCTGGTTCTAACAATGTTGCTGAGACTGAAATTTATGTAACGCATCGTGGTGCTGAAGAAAAGTTGGTTGGAACAAGTTCAGTACAAACTGATTCCTCGATGTGGACTGCACGTCCATCTGATCCAGAGTTAGAAGCAGAAATGCTTGCAAGAATGATGGTTTATTTAGGAACCAGTTATGAAAGCGCGAAGGCTGAACTAGCCAAGACTACTGGTACAAATACGCAACGTGCATCTAGAGTGACTGAGGTAGCTGATGCTGGCAAACTCACTATTAACCAGGGATTTGATAAAACATGGCGTGAAGTTGGTTTAGCCTTAGATCGTTCTAATTTCACAGTAGAAGATCGTGATAGATCAAAAGGTGTTTACTATGTAAGGTTTGTCAATTCAAAAGATACTGAGCCTGAAGCAAAAGGAAATTGGTTCTCTAATCTTTTCAAATCATCGAAAGCAGAACAGATCAGAAAAGCTAAGCGTTATCAAGTTGTAGTGAAGGGTGATAATGCCTCAAGCATAGTAACTGCCCTAGAAGAAAATGGAGAGATTGTAAAGGGTGATGTAGACATACAGATCCTTAAAATTATTGATGGACAAGTAAGTTACTAAGATTGTTAAATTACATTGTTGAGGTTTAAGATAGGGGGTTGAGGAATCAACCCCCTTTTATCTTTTGGATAAGGATAATTATGTTGATCCATTTTAAGAAATTGAACAAATTGGATTTATATTTAGGTACATGCGAATTCTTATTCTGAAACCTCAAATTAAATTCTTTTTTGCTATTTGTTTTCTATTATTTGGCAATACTCTTGTTCATGCGCAGTCTAGTTCTGCTAGTCAACCAATTAAACTATTAGTAGGATCTGTGCCGGGTGCTTCAAGTGACACTTATGCAAGAATTATTGCAGAACCACTTGGAAAGCTTTTGGGTAAAAACATCATTATTGAAAATAAATCAGGAGCTAGTGGAGTCATTGCTACTGGTAATTTAATCAGCTTACCTGCTGATGGAAATACCATGCAGTTAATTTATACACCCCATACCTTGAGTCCTTACCTTTTTAATAAATTACAGTATGACCCTATCAAAGATGTAAAAGGGGTCAGCATGTTACTTACATCGCCACTTGTTCTAGTCGTTGGAGGGGCTTCCAATATTACAAGTTATCAAGATTTAACTGAGTTGAGTAAGAAGCGTGTTCTCAACTATGGATCAGCTGGCGTGGGGAGTGGTGGGCATTTAACTGGTGAAATGTTACGCATGGAAACAAAATGGAAATTAACGCATATTCCATTTCGGGGAGCTGCCCCAGCCGCTGCGGCTGTTGTTGCGGGTGATGTTGATTTTGCATTTATAGCTCAAATTACTGCGAAAGAATTAGCTGCAGCCAATAAATTACGAATCTTAGGTGTTACAAGCAAGTCACATTCCCCCATATTGCCTGAAGTGCCAACCATGCATGAATTAGGATTTAAAAATCTTGAATTTCTCAATTGGTTTGGACTCATCGTATCTGCAAAAACACCTCCCAAAACGATTCAAAAACTCAACCAAGCTGTTGTTGAGGTATTACAGCAAAATGATGTTCGAAAAAAATTAACTGCTGATGGGTCTGAAATAATTGGTAATCAGTCTGAGCAATTTACGCAATTCTTGATAGCAGATTCAAAGAAATGGGCTGAGATCATTCCGCAGATGGAGTTAAAAGGAGACTGACATGACTGACCAAAAAAAAATATTGAACAGTAAAGGGCCCTTAGATGGGGTTACTGTGATTGATCTTTCATCCGTTGTGGTTGGGCCAGTTTGTTCATTGACATTAGCCGATCATGGCGCTGAGGTGATTAAGATTGAATCGATTGAAGGTGATTTAATGCGCAAGCTCGGTGGGGGCGCGAAGAATCCTGGAATGACAGGAAAGTTTCTCAACTTTAATCGTAACAAAAAATCAATTTGCATTGACTTAAAGTCTGAGCTTGGCCGAGAAATTATTTTGAGATTGATAGCAAAAGCAGATGTTTTTGTTACGAATATGCGTCCTGGGGCTCTTGAAAAGCTTGGTTTAGATTGGGCGAGTTTACATACCTTAAATCCAAACTTAATTTATTGCCAGATGTTAGCCTTTGGCAGGGGTGGAAAATACTTTAATCGACCAGCTTACGATACGGTTATTCAGTCTTCATCAGGCTTTGCTGCAACATTTGAAAAATCTGCTGGTGAGCCAAGATTTGTACCCATGGTAGTTACAGACCATATTACTGGTCTAGTAAGTGCTCAAGCCATTGGCTTTGCCTTATATCGTCGAAGTCAAGTTGGTCAGGGGGAGCTAATTGAGGTTCCCATGTTTGAGACTGCAGCAGCATTTGTTTTAAGAGAGCACATGGGGAATATGACGTTTGACCCGCCTATTGGTCCAATGGGTGATCCTAGAATTTTAGATAAAAATAATCGTCCTGTTAAAACAGCTGATGGATATGTTTCCATTTCTCCCAACACTGATGAGCAAGCATTTGCATTTTTTGAAGCTATTGGCCGACCGGAATTAAAAGAAGATCCTCGATTTTGCAATGTCACTGTAAGAACAAAAAATAGTGAGGACTATTATGCGATTCGCTCTAGTTCTTTGGGGGGTAAAACTTCTGCGCAATGGATTGATATCTTTGAGAAAAATGATATTCCATGTATGTGCTATAACTCTTTGGAAGATCTATTCGAAGATCCCCATCTGCAAGATGTTGGATTTTTAGAAGAAGTTGAACATCCTAGTGAAGGAAAAATTTATCAAATAGGCCTTACGAATCAGTATTCTGGAGGGATGAGAAAAGAGTTTATGCCAGCACCGAGGTTAGGTGAGAATACCCGTGAAATTATGCAAGAATTTGGATTTACTGGGATTGAAATTGAAACAGCTCTTCAAGAAAAGGCGATATTTCAGGAAGTAAAGAAAGGTAGTTAAATATGAGTAATGCACAACAAGAAGAACAAGATTTAATCATTCAGGACGAAGGATTTGTCCGGCTATTGACCTTAAATCGTCCACATCGACGCAATGCTTTATCAGAGCAATTGAAGATGAAGTTGATGAATGCCATATTAGATGCAGAAGAAGATCCTGGTATTCGTGTATTGGTCATTACTGGGGCTGGTGAAGATGCTTTCTGCTCCGGGGGAGACTTAAAAAATATTAATCAAAATGATCAAGCAGGTGTCAAATACAGAACGCCTATGAATAGAGTTGAGCGAAATATATTTGAATTTATTTATGAAGTCAAAAAACCAGTCATTGCTGCCATCAATGGTAGTGCTGTCGCAGGTGGTTTTGAGCTTGCGTTAGCCTGTGATTTAAGAATTACCCATGAGGAGGCTAAATTTGGATTACCAGAAACAAAAATTGGTATGGGGGCAAATTTTGGTTCAGTAATGCTACCGCGTTTGATTGGACTTACCCATGCTCTTGAGATGCTCATGACGGGGGAATATATTACGGCACAGCGAGCCAATGAACTGGGATTAATTAATCGAATAGTTCCTAAAAATGCGGTTTTAGCAACTGCGATGGAAATGGCAAAAAAGATTGCAGATAATGCGCCTATATCAGTTCGTAGAGTAAAAGCGGTTGCAATCAAAGGTTTGGATATGCCGGTTCATGCAGCATTGCGTCAAGATCCAGGTTTAAATCCATATCTCAGCGAAGATCGTAAAGAAGGTATTGCTGCAAGATTAGAGAAGCGTAAGCCAGTTTGGAAAAATTGTTAAGAAAGGTTTCACAATGAGTCATTTACCTAAAGTTTTGATTACCGATGAGACCCTGCGTGATGGGTTACAAATTGAACGAGAGGGTGTAACGGTTGACGAAAAATTAGAACTCCTCGACTTGATGGTCAAAGCCGGTCTAAATCGGATTGTGGTAGGGGCTTTTGTGAATCCAAAATGGAGTCCACAAATGGCTGATTCTTTAGAGCTTGTTAAAAGACTAAAAGAGACCCCTGGAGTTTCGTATTATGTATTAGCGCTCAATGAAAGAGGGCGTTTAGAGCGATTGGAATACACACCACCATTAGCTAAAGAGACCATGCATGCAACGCATTTACATGTGTGTCCTATATTTATTCAGAGGAATACCAATAGGACGCTTGCAGAGCAAGAGATGCAATGGCAAGCTCCGATAGAACGTAGTAAGAATGAAGGTATCCGAGAAGGAGCGATTGGGCTGAGTGCTGGTTGGGGTTCTAATTTCTCTGGGGAATTTAGCCATGAAACGCGCATGGAATTACTCACGAAACAATATCAAGCTTGGCAAAAAGAAGGAATACCAGTTACGCGTCTAGATATGGCTGATCCCATGGCTTGGAATACACCTTCTGCGATGGCACAGGATTTAAAGGCGATTACGCATCGATTTCCAAGTATTACCAACTTTAGATTGCACCTGCATAATGCTAGGGGGCTAGCTATGGTTTCCATGTATGAGGCCATTAAATCACTAGACCATAGGCATACCATCATTGCAGACACAGCCATTGGAGGAATAGGAGGTTGTCCATATTGTGGGAATGGTCAGGCAACCGGAATGATTCCAACAGAAGACTTTGTCCATATGTTGGATACATTGGGAATTGAAACAGGAATCTCTGTCGATGGCTTAATTGAGGCATCGGTACGTTTATCACAAATTTTACAAAGACCATTACATTCACAGGTGGCCTTAAACGGTGGATTACCTAGGGGGGATCGACTGTATAGTGAGGATGTTCCTGCGGTATTTACATTTGAGGAAGCGCAACACTTTAGGTTAGGTCCTAAAGTTTATGAAGGTAATCCAAGACCCTGGTTAAAAAAATTACAAAAGACCACTAATCATTAAATATAGGATACAAATGAGATTTTTAAAAATACTATGTACTCTAGGCATATTGGCATCTATATCACTGCACCAATATAGTTTTGCCCAATCCAGTTATCCTCAAAAACCGATTCGTTTGATAGTACCTTTTCCACCTGGTGGATCAACTGATATCTTTTCCAGAATGTTAGGGGAAAAGCTCACTGCCATATGGAAACAGCCAGTCATTATTGATAATAGAGCGGGTGCGAGTGGTCAAATAGCCGTCAATGAATTATTGAAGTCACCTGCAGATGGATACACAGTTTTCATGGGGCATATAGGGACATTGGCGGTTAATCCATCCCTATTTGAGAAGTTGCCCTATGACCCTAATAAAGACTTTGCTCCCATCAGTTTGATTGCCATCGTACCCAATATCTTGGTGATTAATCCTAATCAGCCCTTTAAGACTTTGCCTGAACTCATTGCTTATGCTCACAACAATCCTGGTAAATTGACCTACAGTTCTGGGGGCAGTGGTGGTGCGGCGCACATCGCGATGGAGTATTTTAAGTTGGTTACTAAAACCGATATATTGCATATTCCATATAAAGGGACTGTTCCCGCTGTCATGGATTTATTAGGTGGGCAAGTTAGTATGACGATGACTGGGGCGCCTCCGTTAATGCAGCATATCCTTGCGAAGAAACTCATTCCACTGGGTGTGTCTAGTATCAAGAGAATTGATGCGCTTCCCCAGGTTCCGACCTTAGCTGAGTCTGGTATTGCAGAACTCAAAGGTTTTGATGCTACGCAATGGTATGGCTTAGTAGTTAAAGCAGGAACGCCTAGAGAAATCGTTGATAAGCTCAATCAAGGTGCGAGGGTGGCCTTTGACACTATCGAGGCAAAAGAGCGACTTCGCAGTGAAGGGGCTATTGTTCAGGTTGATACTCCAGAGGAGTTTAAGGCTTTTATAAAATCGGAGACTCAGCGCTGGGCAAAAGTAGTTAAAGCTGCAAACATCAAGCCCAATTAACTCTGTAAAAAAGCATAAGAACAAATAAAAAAGCCGCTTTAAAAAAGCGGCTTTTTATTGATGAATAAAAATTACTTCTTCATTGCATCTTTAGCAGCATCAACTGCTGCAGGAGCATCTTTAGCAGCGTCAGCAGCAGGAGCTTCAGCAGCAGGAGCAGCAGCAGGAGCTTCAGCAGCAGGAGCTGCAGCTGGAGCTGGAGCAGGAGTTTCAGTTTTGCTACATGCAGCAACTGCAATAGCTAATAGCGCAGCTAATAATAATGACTTCTTCATAGTAATATCCTTTTAATTAGTTGAATCAATATAACAACAATTATCAGTTAATTGGAGTTGGACTCATATTTAAATCCAAACTTATTATATCTAAAAACAATGAAAGTGCTACGAGTTTTCCCTAATTAGTCTTTTTTCGCCAACTCAAACCACCCATTTTCATATCCCTCATAAATATGTTCAAACATCGAAGGATAGGCTAAAAATCTTCTGCATTGCTGTGGGTTAAAGCCACGCTGATGGGCAAACAAGAGCCAGTAATCATAAGCCTCTGATTTCTTGTCTAAATAAGTCAAAATAGCCCCGTTACAGAACAGGTAGTCACCACTGATATTGATACGTGTTTGTGGGTGAACCACGAGCCCTTGGATCACACAAGCCGTCCTGAATTCCGGCTCTGATAGTAGGTCTATTGGTGGGTTAAAAACAACTTGTGGCTTAGGTTCTGACAGGATTTCACCTAGAGCAAACTCCAATAAGTCCTCCAGGCTCTTGCCATGCCATGGAAGCTCGTTAAATCTGGATTTAAGCGCATTAATCAAATGACTTGGTATCTTTGACGGTCTATCTGTCGCAACTTGATGCGGGTCGGTCAGGATTTGACCTAAGCTTAAGTCATCTTCTAATTGATCCGCTAAACGCCATAGGGTTTCTTGTAAAAGCTCACGCCAGCTAGGGGATCTGAAGCCTACAGACCAAGTTTGGGTTCCTGGATCGAGGGCTATTCCGTCGTGTGCAATTTGTGGGGGTAAATACAACAAATCGCCAGGATTTAAGGTCCACTCATCGCTAGGGTTAAATTCTTCGAGGATTTTGAGGGGTAAATCTTCAACAAAACCCTTTTTAGGATTAGATTGGATTTTCCAGGTACGGCGTCCTTCCATCTGAATCAAGAACACGTCATAGGAGTCTAAATGCGGTCCAACACCACCTCCAGGTCCAGCGACACTGATCATCAGGTCATCTAGACGGTAATCTGGCACAAATCTGAACCAAGAGAGCACTTTAGCTGCGGCAGGGTGCCAGCCTTCCATCCCTTGGATGAGTAAAGTCCAGTCTTTTTGACTCATTTTTGGGATGGATCTTGTGGAGTGGGGACCATGCTTCATGGTCCATGGGTTTCGTTTAATCAAACGCGATTCCACTAAATCATATCCAGCAAGCTCATATAATTCTTTGCTGGAAATGGGGCTTGTTAGGCTAGGATCTTGAGAAAAGGCTGGGATGGCACCCCTTACTAATAATGGCTTTTTTTGCCAATAATTGTGCATAAAGTCTGAAGGACTCATATTGCCGAGTAAGGCCCACGGTTCTTTGAGTGGGAGCGGAAATGGCGGAGTTGGGGGAGTGTAATGAGGTTTCAAGTAGAATATATTTAATGAAGATTGAAAAAAATACCGTTGTTTCTTTAATATACCGCTTATCAGACGCTCAAGGCAATTTAATTGAAGAGTCTGCGGATCCTATGATTTATTTACATGGTGGTTACGCAGGCACTTTTCCGAAAATTGAAGAGCTACTTGATGGACAAGAAGTTGGTTTTGAAACCAATGTTCAACTTGAACCTCAAGATGCTTTTGGAGATTATGACGCAGAATTGTTAAGAATTGAACAAAGAGATCGCTTTCCTGAGCCTTTAGAGATCGGAATGCAGTTTGAAGGCGTCCCTAGCACTGATGATGATGAAGAGGGTGCTGAGTTCTTAGCTGCTGATGATGACGAAGACCAAGAAACTCTTATTTACACCATTACAGATCTTGCTGAAGATCGCGTGATTCTTGACGCAAATCATCCGCTCGCTGGTATGGCATTGCGTTTTTGGATTCAGGTTACGGAAGTTCGTTTAGCGACCAATGAAGAAGTTGAAAATGGCCGTGCTGAAGATGCAATGGGTCTGATGATTGGTGAGCAGGACGACGATACGGATTACGATAGTTTGGACGATTTAACCGGTCCAGACCACGACAATCATCCAACCTTGCACTAACTATACTAGTTATCCCAATAATTTTTTAAGCTGATAGAGGGTCTCTAATGCCTCTTTCGGGCTTAAAGAATCCGGATCTAGTTCTCGCACAGCGATTTCGATGGGATTAGGCTCATCCAAGTGATCATCGATATCAGATAAAGTTTCCTGAGCGTTTGCGAACAAGTCATCTTGTACTGACTCGGAACTATTTTGCGCCTCTAATTGCGATAATTTTTTTCTTGCTTGGGTGATGATGGGCCTGGGGACTCCAGCCAACTGCGCCACCTGAATACCGTAACTTTGACTTGCGTGACCCGGTTTGACCTGGTGTAAAAAGATCAGTTCCTTACCTTGCTCAATGGCGGATAAGTGAACATTCGTGCATTGTGGATATGAGCTTGGAATATGGGCAAGTTCGAGGTAATGCGTTGCGAACAAAGTAAAACTGCGATTAACCTCTAATAAATATTTAGCGATGGCCCAAGCGAGCGATAGGCCATCAAAAGTGGAAGTTCCCCGACCGATTTCATCCATGAGAACTAGGCTGTGTTCAGTCGCGCGGTGCAAAATACCTGCAGCTTCTGTCATTTCCACCATAAAGGTTGATTTACCACTCGCTAGATCATCCGAGGCACCTATACGCGTAAAAATTTGGTCGATTGGACCAATCACTGCTTTTGCAGACGGCACAAAACTGCCCAAATAAGCCATCACGGTGATCAAGGCAACTTGCCGCATATACGTTGATTTACCACCCATATTAGGGCCGGTAACCATTAGCATTTTGCGGTTTACATTCAGAGTTGCGTCATTACTAGAAAATGTTTGTGATTTTTTGGCAAGTTGAGCTTCAACAACTGGATGGCGACCTTGCTCGATTTCTAGAAGAGGTTGATGAACTAATTGAGGGCGTTGCCAGTTATGAATCTTTGCACAATTTGCAAAACTGCCAAGGACATCAACAGTCGCTAAAGCGCGAGAGATCATTTGCAGACTTGGAATATGCTCTTGCAAGAGTTCGATTAACTCTTCAAAAAGTTGTTTCTCCAGTGCAAAACTTCTTTCTTTGGCCGATAAGGCTTTATCCTCAAAGGCTTTTAATTCGGGGGTAATGTAACGCTCTGCGTTTTTAAGTGTTTGACGTCTTTGGTAATCCAAAGGGACTTTAGCCGTTTGACCATGCGTTACTTCGATAAAAAATCCTTGTACCTTGTTGAACTCAACTCTGAGGGTTGCGATACCGGTTCTCGCGCGCTCGCGCGTTTCTAGATCGATTAAAAACTGCCCCGTATCCGCAGACATTGCACGCAGCTCATCCAGGTCTGAGTTATAGCCATCAGCGATCACTCCGCCTTCTCGAATCATACTTGCAGGATCCGGCTGAATTGCTCTTTTGAGTAATTCTAGGACATCTGTTTGGATATGAAGATGATCACAAAGTTGCGTCATCAGAGGACTATTATTTTGTAATCTTTCTAATGTCGATCGAATATTGGGTAAAGCGTCTAAGGTATCTCTCAGACTAGCTAAATCTTTAGGCCGAACACTTTTGAGTGCGATTCTGGAGGCGATTCTTTCGATATCAGAGATACGTTTTAGTTCTGAACGCAGTTCTTGAAAAATAAAACTGTTGTCTAAAAAAAGCTGAAC
>Ga0164296_1002343_pt1 | contig 19014 bp, 20 predicted proteins | sample GEODES057metaG_FD_113533 | JGI IMG/M metagenome (GOLD analysis project Ga0164296, IMG submission 113533) | Dystrophic lake water microbial communities from Trout Bog Lake, Wisconsin, USA - GEODES057 metaG | ecosystem: Environmental > Aquatic > Freshwater > Lake | place: USA: Trout Bog Lake...
AATTCCGTTTATTATTTCTGCAGCAGCACTATTACAATTTACTTCTCATACTGTTCCCGGTCTTTGTTAAAGATGCATGAAACAATCTATCAATTTACAGTCTTTTTCTAGAGCTATCAAAAAAGATCAAAACTTGGTTCTGCATCTCAAGGAAAAGACTCTATTTCTTGACACTCTCTACGAGGAAGTTCCTCTGAAACAGAGGATGTTTCATTTGAAGCATCCTCAAGTTGTGCTTTGTGATTTCTGTTCCAAGCCTGCACTATGGACTCCCTACGACAAGGGCTACTTAAGCTTCTGACAAAGTTTCTACTATTCCATCTCGGATATATAGAAAAACAACTATGAACAGCTCATGCTAAACGAGATATACATGAGGGATCCTTCAGACCCCCAACACGTTCCGGGCGTTCTCAATGTTTCCAATGAGATAGAAGTCCTGATCGGGCAGATCAGGATGATACTCTTCACAAAACCCGGTGAACTGATCAACAACTTGCAATTCGGAATTGATCTGGAAAGGTTCGTGTTCGACTTTAACGTTTCCAATTCCAGTCTGGAAAAGATGATCACTGAGCAGATCTATACCTACACTCCCCTGGCTCAGAAATACAACGTTACTGTGGAATCTAGTTTCTTTTATGGGACCACCCGTGACGTTTGTTTGATAAATATATTCATAGACGGTACAAAATATTTAGGGATCTTAATGAAATGAGCAGCTCTCCTCTACCTAATTTTCTCAATAAAGCAAAAGTCCAGACAGACGACCTGTTTGATCAGATCAGAACTTATCTGATTAACACGTTCTCGCAATCAGGTTCTGTCTTTAACTTTTCGTCAGCTTACGGACAGATTCTGTATGCTCTGTCTGCGATCGCAGACATGATTCTCTACTACATAGAAGATTCGATCACTGAACTTAACATCTACTCAGCTTCTCGAACTGCTAGCATCCAGGGCTTAGCTAGACTTGCCGGACATAGCATCACACGTTCAGTTGGAGCTTCCGGAGAGATACAGATCAATCTGCTTTCCAATCCCACTGGAGTCAACGGTACACAGATCATCATTCCCAAATATTCTAGAGTCAGGTGCAATACTAATAACTTGACTTATCTTCTGGACATTCCCCAGGATGAGATCAGGATCAATTTTGGAAGCACAACGCCTGTCTATGCTAGAGTTGTGCAAGGAGACATACAGACACAAATTTACACTTCTGACGGCTCCTTTCTACAATCCTACACAATACAGGAAAGATCTTTCAACTTCATCGATAATTTCTTTGTCAATGTCTATGTTAACGGTCAGCTTTGGGATAACTACGACTCTCTTTGGGATATTCCGATGAACGGTAAGGGATACGTTTCCAAGACTGGAATCTCAGGAGGTCTGGACATCTATTTTGGTAACGGGCCATTTGGTCAAGTTCCAGCTCAAGGTGCTGAGATAAGAATAGAGTATCTCAGAACTTCAGGTTCCAATGGCAATGTGGCACAGAACGAACAAGTCTATTTCACCTGGGTAGATAGCGGATACAGCACGTACGGAGAGACTATCGATCTGAACGCGATCACTAACACTACTATGTCTCAGTTGATCACGTTCGGAACCGATTCGGAGGACATCAACCTGACAAGATTGATAGCCCCTAAGACTTCTCGTTCCTATGTTTTAGCTAACACAGATAATTACAAAATCTTCTTGCAAAAGTTCAATTACTTTGCAGTGATAGATGCTTACACATTGGATAATACCGGTCAGTACATAGATGACACCAACATCATCTATCTCTTTCTGATTCCTGACATCACCAAGAGATTGAATGGCGGACAAAACTACTTCACGGTTCCAGAATCTCAATTCACACTATCGGATCAGGAATTCGCTGCAGTTCAATCGCTTCTTCAGGACAGTGGATCCCAGATAGTTTCGACTGTGGTTAAGATTGTGGAACCCAATCTTCTCTACTATGTGATGAATGTCAACCTTGTTACTTTCGATGGATACGATACTGCTACAATTTCATCTCTGATCGTGGACGCGGTGTCTAATTACTTCCTGACATCCGCTAGAAGAGATAGAATACCCAAATCGGATCTGATCGGAGTGATCGAGAACGTGGAAGGAGTGGATTCAGTGAACGTCAGCTTCATTTCTCAAGCCAATGAGCAGGCTATCATCAACGGAACTCAAGGTGGAAAGCTAATCGGGCTGGACAGTTTCGGAGACATCGTCATATCCAAGGAAGATCTTCCGCTGATCAGAGGAGGTTGGACAGACTCCAACGGTATCTACTACATGGATGGAATTTCCAGCTCCGTGCCTTGCTCTTTGAACATCAATTTTGTTGCTACAACTCCTAATGTTCCGCAAACTTCCACTCTACTCTACTAAATTAAACTGACATGGACCAGAGCTTATACGACTTAGCAAATTCCAGGAACGAAAGATTGAACGGTCTTGGATACGATTACACAGGAAAGATTTTGAGAAACACTACTTCCTCTTACATCTACACGGACCCTACACGCGCAGGGATCCTAGATCAGTTTGAAGCAGTGATAGGTTCGTTAGCGGAAAAAGTGAAACTCATCAGGACTTTCTACAACTATACGGTTCCTAAGTACTACAAGAAAATAAACTAATTCTCAGTTAGCTAAACAGATACATGGCTCAATCTAACTTCATCAAGATATTCAACAGTCAAGGACAGGATTGCAACTTCATGCCTTCTTCCTCTCCTTTCGGAGTGCAGTACTCGGGCCAGCTTTTCTTTCCTCGTGTATCTGTCAATCTGATAGAGAGCAAACAGCTATTCTTTCTGCAGGAAGTCACTACCAATTTTCAGGATCCTCAGTTACGAAAGATCAGAGGAACAGCGGAGGTGGAAGGAGGGAGTCCCTTTCTCACTGGAGTCAATTCTTTCTTCACACAGGATCTGGTAGCAGGAGATGTCCTTCAGATTGGTGATGAAAATTACACGGTGACTTCCGTGATCAGTGACACATCAGCTGAAATCTCTCCGACACCTTCTGACACATTAAGCACGGATAATTTCTACTTGCTGGATTATCTGGGATACAACCAACTTCTCTCATCGCTGGATGTGGATTCTGAACAACTTGTGGTTGAGTTTCCGTCTGTGTCCGGAACTGCGTCTCTTAGCGCTACTGGAAGCACTGCTAACTTTTTCATCTATTCAGTAACTTATAATGAGGATGCTCCTCTCATCCAGACAGCTCAGGATGCATCCTTCACTTTAGCTAACGGAGCTTCCTACTCACAGGACTCCACCACGGGAAGAATCATAGTCAATGCTAATAACAATCTAGTAGTACCGACAACTGTCAATTTGGGTTTCTCAACTACGGCCGAGGGTGTCTACCAGCAGGACATGAACTTCTACCTGCAAAAGACTAAACTATTTTCCATTGATGCTGCACCAGTCAAGAATTCTGACGGATCCTGGACTTACAGACTTCCCTACTTGGACTATATTCCTGAGTTTCAAGCTGCAGAATCCATCTTCCTGAACAGAACTGTTTCCGGCGGAACGTTGAGTTATGCTCTCTCAGTGGTGAATGTTTCTCAGGACTCCACCAGTACCTATCTGGTAGTCAATGAGACTTCCACTAGCATTTCCAGCACTATCGGTTCTTCAAACTTTGCCAATTTCGGTATCAATCTGACGTGGAAAGAACCTTTGCTTTCTCTGCAACTCTATGCAGAAGCGGAGGAAGAGGATGAAAGGTTGAGACTCACACTGGAGAACTTCGGAAGAAACATAGACAAGGAGAACGAGTACATCTTTAGGGATTCTGACATCAGCGAGGAACTCACTGACTACACCTTGCTCAACAAGAAACGTAAGGAACTTCTTCTTCAGGGAGATCAGATCTACCCTTATCTGGGTTCATACAGGGCTCTGGTTAACGTTCTCAACTACTTCGGTTACTATGACGTTCAGATCAAGGAATACTTTCTGGTTGTCAACTCTGACTCTCCGGACAGTGGAAAGAAGCTGGCAGTCCCTATTCCTACTACGCCTGGAGAAAAGAACGATATGCTTTCCAAAATTTGGAAACTTCTTCCGTCTAAGATCTACCAGAAAACTTCCACGTTCGGTCTCTACTATAACCTGAACACTGATACTGGTGAGATCGACGATAATGGAATTCCGATTTATGTGAACGATTCGCAGTTCACACCTGAGGAAGTTCTCATCAAGCTTTACGGTCTCAAGAATCTCTTAGTCAAGACATATCTCCCTATCAATGCAAAACTGGTCGATATCACCGGTGATGGCATCTACTTTCAGGGAATCGACTTTGAAACTTGGCAGGATTCTGTGCAAGTTAGAGTTCTGGAGATCGGTCAGAGACCTACAGTCAATGTCTTTCCGGTAGGAGGCTCTTACATCAGAGATTTGAGAAGGATAGATCGGTACTATGTGGAAAAGTTCACAGCTTTGGGCTACACAGGATTTCTTGGCGATGTTTCCACTTCTCCTGATTTTCTAGTCTTCGATAACACTCTCGCAGAGTTCAACTCTATGACAGTCGGAGATCAAAATCTCGACTACGTGGAATCTTCTTATGTTCCAGCAGGCAACGGAAACGTTCTGATATCTGATTTCTATCCTTTCTATGTTGGAAGTTTCAACGATTACAACAGCTTTGGAAAATGGGAACAGTGGGATTCCACTTGGACTACCATGGTTCCGGGTATCTACGATCCTAACTTTAACGTTAAAGCCGCTTACTATAAACCCCTTCCTGACGATCCGGACGGAATCTTTCCCACAGGAGCTCCAGCTCTGATTGAGACAATTTTTGCTCTTCTATGGGACAACTGCAATTTTAGTTGGGATCAAGTTTCCACTCTTCAGGGATTTCCTGCTCAGTACTCAATAGATCCCGATTCTCTGATTGTGACTATCAGTGACGATTTTAAAACTAGCATAGCTAACAGAGGCTTTCAGAACGGCAACAATGCAACGATAGCTAATTGTCCTTTTGACGGAACTTACGTGATCCAAAACGTCTCAGGTTACACTTACCAGATTCAAATAGATTTTCTACCGACTAATCTAACTGGAAGTTTGACTTACAGCCAGGATATTTCCCAGATCTCCGGCGGAATCAACAGGCACACTTGGGATACTATTGGAAGAGGAGAGTATCTGGACATGAGAGTCACTGTCTCCATGCATGGAACAAACACATTCACTTACGATACCGGAAGAAAACCCATCGATACATTTTCCACTCCCTACTACGATCCAAGCATAGGACTAACTTACAACAGATTGTTGGATGCAGTAGTACTTCCGTATGAAGGAACTTACGAAGTTGGTGTCTACATTTACGACATCACCAACAACTTTACGATGCAGTACATGTCATATCAGGCTCTGACTCCGACAGCAGAGATCACAGCTTCGTACCAGTCACAGGAAGACTTTAACGTCTGGGACGATCTTGACATCTTCTGGAACGATGCAACGTTCGATTGGTACTATCCTGATTATGCAATCTCCGCTTGGGAGGATGCAGATCTTCAATGGGATAGCCTTCAAGCATACTCTTACAGAACTCAGAGCATAGAGGAGAACCAGAAGATTGTAGGAGGAATCCAGTACATCGATAGAATTGACGAATATGTTACAGTTCCCGGAGATTATACTGGAAGCCCATATGCAAAGAATGGAGATTACTTGTACTTTGACTACGAAGCTAATTCATTGGTCATAGATACACTGGAGATTCCTGCTGGCACCATAACACAATTCTCAGATAATCAGTTCTCCTTCACTTACTCCGGAACCGGATTCGTTCAGATGGGAAGAGTGATACTGAAGAAGCATCCAGTGTCTTTCAATGAAGTTTCTACTGGAGACTTCTTGTATGCCGATGTGGACACCATCTCGGGAAACACTGTTTACATTCAGATTCCTGACTATCTAGTGGATTCATTCTCAACATACTGGAGCACTAATCCTGTCTACATAGATGCCGGAGTCTACTCCGGTTCCTATGCTATTGAGATACTTTCCACATACTTTGACGGAAACAGCACGAATTTCTATCTGAAAGACACTAAGAAATATCTCTACAAATTGGATGGATATTTTCAACCCTATCTGACTACTTACGATGTGGATTATGCATCTGCTCATATCGGTAAGCACGCTGATGACTACCATAACATCACTGATGTCAACTGGAACGATTTTTCCGGAGATTCCTGGTGGGCAGAAGAAAGGCATCCTGCAACGAATGCAGGATTTCTGATCACACAGGTGGCTGCTAACGGATCAGTCACGGTCGGAGATAATGAACCGTTTTTCTTTAGCGGAGATGGAGCTCTAAATCAGGGAGAAGTTCTAGCTCTTTCTTATGCATGCAGAGAACTCAATACATCAACTAATGAAGGTATCTCTCAGTACGAGTACGCTCTCTACCCTAGCGATAGACTATTCTTAACGGATATTCAGGGAACACAACTTATCGTCACAGGAACAGTCTCCTCGGGATCCACATCTCTGCTTCTCTCTGGAGTTCCTTACTCATTAAAGTCACCAGCGGTTCTCAGTCTCTCGGTTTCCGGAGGAACAGTATCAGCATCGCTACTGTACTCAGGAAGCGGTTACAACAATCCTCCGAACATAGTAGTGATGGGACCTTCAGGAGGAACAGCTGCACAAATCGTTTCCACCATAGATGCTTACGGAAAAGTGGATAGCATCACAGTAGCCTATGGAGGAAGCGGATACACTTCAGTTCCTGAATACACAGTAGATGCTCCAGTAGGTTACCAAGAAGGTCTAACTGACTATCTATGGACAGGATCTGAGTGGTTCAAAGTGGCGGCGGTGAACGGAGACACAGTCCATTTCCAAAATTCATCCGTTTTCCAGATAGAAAACGGATACTATCCTCTTCTTCCTTATACTTACCATACTCAGATTTTCGGAATGACTCCGGATCTGCTCATGCAGTTCTACTTTTTCATTCTTGGAAGTTCCAAAACTCCAGCACTGAGATCCTTGCATGAAGTCACTTTCTCAGGAGGAGTGGAAGGAGAATGGGCAGATCATCCTCAGCTGACTTACACGTACCCACTGAAGAATTCGCTTCTCTTCTCCATGAAAAACTACAATCTGTCAGGAGATGCTCAGTACCATTACTGGTTAAGCAACGGTAAGAATTTCCCAGTGAGTGGTTACGATGAAGATGATAGCTTAGCGCTCTACGCTGGAGCCTTTCATGAACCCTTCTCATACTCCGATGCAGTGATCACACCGAAAGCTTTCCAGGTACAGCGTTCCACCACAGTAGTTTTTCATGATGATTCCACTAGACTTCCTTTGAAACAGTCCAGAGTCTGGACCATTGTCGATGAACAGACAGGAGAGATAGTGGTCCAGTCCACTTCTCCGAAGCTCATGTGGAATTTTTCCACCATAGGAAATTACACAGTCTCCATAGCAGTTTCTGACAGATGGGGCAATGTTTCTCTTGGCACAAAACAATCTTTCGTCACAGTAGTATGATTTACAAGAACTACATAGAGAACGGCACAACTGATCCATCGATACCTAACTATGCTACAAAGTTCTCTGTGAGCACTTCCGATGTTCTCGATGCAATTCCCGGAGCTACTTCTTACGACAATTTGAGCTCAGGTGTTCCCATTCTTCTATTGGACTCTCAGAACCTTAGAATAGTCATAGGAGAAGACTGGACGACCAGAAGATCTCTATCGACGCAGTACCAACTTGTGATCAAGAAGGGAAACATCACTAAAAATCTTTCTTTCACTAAAGTCTATCCGACGATGGTGGATGGAGAACCTGCTACTGGGATCATACTTTCACCGGACACCGACCCCGGCATTTTTCTGGATTTTACGAGTTCCAGTGGAGCTCCTGGAGCAACAGGAACAACACATCTGAGTCTCTATGCCCAGAACGACTATGCATACAATGTGCTTTCTCATGGGTTTTCAGTTTCCAAATCTTCTCAGAACCTGAACTCACAAGTGTTTCAAGCAACTCTTTCTTGGATCAATGATAACAGAGTAGTCAAGAACATTCTCAGATGGAGAGCAGTTCCAGTCTCAGTTCCAACCGCAGGAAGCAAGATCACAACCCTGTACAATGGCACAGGATACCAACCATGGGGAGTTGCAGTAGATTCTGGTGGGGACGTTTATTTCTCAGACGCATTCTCTTCTTCTCTGTATAAACTATCAGGAGAACTTTTCACTCCTCTTCTGACAGGTTTTCTCACATCCCCGATTGGAGTCAGCCTTGACACCAAAGGAAATGTCTATGTAGCAGATTATGGAGGAAATAAGGTCTGGATAGTTCCGAAAACAGGTGCTCCTAGCATCATAGGCAGCGGATTCTCGGAACCTACTGACGTAGCAGTGGACTCAGCAGGGAATGTCTATGTCACTGACTCTGGTCACGGAGAGATCAAGATGATCTCAGCCTCGGACAATTCCATCTCAGTCCTGATCTCAGGACTGATTTTTCCATCTGGAATAGCATTGGATAGTAGTGGAAATATCTATTTTGCAGATAATGATGCGCAAACTGTCAATTTTTCTCCAGTAGGAGCTACTTCTTTTTCGGTGATAGCAAACGTCACAGCACCACTGGGATTAGCGATTGATCAGGATTATATCTACGTGACAGATCTAAGTGGAGGAGGAGTCAATAGGATCTCTAAGACAACCCATGCAGTGGAAACCTTGCCGCTGGGAATCACTGGCTCTTACTATGCTACAGGAGCGTATGTAGATTCTCAAGGCTCTCTATATACTTGCGGGTACACTGAGTATGCAGGAATCATCAATAAGGTGAGCACTGGATACCTTGACACTACCGGTAGAGTGGATTACGTTTCAGTCTCCGAGGGAGGTCACGGATACTCAGATGGGCAAGAAGTCATCTTTTCAGGTGGTGGTGGATCCGGAGCGGCGGCGACCATACAGACCACTGCTGGAGGAGTCGGCTACGTAGTCATGTCGGACTATGGAGTTGGATACTCATCAGTGCCTTCCGCTAGCATAGCAGGAGGCGGAACTGGAGCATCCTTGCACCCAGCAGTTTCTCTCTACTCTGACTGGAACTATGTTACAGTAGATCCTCATAATCCAACTTACACTATACAAAATCTAGATAAATACCTTGAATACGAATGGGAAGTTTACAGTGCTACTGATGATCACCAGACTTTCAGTAACTACAGTGCTTCTTCAACATTCAAATTTTTCTAACATGGCCAAAACAAAGAGAAAGACCTCGCTCCCAGAGGAACTGACACAACAGCTCCCTCTTCTTCAAAAGACAGATTTTAAACACATCAAATTTTCTCACAACCAATTACGGTTCTTTAACACAATCAAGGAAAACACCATCGTCACCTGCACAGGCCCCGCAGGTACAGCAAAAACTTTCGTAGCTTGCTACTCTGCATTGGATCATTACACTCGTGGTGCTTGCAAGAAGATAGTTCTCGTGAAGCCCGCTGTGGAATCCGGAGATGCTCTGGGATTTCTCCCTGGAACTCTTCAGGAAAAGATTGCTCCTTTCATGGACAGTTATGTTTCCAACATGGAAAAGATCATCGGCAAAGAAAAGTTAGCTGCGCTAGTGGAGAAAGGAATCGTGGAAATGAAATCCCTATCTCACATTCGTGGTACTACTGAGGATGATGCATTCATGTTGATGGATGAATCTCAGAACTCTGATCTTAGACAGCTGATGCTCTTTGTCACTCGTATGGGTAGAGATTCCAAGATCGTCATCTGTGGTGACACCACACAATATGATATGTACAAGAGACGAAAGGATTTTGCAACTTTTGCTAACATACTGGATAACGTACCAAGCGTTACTAAATTCGAATTCCTCAGAGAGGACATCGTTAGGAATCCATTGCTCATAGAGATCACAGATCGTTACGAAAAGTACAAATCCGAGAACAATTTGGAATAAATACCTTATGAAGCACATCAGACTTTTCGAAGATTTTGGATCTAGCAATCTGACTGAAGAACAGCTCGACTGGTTAGATAGTGTCGTGTCAGGAATATGGGATGTGGATGACAAGGGGGAGATCTCGGTGCATGGACATGTCAGATGCACTGGTGACAGTAAATTAAAAAAAATTCCAGTTCAGTTTAAGCACGTGACTGGAGATTTTTTCATCAAGAATTGCTCAAATCTCCAGTCTCTAAAAGGTTGTCCTCAAATAGTCGAAGGAAGTTTTTCTTGCAGTGCTTGCACTTCCCTTCTGACATTGGAAGGAGGTCCTCGACAAGTTGATGGCTATTTTGAATGTTATCTGTGCACTTCTTTGGTATCCCTGAAAGGAGCTCCACTAAAAGTTAGATGTTACTTCGACTGCGGCCATTGTGATTCGTTGGTTTCTCTAGAGGGCAGCCCTGAGAAAGTCAAGTACGATTTCTGGTGCAGAAACTGTCGATCGTTGACTACGGTGCGTGGTGTAACTTTGTTGGACAGTAACGGGGATTACTATTTCGACGAGTGTCCTCGAATTCCTCAAGAAGAGCTGGACTTACTGGAGAGGGACAAGGATATCTTTCTCCAGTGGATCCAAAGTGATATGAAGATCGGAGATTTCCTGCATCAAAAAAGAGGCATGATCAAGGGAAAGGAGTTCGGATTCTAACATGAAACACATCAAGATATACGAGGAATTCAAGAAGAACTCTCTGACACTGAAACAGATCGAATGGCTAGATAGTGTTGTGTTCGGCAATTGGTCTGTCAATGCTGAAGGAAAGATTGACGTGAAAGGAAAGGTAAACGCCGCATATAATGATTCTCTGGTGGTGATTCCTGTGCAGTTCGGAAGCGTCAGTGAGAGTTTCGACGTGGAAGGATGCAAATTTCTAAAGTCCTTGATGGGATCTCCAAGAATAGTGGGAACGTTCTTTGACTGCACACATTGCAGTTCCTTAACGACACTAGCAGGAGCTCCTGAGAAAATAGGAACGAAATTTTGGCACGAATTTTGTAGAAACGTTCCCGATGAGGAAGATGAATTAGCAGAGGAGAATCTGGAACTCTTTCTGCAATGGGCCAACAGCGGCATGAAGCTAGAAGATTTTCTTCATAAGAAGAGAGGAACGTTCAAAGGAAAAGAATTCGGTTTTTAAACTTAAAATAACAAAATGCAATGAAACACATTAAGTTGTTCGAAAGCTTCGCGGAAAAGAGTCCAAAGGTGAAACAGTTCATGAAAGATCTTGAGAAGACTATTCAGAGCGGAAGAGGATTCGAATCTGAACCCGGTTTCATAACAATCTACCTGGACGACAACTCTGACGAGGAAGAAAAACTTGTCAAGAACCTCGTCAGAGAAAAGTACAGTGACATGCTGAAAAAAGTTGCGTCCGAAGATGATGTTCTAAAATACAAGATACTCAAATGAAAAAATTAAAGAGCTTCGAAGAATTTGTTAACGAAGATTTTGCAGCTGTGGGTGCTCCTCCTGCTGGTAATGTCTCTGGCATGGGTGCAGTCACTCCTCCCTCCTCAGGGAGCGTGGGTTCCGGTGATGCTTGGCCATCGCTGGGAGAGCCAGCTACACAGAAACCTGCAAAGATCTGCGATGTTTGCAAGAGGAAGAAGTGCAAGTGCAAGAAAGATAGGAAGAAGGACTGAGAGTTCTCAAAACTTTTGCCTACGTGTTCATATAATGAAATAAACATTCACTATGAGCACGCAAACTAATCCAGTCTGGAATTGGTTCCAGACTAAATTCACTCCTTCTCTGGAGAGCGCCGATGCCATCGCAGTTTCGGTCACTGAGACTATCAAAAAACTGCTGGACAATGGCACTGCAGGTTTCGTCACCACTGTGATCGATTCAGCTACCAACTCCAAAGTTCCTGATCAGATCCTCTCAGTTCTTCAGAAAGAAGTTCCAAACATTCTGGCAGTGGAACTAGGTATCCAGACTCTAACTAGCAATCCCACTCAGTACCAGATCCAAGCATTCGAAACCGCTGTTCTCAATGCATTCGGACTTGTGAATGACAAGTCAGTTCTCTATACGACTCTGGCTGCTCAGGTTTACGGTGTCATCCAGAAAACTCTGACCACTACTCCAGGAAAATTCTTCGATTGGGTCACTGCAGTGGAACAAGTCTACACTGACTACATTAACGATCAAAAGACTAAATAAACGACCATGAAAAAGTTTTTCATCATCCTTCTTGTGTTGTTATCGAGTTTAGCAGCAAGATCACAGAGCACTTCTCAGAACACTTACACCACTGCGCTGGGAGTGAAATTTTGGCCCACTGCGCTCAGCTTAAAACAGTTCGTAGCTCAGGGAAGAGCCATTGAAGCCGACGGATTTCTCCTCAGCAGCGGTTACAGAATAACTGGCCTATATGAGAACTACGGAAAGTTAATCGGTAAAGTGCAACTCTATTACGGCATAGGCACTCATTACGGACATTCTTATGAAAATTCTGATAGAGAATTTGGATTGGATTTTGCAGCAGGAATAGATTTCAGATTGAGATCGCCACTGGAGATCTCCCTAGGGTTCCAACCAGCGGTGGAATTTGCAAATCATCCCTTCAACACAGGATGGGGAGGTCTGGGCATCAGATACATCATCAAATAAAAACAGCAATTTCAGCAAAAAAGTTTCTCAATTGAAGAACTTTGGTTATATTTGCAATATATAATTCAATAATTAATATCATGAAACTTCAAAACACATCGAACAAACTTAACGCAAACGTGAAAGTCGATCGCAAGGCCGATTTTTGGTTTGACGCGGATGTGTCCAGGAGCCTCATGAAAGAATAAGCCAACCACCTCCTTTCATAGATAAGGCTCCTGGAAATCTCCAGGAGCTTTTTTTGTTATGTTATGGTTACCATGTAAGTTAAGATAGAGTTAAAGAAAATGACTCCCTTAAAAGGAGTAGTACATTGAAATACGGTCCTATGGTTGAACGGCTACAATCCCCGATTGTCGATCGGGAGGTCCGGGTTCGATTCCCGGTGGGACCGCAAACACGGTGCGATTACCAACGTGGTCAAGGTGCCGGTCTGAAAAACCGGTAATGTGAGTTCGATTCTCACTCGTACCGCCACATGGGGCAGATGCCAACGGCAGGTCGACCGCCTTGCAAGCGGATCGTTTGGGTTCGACTCCCACTGATCTCCACCGAGATGGACGCAAGGTCCATCTAAATACAGGAGCATGGTATAACGGTATTATTTCGGGTTCCAACCCCGAAGATGTGGGTTCGATCCCTGCTGCTTCTGCGAAAGGTACACGAGTATGGTGTAATGGTAACATAACGGTCTCCAAAACTGCTGATGTGGGTTCAACTCCTGCTACTCGTGCTTAAAGAAGGAATATTGCGTAATGGCAAAACGGCATGTCATCCTGCATGGTCGCAACGTTGCTGGTTCGAGTCCAGCTTCCTTCACACATTGCGGATTGGAGAAGTGGTCTATCTCGGAAGCCTCATAAGCTTCAGGTCGCAGGTTCGAATCCTGCATCCGCTACACACGGAGTGGTAGTTCAGCTGGTTAGAATACATGCCTGTCACGCATGGGGTCGCGGGTTCGAGTCCCGTCCATTCCGCTTAGAGTTCTTTGAAAGAGTCCCATAGTTTAACGGAAAAATCCTCCGCTTCGAACGGAGAGACTGGGGGTTCGAGCCCCTCTGGGACTACATAAGCTCCGGTCGTTCAATGGATCAGGACTTCCGGCTACGAACTGGAGAATCTGGGTTCGACTCCCAGCTGGAGTACACATGAGTTGATATATAATTTGAACTAATGAACGTTCTTTTCTATAAACTGAAAAATAACAAACACTATGTCAATAATCAACAACGTGCTGAATTGGTTTCATAATCTCTTCAGCAAAGCAGATTCACTTCTGAAAGCAGAAGTTCCAGTTGCTATCAATGCAGTTCAGATCCTGAAAAGCTTTCTGAACAGCCCTGCAGCTGACATCCTAGCAGCTCTGACCGGAACCACTGCTCTGGAACAGTCTCTGAAGACCATCGTTCCTCAAGTTCTGATCGAACTCCAGTTACTGGAAGGAGTTAACACTTCCTCCACGGACGCAGAGATCAATGCAGCTATCCAGACTTTCGTGGCTTCCATACCCGGAATGTCGGCTCAGAAGCAGCAGATCCTCTACTCCACGATAGCAGGTCTAGTTCTGAAAGAACTCAATGCGAGTGGACAATTAACATTCGGTGAAGCAGTTTCGCTGGTGGAAATGTACTACCAGACTACAGTTAAAGTGGCTAAACCACAGTAAAAAAGGAGAAAAAATTTTTCTCAGTTCAAAAAATTAGTTATATTTACACAATTAACAAGGAATAAATTCAAATCATGCCCAACATGCTACACGTGAGAACATATTCTTCAGCCAATGTGAAAAACATTGCGAAAAAGGCCGGCCCCGACCTTGGAAGCTGACTCATGTGAATTTATTCAACAGAGGGAGTTTCCAAAAGAAACTCCCTCTTTTTTTGAACTCAAAACACAGAACGAAATGAAACAGAAACGAAAACATAGTAAGACATCTCAAAAACGAGATAAACAGTAAGGATTCTCTCCAGCAGTCGAGGGGATCCTCCCAAATTCCCTCGTAGCAAACAGGCGTAGGCAACTGGCCTTTAACCAGTGAGGTCCGGATCGTTACCGGACGGGGGAACAACAAATAGCTTTCATGGCGCAATTGGCAGCGCAACTGATTCTTACTCAGTGGGTTCAGGGTTCGAGTCCCTGTGGAAGCACAAATCAGAAGCGGTGAAAGGAGTTACTTCAGCTTTCCTTTTTAGAAAACGGTCCACATCCGGTCCCTTCGCTTAGTTGGTTTTAAAGCGCCACTTTTACGCAGTGGAGATCGTAGGTTCGAATCCTACAGGGACTACAATTTTTCTATCATCCGCGTGATATATAGAAAAAAATTACAACACAGATGGAACACGTAAAGTCCTTTGAAACTTATCTCAATGAGAGCGAAGCCGAATTCGAGTCTCATGACGAACAGATGAACGAAGGAGTTCAGGAAATGGCGGAACTTATCGGTACCATAGCAATGGCAGCTGGTATAGCAAAAGTTGCAGTTCCTAGAATCATCGATAACTACAAGAAAGCAGCAACTAAGGAACAGCCTAAGACATTTGCTCAGAAGCTTCAGTTGATCGCCGACGCTATCGGAGACTTCTCCAAGGGTAGTGGAGCTGGAATAGCTTAATCAGCAGCAAATTCTCAAAAAAGTTTTCCCATTTGAAAACTTTTGGTTATATTTGACTATAATTATTAAACAAACAAGGAAATGAACTCAAACATCATCATAGTAGGCAACGTGAATAACGTATACTCCATCGGAGGATATGAGAACATTGTCATGAATGAGAATGAAAATGGAGAGTTCTACACCGGTAATTTCTTACGAAGTTAAAACACAACGATCATAAGAAAAACTCCGGAACTTAAAAAATTCCGGAGTTTTTTGTTTTAGTCATGTTCTTATAAATTGTAGAGTGGTGAAACTGGCAGACATTTCCCTTCTGTCTCAAGGGAGTGGGACCACTGATAAAGCTGGAATAATGGGTTGACCACAAGCGCGTAATGTTCCAGACCTAAAGTCCACGTACTGGTTCGAATCCAGTCTCTACAGCAAGAGAAATCGAGTTTGGAAATCTCGAAGACTCAACGATTCTTTGACATATTGGCACCAAGCAGTAGTCGTATAATGGCTATTATAGCAGACTTCCACTCTGCGGATCTGGGTTCGATTCCCAGTTACTGCTCAAGACTAGAAGCGGTGGTAGGAGATACTTCGCATTCATAAAGCCGTGGTCGTAGGTTCGAGTCCTGCTATCCCAACCAAGAACATAGATCATTGGGATATAGCTCAGAGGTAGAGCACGTAAAACATTCTCCCACAGATATTCTCTAGTTTTTCATAGCCCCGTCATCTAATGGTTAGGATGTCAGATTTTCGATCTGAAAATGCGAGTTCGATCCTCGTCGGGGTTACCATTGCACATTCCGTTGGACAATTTGGTTTTAAGTCGTCTAAAATGTTGCGGTCGACTAGCGGTTTAGGTCGTCGTCCTTTCAAGGCGATAGGAAAGAAATTTCCTCGCGGGTTCGAATCCCGTCCGCAATACACAAAATGGATTCTCGGATAGCTTTAACGGTTAGAGCGAAGGTTTGTTAAACCTGGGGTTGGGGGTTCGAATCCCTCTCCGAGAGCAGTCAAGATCCACACTGAAGTTTCGAGGTAGCCACAGAAATGCATGCACAAAGGCAAACCTTCCAGGATGAACGAAGGAGCATCCGCACGTTCCTCTGGCGCAACTGGTTAGCGCAACTCCCTCATAAGGAGAGGGTTACGAGTTCGAGTCTCGTGGGGAACACAATGAATCGTTCGCATAATTGGTAGTGCACCTGACTGTAAATCAGACGTCTTCGGACATTGGAGGTTCGAGTCCTTCACGATTCACGATGGCCAGGCAAAAGCGAGTCCCGCCAGACTCCCAGATAGCTTGATTCACGAGAAGAAACGTTTCTCTTGGCGGAGAAAACTTAGTATTCTTTCGTCCTTCTTCTAGCGGTTAGGAAACCGGCGCGGAGCCGGTAACAAGGGTTCGAATCCCTTAGGATGAGCAAAAAGCTGAAGCGGTAAGTAGAGTTACTTCACCTCAAACTGTAATTTTGACAAATGAACCTCACACTCTGCTAATGATTCTCAGCATTTTTTCAGTTCCGTAGCTCAGTTGGTTAGAGCTCCACCTTGACATGGTGGAGGTCGTTGGTTCGAATCCAATCGGAACTACATTTCTCCAGGTAGCTCAATGGTTAGAGCATCCGCCTGATACGTGGAAGGTTGTGCGTTCGAGTCGCACCTTGGAGACACTTGATAAATAGGCAAAAACAAGGCAATCTATGAATTTTAAACGTTTGATCATCATTCTAACCTCACTAATCACACTGGGATTCAGTTCCTCCGCGCAGGACACTTCACGCTGGAGAAACCACGGAGAAATCGCTCTAAACGGCAATTTCGCTAACGTTAACAGTAACATCGTGGACATGCTCTCTCTAGCATTGAACCAGGCCTTTTCCAGAGAAAACTACAGAATTGACAACCTTCTGAATTATTCCACGATTCACAAGGATGGAAAACAGATCAGCAATGAGCTAGTCTACCGGCTGCAGTTCAGAATCGTCAGAGAACGATGGTCAAGTTTCGCGTACCAGCAGACTTCCATACTCTATTCTCGACACATCAACTTGAGAAGTGAGACAGCGCTGGGAACCGGAACCTATCTCTACAGGGATAGCAATTTTTACGGCACAGCTTCCTATGCTCTTCTCTATTCCAACACTATCTTCCAGGGCGGAAGATCTTTCATGGTCCTGAGAAACAGCTTACGTCTGCAATCGCAGAACCGTCTGGGAAGAGCCTCTCTTTTTCTGGAAGCTTACTACCAACCAGCAGTCAACGATCTTGGAGATCGTAATTACAGCTGGATGGGAAAGCTAAGCACTCCGATCACTGATAAGTTGGCAGTCAATCTGTCCTCAGTTGGTTCCTATGAGCAAGTCGTCTATCCTGGAACAGCACATTTTAACGAGGCAATGTTAGTTGGTGTTTCCTACAAGTACTGATTCTCGGATCTCAATTTTTTGATACATTTACTTCTAAACTACAGGATTATGAAACTGAAAGAAACCATACAGAAAGACTTCATCGAAGCTATGAAGGCCAAGGATGTCAATGCAAAAGCTGCATTGAGCTCTCTGAAGTCCAAGATCACTGAAGCTGAGAAAGCTAAGTCCAACACTGAGCTTAGCGAAGCGGAAGTCATCAAAGTTCTAACTTCTGCTATCAAGCAGAGAAAGCAGTCCATCGAGGAATTTGCTAAGGGAGGAAGAACTGATCTGGTGGAAAGAGAAACTCAGGAGATGACCATCCTGGAGAAGTACATGCCTTCACAGATGACAGAAACTGAGATCACTCATGAAGTTATGAGCATCCTCTCAGAGCTGGGACCCATGGACAATGTCCAGAGGCTCATCGGTCAGACTATCGGAGCATTCAACAAAAAATTCACAGGCAGAGCTGATGCCTCTCTGGTCAGAAGCAGAGTGGAAACACTGGCTAAGGGTCTGTCTCAAACAGCAACAATCTGATGAAACTTAGAAACATAATCTTAGCTATAGGAGATCAGATGCCTCCTCGAAGGTTTCTGAGAAACCTCTTCAAGGGCAATCTCCTGGGATTGTTGCATAAACGATCTCATTTTCGAGATGATGGGCAAGCTAAGATAGCTTACGGTTCCAAAGCAACCGCCGAGAAATCAGCTCGAAAGATGACCGAGAAGAAGGGAGTCTATTTTAGTAATTACAAATGCCTCTACTGTGATGGTTACCATCTAGGTAAGAACTGGCAAGCCAGAAAGGAAGCGGAGAATAAACAATGGAAATAGTAAATAGAAAAGCTAGGCATGATTTCATCTTTCTGAGAACTGAAGTTGCAGGGATCCAGTTGATGGGTTCTGAAATCAAATCGGTTCGTCAGTCCAGAGTGAATCTGACTGATTCCTTCTGCTTCTTTGAGAACGGAGAACTCTTTCTGAAGAATGCTCATATCTCTGAGAACGGTACGGCATTCTCTCATCAGGAGACTCGTCCTCGAAAGTTGCTTCTGAAAAGAAGGGAGTTGCAGAAGCTGGAGAAGGAATTGGTCAAGGGTCTGACTATCATTCCCTACAAGATCTTCATCAACGCCAGAGCTCTGGCTAAAGTGGAAATTGTCCTAGCTAAGGGTAAGAAGAATTACGATAAGCGAGAGACTCTGAAGAAAAGAGATTCTGATCTGGAGATTGCCAGGTCCTTGAAAACCTGATCACCCTTGTGGCCTTAAATAGCCTTACACCGGGGGAATCTCCTTGATATTCAT
>Ga0164296_1002344_pt1 | contig 19014 bp, 22 predicted proteins | sample GEODES057metaG_FD_113533 | JGI IMG/M metagenome (GOLD analysis project Ga0164296, IMG submission 113533) | Dystrophic lake water microbial communities from Trout Bog Lake, Wisconsin, USA - GEODES057 metaG | ecosystem: Environmental > Aquatic > Freshwater > Lake | place: USA: Trout Bog Lake...
CTTCACGGTCTCGCAGGCGCAAAGCTGCGGCTCTCCACCACCGGCGACGCAGGGCTGCTGCAGCACTTCCAGAAGCTCCCGCCTGCCGGCATCGCGGTGGCCAACGACCTGCTCTTTCGCTTCCCCAGCCTGCTCTGGCTGCGGCGGAGTGAGGGAAAGACTTTAAAGTCGACCAGTGGTCGGACGGCCCGCAGGGTGCGTGACCTGGCCCACAAGTGAGGGGCCAGTACTGGCGACCAAGAGGACGAGGCAGTGAACACATGATGATGGAATGCGGTGGGTGGTATTGAAGTCAAGATGTGAAGCTGCTAAGAGTTCTCAGGGCGGCCTCTGTGTCTCCCACTTCAAGCGGTGATGGCGTTAGGTTGAGGACCAGCGCCTCTACTTCTTCTGGACATCGGATTTCTCCTTCTGCGCCTGCATTTTCAACACCTGTCGGCGGCAAGCGAATGAGGAGTCGTGGGTCAAGGGCTAATATACGCGAGTGGAGTCCTCAACATCAGGGCAAGACTGTGCGCCCGATATGCGTTCCCCACGTTCTCAGGCGTCGCACCTTCTTCACGATCTTCTGCTCCTCTACCAAGAAGGCGCGCACAATGCGGTCCCGCACGGCGCCGCCGCTGAGTACGCCACCGTATGCGCGGTGCACAGTCTTCTTGCTCTTGGAGAGCCGCGCGCTGCTATACTGCGCCGGTCGCAAGCGCGGGACCTGTGACGGGCGCGGGGGGGGCGCACGGTCAGGTAGTGCAGGGGAACAAGTGACGCCAGGAGCTCGGCAAGATCGAACGCCCCTAGGGTTGTAACCTGGGAGAACGACCGGAAGACGCCGGACTCGGGGCACGTACTCCGTGGATGCGTCCCTGGTCGCCGGCGGGTGTCTGCGGTCCCTTGGCCTTCTTGGCCGTGTACTGCACTACCAGCTTGCCGCCAGGCGTCCTCAGCTTGCGGGTCTGATTGGACCGGCTCGTGTATGAGTGCCTGAACAGCGCAGAGCAGAGGCAACGACAGGCGTAGCGAGTCAGAACCGCGCAATCTGGCTGCCGCTTCAAGGCAACACGCAGCGCCAAGGAATGACTCACCGGCGGCGGAAGGTGACACGGGCAGCCATGGCAGTGAAAGCCTCAAGCTGATCTCGCTCGCAAGCACCAATGCAGAACCCCTATCAGCCTCACTTGTCAGCAGGCAAAACGCACACAAATAGTCAGCCCGAAGAGAGGCACTTAGCGAGGACAAAAAGCGCCGTAGCGTCACAAAGTTTGGGCGTTGCCCAAGACACTTTGTTGCCTTCGCGCGCTCTGTTGCTGCTTGTGGTCGCCATGACAACGCGCTGATCACTGCGCACTGGTATTGACGGCCAGCGCAGTCACGTGAGGGTCGCGTCGAGGAAGGACATTCAAGAACCTTTGTTCAACCTTCCACCAGCGCTCCGTGCGCGAGGCAGACGCCTTGACGCTGTTGAGCACCGGCTTGCAGCTGTTTGAAGCACCCGAGCTCCCTCAGCACCGTCCTTCCGACTATGGAACCTTCCTTCGACTTCGAGCGCGGCCTCGATCCAAACGTGGGGCAGCCTATGCGACCACCACCAGAGTTGCCTGCGGCAGGGCGTAAGAACTACAGAATGGTACGTTCGACAGTGGGTTGGGGCGGCTGGGAGTTGGCTTAGGACACACACAGCAGTGCTCAGGACTGACACCTGAGCTCACCGCCACGCTGTTCGCCAGACTGTGTGTCGCCATTGGCTTCGCGGCCTGTGCATGAAAGGGAACGCCTGCGGCTTTCTGCACCAGTTTGAGGCCTCGCGCATGCCGGTTTGTCGCTTCTTTGCAAAGTACGGCGAATGCAAGGTGTGCGCCAAGCTGATTTGGCTTTGTTGCTCGAGATGCATTGCGTTGACTCGCTGACTGGCGACGACTATGGTCGGTTGCTACCTTTCTTCGTACTCGTGACTTTGCAGGAGCCAGACTGTCCCTTTAAGCATTCCAGTGATGACATCAAGGTGTGTATGCTACGCTCATTTACACAGTTGCTGCAGATCCCGAACACTCGGTCAGCATAATTGACTCACATCCGCCGCCGCTAGGACTGCAACATGTACAAGCTAGGTTTCTGCATCCACGGTCCACACTGGTGTGTCTTTGCTTGTGTCATCGATGTGAAGACTCTTTCCTCAGCGCTCGTCCATCGCAGCCGATTTCGCCACCTAAAGCAGCCAGGCCCACCGCCGCCACCAGAGCAAGCACATGCTCTGGTAACGAGGCCAGGGCGTCCGGGCTGGACCGCCGAGTGAAGGATGGACAGCATAGACCTGGTCTAGTTGAGTGACCGGAGCGTTGCAGCACTCCAAACATGGAACCAACCTCGTAGTCTTGAAGTATTTTGCCATGCCGATTGTGAAATGACGACGACGTCGCGCTGCCGTGGCAGTGGACGTCGCCGAAATTACTTTCTTCCCTCCCAACGCCCTGTACGCCACACGCGGACACACGATAAGCAAGTCCACGTGTGTAAGCCTACATACTGGGTCTCACGAGACATTACACAGTGATGGACCAAGGAGCCCTACTGCTGCGCCGCCAGCTCAAAGGTGCGCGCGCATGCATCTCCGCCGCGCGGTCCGAGAGCTCTGCAGCAAACTCGCGCGGCCGCGTGCTGCACAACTGACGCTGCTTTTAGCAGTCTTGTCCATGAGCTATAATTAACTGCCCGCTCGCTCACTCGCCCCCGTCTTTCTGTGCTTGCCAGAGCTCGCACGAAACCCGATCGAGGGTTTCTCGGCTGGCTTGGTGGACGACTCGAACGGTGCGCCTTTTTCGGTTCGCTGGTAGAACCCCCTTCTAGAGGGGAGACTCCTCTGCCGCGTACTCAGCCATACACGCTACCTCCGTGAGCTCACTCACCCCATGTCACAGTCTATGAGTGGGCAATCACAATCATCGGGCCGCCTGACACGCTGTAGTGCGTCCACGACTGATGCCAGTGCCTTGCATGTGCCACTCCCCTTTTGGCTTCGTTCTCCCGCCTTGACTCACTCGTTCGGAGTACCAACCACAGCGAGGGCGGCTTTTTCCACGCGGTTATGTCGTTTCCGAGGTGTGCGAAAAGCGCTGCTGTCCTGCACCTACCTCCACTCCTTGCCTCGGCTGACCGCCCACTGCCCTCTCGCTAATATTTTTGTTCTCCTCAGCGATTATCCGAGCCATCCGCCATCTCTTCGCTTCACATCCGACATGTGGCACCCAAATGGTGAGCAGCAAGCTTGTTTGTGCACTTGTTGTGACAATCGATTGTTCGAGCGCGTCCCTCTCACTACTTATCGCGTGACGCAGTCTACGCGGACGGGCGAGTATGCATCAGCATCTTGCACGCACCGGGCGACGACCCTAGCGGATACGAGCTTGCCAGCGAGCGCTGGTCGCCGGTACAGACAGTGGAGACCATTTTGGTTAGTATCATCTCCATGCTGAGCAGTCCAAACGATGAGAGCCCCGCAAACATAGATGCCGCCAAACAGTGGCGCCAAGACCGGGAGGGGTTCAAGAAACAGGTGGCCCGCATCGTGCGAAAGAGCCAAGAGGCACTTGGATGATCTTACGGCCGTTTGCTTCGCCTGGAAATTAGACGGGAAAAGGGAGGAATTTGGGAGGAAATGTGTGTGCACACTGTCATTAGGGCGCAGAATTGTCGTCCATCGTCTGCAGCTCTGCGTCCCGTGTTGCTTCGCCATTTCCCTCGCCCGCATGCGCCTCTTTCTCTAGTGGGTACGCCAAGCTGAGCCCTATGCCTGCTCCCAGTGAGGTGAGCACCACGGCCAAGGACGTACTCGTGGGAATGTGTGCCCCTGCAAGGTCCGCCACCATCTTCGCCCCGATGAAGCCGAGCACTACTGCCACAGCCTTGTCCAGGTACCTCAACTCTGTCATTGCGCTGACCACCAGCGAAAAGAGCGCGCGCAGCGAGGCAATGGCAAACATATTGGAGGAGTAAACGATGAAAGGGTCACTTGTCACCCCAAACACGGCTGGGATGCTGTCCACCGCAAAAATGAGATCCGACAGTTCGACACAAATGAGCACCACCAGCAGCGGCGTGGCTACACGACTACCGTCTGGAAGGCGGGTGAAGAATCGGTCACCATCGAAAGCAGGTGCCACTGGGAGCAGGCGGCGGACGAGTGCGACGACAGTATTGTTCTCCATGTTTGGTGCTCCGTCATCCTCGTCACCGGAGGCGAAGAGCACCTTGTAGCTTGAGTACATGAGGAAGCCAGCAAAGAGGAGAAGCACTGGGCGGAAGCGCTCAATCACGGTAGCCCCAAGAACGATGAATACAGCGCGCAAAATGGCGGCGCCCAGGATGCCGTACTCGAGGACACGCGCCTCGTACGCCTTTGGCACCTTGAAGTAGCCAAACAGGAGGACAAACACAAAGAGGTTGTCTATTGACAGTGACTGCTCCAATAGATAGCCCGCAAAGAATTCCGACGCCTGTGAGGAAGGAAGGCAGGGAGTGCGTCCCTCAAACTCAGGCATTTGACTTTGACAGTGAGGGAAACACACAGCTGGTGCGTACCGAGTCGGCGCCTTTGAAGTACCCAACCCCCACGCCAAAGAGTGCCGCCGAACCAAGGGCAAAAAGGAGCGGCTTGTAGTCCAGCGGTGGCTGCAGCGGGACGTGACACATAGTGCTTAGAAACAAAACAGTGGACAAGGCGCTGCAAGCGGGCCACAGTTGAGCACAAGCACGAGTCACATGACACGCACCGGTGGCGCGCTGCCTTCGCCCCCTTCGTGGGGATGGTCCCTGTCCAACTCGGTTGAAGCGTCCTCACGAGGCGTCGAACCAAGAGGGCCTTTTCCGCGCCGCGGACGGGGCTGTGTGGTCCCCGCGCCTCCATTGGACATGAGAAGCATGTTATCTCGCGGCTCCCAGAAAGCGGACACTTCGGCTCGCACAAGGGGACGAAGCAGCGACACTCGGCAGGGCGGTGCAGCCGCGAAAGACGCGGAACGGCGTCGTCGGACAGCAGTGATTTGCGCCTGAAGGTAGACACCGCAGGTGCCACGGGCCATGCGCGCTTTGCGGGCGGGGAGGTGTGAGGACTAGAAGTGACTGCGACACACCCGGGGTGGGTACGCTATTGCTGGGTAGGCTACGCGCTTGCGCCTGTACCAGGAAGAAGCCCGCCTCGCAGCGACTAGCCGATCCTGCTACCCGCGGCTTTTCTTGCCGCGTCTTGACGCCGGGCTCGCTGGTGGAAGAGGCTTACCTGAGTGCAGTTCATCTGTCAGTGGCAGCTTGTTTCGAGCGGGTTTCCAGACGACGGCCGGCAATGGTAGGCGCTGACGCTGCTGCAGCCACCGAGCCTACAGAGCAGACCGCTGGCGGCCCGTCCCCTTCTTCCCCCTCCCGGGCAGAGTTGAACGTTCAGCAGATGCACCGCTTGTTGCACTCGATGGAGAGGCGCGTGTTGACCTTCAATGCTTCTGGGTTTGCAGTCTTCATGCTTCCGCGGGGCTCGCGGTGGATCACACCTGGTGCATAGCAGCTCGTCCAGTTGAACAAGCGGCGATCGACTGACGCCTCCTATTTTCCCGCTTTGTGCAGCTTGTCTGTAGACGAGAAGTTCGACCTTGTGCGCAGCATTGGAGAGGAATGCATCCAGGTGCGTTTCAGCGACTGGCGTTGTCGCACTTCGCTATTTGCTGGGTAGACTCTGACTCCTCCAATCTGCTTAGGACGACGAACTTCGTGCGCTGCTGGCCAAGAAGCCAAATATTGTGGCCTACGATGGCTTCGAGCCCAGCGGACGGATGCACATCGCCCAGGTAGGCTTCCTTCAGCCGTTCTTCAAACCTTTACCCTTGGGTGGGTGCACCCAGGTTGACGCCTGCCGCCGTCTCTTCGTCCGCAGGGGGTCATGAAGGCGCTCAATGTAAACAAGCTGACCCGGAGCGGCGTGACGTTTAAGTTCTGGGTGGCTGACTGGTTCGCATTGATGAACAACAAGCTTGGCGGGGATTTGGCAAAGATCCAGACGTGCGGACGCTATATGATTGAGGTTTGGCGCGCTGTGGGCATGGACATGTCCCACGTTCAGTTCCTCAGCAGCAGCGAGGAGATTAATGCCCGTGCGCACGAGTATTGGCCACTGGTCCTCGACATTGCCCGACGAAACAGCCTGCAGCGCATCGTGCGGTGCTCTCAAATCATGGGGCGCGCTGAAACCGATGATCTTGCAGGTACGTGCGCTCTCCCTGCAGCGAGTTCATGGGCGCTCTCGTTTGCAAAGCTTTAATTACCTCCAGCACGTGCCACCTACCTCACGTGGTAGCGGCCTCATCGCGCATACGAGGCAGTCCCTTTGCTACAGCAAGCCGCGCCGCTGCTCACAGAAGCGCTTGTGATTCTGCAAATCATGCGCTCACGCAGTTGCACACACGCCTGCAACTACACAGCGTCCCAGATCTTCTACCCCTGCATGCAGTGCGCCGACATTTTCTTCCTTGGCGCAGACATCTGCCAGCTTGGTACCGACCAGCGCAAGGTGAACGTGCTGGCTCGCGAGTACTGTGACTCTGTGAAGCGCAAGTTCAAGCCCGTCATCTTGTCCCACCCCATGCTGATGGGCCTGAAGCAAGGCCAGGAGAAGATGTCAAAGTCAGACCCGGAGAGCGCGATTTTCATGGAGGATTCGCCAGAGGAGGTGCGATCAAAAATCAAGAAGGCATTCTGCCCACCTGCCCAGGTGGAGCTCAACCCGTGCCTGCAGTACATTCGCTTGGTATGCCTGCCTTGGAAGGGGAGCTTTACGCTCTTGCGCGATGAGGCCAACGGAGGGATGGCGGAGTACACCAATAGCGATGAGTTGGAGAAGGACTACTTGTCGGGTGTCATTCATCCAGGCGACCTCAAGACAAGCCTTGCAACAGCGCTGAATGCTATTTTAGAGCCAGTGCGTACGCACTTCGAGACGGATGCGACGGCAAAAGAGCTGCTGCGCCAGGTTAAAGGATTCAAGATCACGAGGTGATTCGCTCAGTACTCAGACATCGGTGGAAATACCACACACGCATGGATTCAGCGACTTCAATCGCGAAGCCATGCCCAACCTGAAGCGCATCGCCTACTGTGCCTTCTTCGTGTCCTCAGAAGCTGCGGTGGCGGCGGCGGCGGCTGCCGCTATGGGTATGGGCTCCATTAAGGCTAGGATAATGTAGACGGTAACAATCTGAAGGACGGCGGAAGTGAGACGCAGGAACGAGGAGGAGGGTGAACAGCTGCTCTCACCAAAAGGCATGTGGTGACCGCGAGACCTGCTGACAGCTTTGTTCTCGTCGCTTCATCGATGGTTGACACGGACACACCCAGCAGTTGCTCCAGTGCTGCGCGGGGAAGGACGTCGCGAGGTCAGTGGCGACACACAAGATAGCTGTGCGGGCACTAGTGGCTTCTTCTTACCGGGAAGTCCATACAGCAGAGCCGTCACAGGAAGCGTGCACAAGGCGATTGAGAAGGCGATGAATCTGGTCAGTGTCTGTGGCGAGAGGGACGTCAGTCAACGCCTACTAAGGAGCACAGCAGCTGCAGCGCTCGTGCCTGCCGCAGCGTCAACGGTACACCGCGTGGCATCACGATTGCATGCAAGCTGACAAAAGAGACTCGTGCGCGGGAGTGCGCTCTACTGCTGCGCGCACGGGATCCGCCGAACGTGACGGTGCTGTGAAAAAGCTACCCTCTGTTACCGGCGGTCAGGGGTTTCGCGTGACTGGTGTCCAACCGGAGCGTTGCCGCTTCATCATCACTCGTCGCTCATCATCCACTGTCCGGTGCTGCTGCGATGAGTGAGATAGAAGGGCAACAGGCAAAGAAGAAGCAAACGTGCGTCCCTGTGTTGCGCTCTCTCTTATGCCAGTGTTGTGCGAGGTGCCGCAAGACTTCTACTGACGGTCGTGCTATGCAGACAATATAACGACAACACAAACAACAAGAGTAGCGATGCACTGTGGGAGAAACTGACAGGTGCGTTCCTTCTGTGCGAAAAACTACCAGCAGCTGAGTTGAAGCGCGACGCTCATCGTTTTAGCACCAAGCGTGGGTGGGTCGTCCTCGGCCGTAGACCAAGGACGTGCTCTGCTGGCTGCTTTGTCCCGACGCAACGCACAGCGGGTGTCCACACAACCAGGCGGAATGGTCACGTCTCGAGATGAGGTACTTACACGGCGGTGTCTATCCTGTTGTGGTTACGTGTATGCGCTGCCGCAGTCTGACACGCCGGTTGTACACGGCAGTCCTGGCGGGTGACTCTGGGCCTGGATAAAGCAGCTTCAACCGCTGTCGCTGCTCCCCCACGAGCCGTGTCGATGGCCGCCACACATTTATCGAAGGAGGCTGTGCCGGCGGACGAGAAGCCACACGGGCAGGCTGTGAAAGCTGCCACAGGCCTAGACAAAGCCCTCAATACACTAGCCAAACCTGGCACGGGCAAGCCCACGGTGCTGGCCGCCACTCGCGCTGATTGGGATAGCGTGAAGACGGCGTCTGCCGGCGTGGTGGCGCAAGAGCTGGAGTCGCACCTGAGGTCAGGCGAGACGTTTGTTGGCAGGCAAACCTTTCTTGCGAATGCTGCTGCCGCAGAGGAGGCGTCACTTCGTGAAGCGCGAACGAAACGAGCAGCGCGGGGGGCGCACGCGGCAGGTGATGACGGCGTGTAAACTAGTGCCACTGTAGTGAATCCAGTGGAATACGCCAGTCGTCATGTGTAGGTGCTATCGATTCCTGCCATTTCGTCACCAACGCGCTCGTAAACCTGCAGCAGTGCCTCCGACAACGCAACCTGCTGTGGAAGCACGTCGTGCACCATAAGGTCATGTGATTCATACCACTGCCCGTCTGCCACATGCAGGAGATGCGCCTTGTAGGTGCCCTCGCCGGGCTTTCCCTCGTGGCAGATGCTGGCGACCAGGTTGTAGGTTGCCTGCCCAACACCAGGAGGCAGCGGAAGGCACTCGTGTAAATGCAAGTGTTTCAGCGGAAACGTCACGATGGTGGGATTCTTTTCCACAAAGAACGCGTTGCGCGAGAACCGCTTGAAGTGAAGCACCAAGAAGCGAGGCAATTTCTCAAGTGTGTACGTCCTGAACCCTGGTGCGGGGCGCAGCACCGGCATCCGGGTGACTCCATCAAACTTGGACAGCAGCTGTTGCAGCGGCACCTGGGGGATGATGTTCTTTTCCAGGGCGTCTGGGAACAGGCTCGGAGGCGGCAGCTCAAGGCTGAGCAGCGTGAAGGGCATGACGCTGCTGGTGGAGGCCTTGTCAGCAGGCTGCTGCACCGCATCGTTGTTTGGTGGCACAGCTGTAACGCGCACAGCGCCCTGGAAGCACTCCTCGGTAACAGTACGCATATGCTGCCCATCTTTGCGAAGCGCATCCAGCAGCCAGGCCAGGAATTCGGCGGGATCACCCTGCGAATCTAGCTTGAATTTGCCCCCTGATGCGTGCTGCACGCAACGCAGAGCCTCATGCGGGCTCACATGCCCCTTGAACGCCTTGTTGTTCCACATGCGACGCATAAGCTCTGCAAGGCGCGCTACCACCGGGAACGCGTCGCTCTCGCCAGGGCCTGGGTGAGGGCGCAGCAGCAGGGCGTTGCGCAGCGGTGCAACACGGTTCAGAGCGTGTACTATGACGGCCGCATAGTCAGTCGCCTTCAGATTGTTGAGGCCAACCAAGCCAGGCAAGTACTCTCCTCCGTCCAGACCACGACACCAGCCTGGAGCATGTCCCGGCGCATCCAGCTGGGCCACTTGTTCGTGCGTGTAGCGCGGGTGCAGTACGTGCCGGATGTCGTCCAGCGAGCGGTCGTGCACTTCGTAGCCGTCCGGCAAGCAGAACACGCGCCCATCGCGTGCATTCATGAACACGTAATGTTGAGCCTCGAGCGAGTGCGTGTATGCAACGCTGCCAGGTCCACGACCCTGGAAGAAGGCACCGCACACAAGGCAGGCGTAGACGTGCAGTGGCGACAGAGTCACGCTACACCGCGGCTCGAAGTCCAGGTCCAAGCGACTGCGATTGACTGTGTCCAAGTAGGGGCACTGGTATCCCAAGCTCGACGCGTCCTCAGTCGCAGTCACCACATCTGCACTTCGAGCGGCCTCGTCGTCAGTCACCTCGCGCGCGCGCTTCATGGCGGGCACCAAATGCAACTTTCCGCAGACGTGTATCGCAAGTGACGATCAGCCTCTATGCAACGCCCTGCGACGGGCTGACCTGACAAGTCGGCCTGACTCAGACCGTCACGGACCGGGTCTGAGACTCGAATTCCACCATGGGTAGCTGAGGGCCTCTGAGAAAGGGGCTTCGCCCGCGCAATTGTGTGCTCGCATGGCGCCGCCACAGCGCGACATGTCGTTTCTGACGGCAAAGCCGCCTCCAGGTTACGTTGCTGGCCTGGGCCGAGGCGCCACTGGATTCACCACACGCAGCGACATTGGCCCTGCGCGAGCGGGTGGATTGGAGCCCGCGGTGCGTTGTGTACTTGCCTTCCGTATTGGCGAAGTGTGGGCGTTGTTAGATGGCCGCCTTTGTGGAAACAACTTCCTCTCACACCACGCCCCTGTTTCACCAGAACGAGCTTGGCAGACGAGCACCTGGTGCACCTGGACGTGTTGACGACGCCGACGGGGTGCGTCTCTAGAGAGCGAAGCGGTTCCACTTTCGGGTTCTCAACCACTGTTCACACTCCACAGGGTGCTGGCGGCGCCGTCGAGACGCGCTACGACGAGCACGGCAACATCGCTGAGGCCGGTCTGTTCGCTGACGGCGCGTACGACGACGACGACAGGGAAGCGGACGCAGTGTGGGCGGCGGTGGATGACCGCCTGGACGAGCGTCGTCGAGACCGTCGCGAAGCGCGATTGAAACAGGAGTTGGAGGAGTACCGAGTGAAGAACCCGAAAATCACGGAGCAGTTCGCGGACTTGAAGCGCAAGCTGTCGGAGGTGTCTGCACAGGAGTGGGATGCCATCCCTGACGTCGGGAACACAACCGTGAAGCACCAGAAGCGCATGCAGAACTTCGCGCCGGTGCCGGACACCCTGCTGGCGCGCGCGGCGGCGGAGAAACAGCTGGCGAGCACCTTGGATGAGAGGGTGGATGCCCAGGGCAGGGGCGCAGCTACTCCGCTGACGGACCTCACCGCCCTGGGCGAGAGTCGAGGCACGGTCCTCGCACTCAAGCTGGAGCGACTAAGTGATAGCGTGTCGGGCCAGACTGTGGTCGATCCTCGCGGATATTTGACAGACCTGGGCTCGCTGCGAGTGAGTTCTGACGCAGAGGTGAGCGACATCAAAAAAGCGCGTCTTCTGCTCAAGTCAGTGGTGCAAACAAACCCAGCACATGCTCCCGGCTGGATTGCGGCTGCACGATTGGAGGAGCTTGCAGGCAAGCTGTCGGCCGCTCGTCAGCTGGCACAGCAAGGGTGCGATTCATGTCCAGGCAATGAAGACATGTGGCTTGAGTGCGCGCGTCTGCAACCCCCAGACGCTGCAAAAGCAGTTCTCGCGCGGGGTGTGGCAGCGCTGCCGCTAAGTGTCAAGCTGTGGCTCGCGGCTGCAGACGTCGAGACAGACATGCAACGCAAACAGCGCGTGCTGCGCCGTGCTCTGGAGGCACTGCCGACCAGTGTTCGCATCTGGAAAGCGCTTGTGGACTTGTCCGGCGAAGATGATGCGCGCGTGCTGCTCTCCCGTGCGGTGGAGTGCTGTCCCCAGCATATTGAACTGTGGCTCGCCCTCGCTCATCTCGAGTCGTATGAGGCGGCACGCACCGTGCTGAACAAGGCGCGAGAGGCGCTACCTCGTGAGGGCAGCATCTGGATTAGCGCAAGCAAGTTGGAAGAGGCGCACGGCAACGGCGCCATGTGCCTCCGCATCATTGACCGCGGAATAAAGTCATTGCGCGCCAATGGCTGTGTCATTGACCGTGACGCCTGGCTCCGCGACGCTGAAGCTGCTGAGCAAAGCGAGCCGCCTGCGCCTGCAACAGCGGCGGCCATCGTTGCTGCGGTTCTGTCGGAGGGCGTGGACGAGCAAGACCGCAAGCGCACTTGGCTTGCCGATGCCGCCGACGCATCCGCTCGTGGCGCGTGGGCCACGAGTGTCGCCATCTATGACGCCGTCCTTGCGGCGTTTCCGACCAGTAAGAAGGCGTGGATTGCGGCCGCGCACTGCGAGAAAAGGCGTCATGGTGGTGGCCTGGATGCCATGTTAGCGCTGCTTCGCCGCGCCACTGCCAACGTGCCCGGCGCCCCTGTGCTGTGGCTCCTCGGCGCCAAGGAGGCCTGGCTTGCTGGCGATGTGGCCACGGCGCGTGCCATCCTGGGCCAGGGCTTCCAGGCGAATCCAGAGAGCGAGGACATCTTGCTGGCAGCCTTCAAAGTCGAGTTCGAGTCCGGAGAGCGCGCCCGCGCACGGGCGCTCATGCACAAAGCACGAGCGAGTGTTCGCAGTGGCCGCGTGTGGATGAAGGCGGCCATGGTGGAGCGGGAGGAGGGCGATATTGCTGCCGAGAGGACCCTCCTGACTGAAGGCGTTGCCCTCTTCCCGGCAGACCACAAGCTCTGGCTCATGCTTGCCCAGCTAGAGCACCGCCAGGGCAACATCGGCGCAGCACGGGAGGCATATGCGCAGGGAGTGAAGCATTGCTCGCAGAGTGAGGCGTTGTGGGTGGGTGCAGCGCGCCTTGAGGAGGACGAGGGCTGTGTCCCACGCGCGCGTGCACTGCTCGAAACTGCACGTTTGAAGCTGCCCCGCTGTCCAGCGCTCTGGCTGGCTGCTGTTCGTACAGAGAGCCGAAGTGGAGACGCGAAGGCGGCGGAGGGGATGCTCGCAAAAGCGCTGCAGGAGTGCCCCACAGCCGGCATCCTGTGGGCGGAGGCCATCGCTCTGGCGCCACGACCACAGCGTAAAACCAAGTCGGTAGATGCGCTGCGTCGCTGTGACGCAGACCCGCACGTCATGTGCTGTGTGGCTGGCCTCTTTGCAGCTGACCGGAAGACTGACAAAGCGCGGGCCTGGTTTGAGCGCTGCGTCACTGCAGCGCCCGATGTGGGTGACTTCTGGGCGCGTTATGTGGCTTTTGAGGCTCATCTTGGCGCCGAGGCTGCCGCAGCGGCGGTTGCGAAGCGGTGCTGTGCAGCGCAGCCCAGGCATGGTGAGTTCTGGGCTCGGGTCGCCAAGCGCCCAGAGAATGCGCACGAAAGCATTGAGAAGCTGTTGGCGAAGGTTGTCACCAGCATCGAGCAAGAGACACCTCCTTGAACCTTGAACGGTTGCCACGTGGTAACTTACCAACACGTTGTTGAACACTTGACTCTACTGACCCAGAAAGTCCCCAGCCTGGATCCCAGGCCCTGGGGCCACACTTTGCCTTCTCGTCTTTCCTCTATCACGCTCATCTCGTGAGCGGAGTCGCTCGTCCTCGTCTGAACGGTCGGCTGTAGCATGCTGCTGAACCGCTCCGGTTCTGTTCTCAGCCGTGCACTACCGCTGCTGTTTCGGGCAGCAGAATAGCGGCGTGCGGCTCACTTGTACTTGCACGCCTGCGCTTGCGCCCTTCCTTGGCGTGATTTGCATACCGGCTGTGATGAGTCAAGAAGTCGTGTGGATTCGCGCGGACGAGGATGGGGCTCGCTACGACCATTTCCCTCTAGCATCTGGCAACGTCTCACAGCTCATTGCTGCTTGGGTGCTGGACTTCCGGCCGGGAGCTCACCGCTCACGTGTCTCGCTCCGCTACGTGTCTTGTGCTAGCAGTATTCCGACGAAGGACGAGGAGGCGCGGGCGCGGGAGCAAGGTCCGCTAGAGCCGCCACTTGCCCTTGCAGCAGCAGGTGTCTCCAGCGGCTCCTTTCTCTTGGCCACTGTTGCTCGATGTGCAAGCAGTTCACGGTCTGCATCAGAGGAGGAGAGCCCGCCGCGACCTTCTCCGCCAAACGCTTCTGAGAGGCTGCAAGCGTTGCTTGCTGAGGCTTGCGTGCCACAGCTGTCCGAGGTCCATCTGCCTTATCTGCGAGAACACTTCGCTTCGCAGCTGCTGGTGGCAACAACTGCAGAGGACGCTCTGCGACTCCGCTCTCGGGAGCTGCAAGCGCCGCGCAGCACTACTCTCTGCAGACTTGAGCTTCACGACCTCTTTGTCGCACGCGAGCCGCTCACCTTCAGCGCCAGCTCCCGCTCCCTCTTTCTGCGCGCTTCCGCCAAGGCGGTCAACCATGGCTGCTGAAAGTTCCAAACACGGAGGGGGCTGCGGCCCTTGAGGTGGACACCTGGAAGACTCTGCTTGAATGCGGCTCTGTGTCCCGACACCTAGCGGGTCCGATGGAGCTGGTCATGTTCGCGCGTGACGCCGCCCAGGCAGCTCGGTCGGCTGTCCTCATGCCTGTCTACGCTTGCACTTTGGCGGATGTGCCGCCTGGCCTGTTCATGTCACACGCACGCGCGCTGGCTCTGCTGCATGAACTGAGAAGTGCTCTGGACTGCATGCATGCCGCCGGACTGTGTCACTGCGATGTTAAAGCATCAAACGTTTTCGTGGATGCTAATGGATGCACGCACCTGGGTGACTTTGATGCCACTACTCGCATGGGGGAGTCTTTGACCGAGTTCTCTATTTCACAGCTGCCGCTGAGCGAGGCAGCCTTCGATTCCGCATCACTACATGCCACTCCTCAGCTTGACGAATGGCTTCTGCTGACCACGTTGCTGGACTTGACCCGGCTCCTTTCGCCGCCGTCCTCGCACTCTGTGCGGCAAGTGGCGCGCGCAGTTGAGCATGCGGACGCGGCCCTGCTCTCTAGTCTGACTGACCTGCTCGAGAGCAGCCGCGGACTTTGGGAGGTGATCTCATAGTTGACTGCGCTGGGGCGTATGTTGGGAGGATGCCGAGAGATGGCACCGGGCCAATGACACGAATCCACGCGCCAAACCGGTCTACCCCAGGTCTCGCGCTCACGTCAGCGGATTCAGCTTTGTGTCCAACGGCTGCAGCCATGCTTGCAGCGGTGAATTCAATCGGGGCGCGCGATGGCGACCGTTCTCGCTGACAGCGGACCGATCGCTCACCATTCCGCTTACTGAGCGGCATAGTTGACGCCGCAACAGTTGCTCCGCCGCGCAATCAACTAATTGGCACAGTTTGTTGGCTATCCGACAACTGGGGGTAGTTCATCAAAGGCAATGCCTTTGACGACATGCCATGTCGGTCTCAGTATGCAGATCTTCCCCCCTTCGCCAAGGCATATTCGGAAACTGCGCGCGTTCGCGCGTACAGCGATCCATGGAGCAGTTCCCGCTCATGCCTCACCAAGCGCTTGACGTCGAAAACCAGCATGACCCTTCCACTGTCACTGGTCAAGAGGTGTCGGGTGACGGTGGCGTCGACAGTCACGCCTGGCGCATGGAGGACTTTCTGTGGGACCCGAGTTTGCTGGTGCGTGCGGCGGCGCTGTCGCCTCGGTGTGTGCGCGGTGTCTGTGGTGTCTAGTAGACACTAGTAGAGAGACTTTCTACAGACGAGAAGACGCGTGTAACGCCCGACGAACGAGTGCCTGACTCCCCCACGCGCGCGCACCAGCCGTTTTTGGACGGCAACCTGGAGTTGGAAGGGGCGCTGCCGCCCGCCCTATTGCCGCCAGCCGGCTGGCAACCACCAGTCGTGAGTCCCCGGTTTCCAGACGAGCTCCTTCGTCAAACCGCCTCGACAGGCGGTGACGTCCTGCTACCACCCGACGACACGGACGAGCACCAACCGCCACGCAGTGCCGGCCGCGCGTCGAAAGAGGTGCAGCGCAAGTGCCGGGTGCCCGGCTGCCAGGCGGTGCTGTCCGACCCTCAAGCTTCTCTTCTCGCGACACGCGACGACACCAGCGGCGCCGCCGCGTCGCGCTACAGCTGGCGGCTGCGCGTCTGCGACGTCCACCGCAAAGCTCCGCTGGTTGCCTGGCCAGACGGAGAGTCGAAGCGCTGGTGTCAGGCACGTGGACTAGAGCGTGCGGAGCCCATTCGCTCTTGTGCTTTTTCCCTGTGAACACGATCGCGCTGAGCCCCATCGCTTGCCCCGCGCCTCCTCGCCAGAAATGCGCACGCTTCGAGCCGGTCGCTGATTTCCGGGTGCGTGCCCGTCGCTCTCTGCGTCTGGGCCGACCTGTTCTGCTTTCTACCATATGTGGTTGATTGACTGAAAATATATTGCCCTCGCAGAACGGGAACCGCACGTGCGAGCGCGCCCTGGGCGCGCAGAAGACGCGTGTGAAGGAGCGCCGAGCGGCTGGTCAGAAAACCATGGCGGAGTCGGAAGGCGCGGAAGAGGGCGAGGCCCCTCCACAGGTGCTACCGACACCACTCACCCCGCAGGGAGTCCCTCTGTCCGCCACCCCTGGCGACATAGAAGCCCACCTGCGCGCGGCGATCGAATACATGGACGCCACCTGTCCGGGCTGGAACGGTGATGTTTTAAAGCCAGCTTCTGACCATGCGAACGCGCAAATGGATGACCCAGCTGGAGCAGGCGCGGCTGCGCGAGCGGACGCTGAGGACGCGCATGCGGAGATGACCTTTTGACCAGCGGTCACCGTGGTATGCATTGTGGCGCTGATGGTGGCATGAACTTGCCGAGTGACGCTGGGTGTCACCTAGTTGTCACGACGGCGGCTCTATGGCGGGCAGCGTCACAGTGTAAGATAAGCCATGAGGAGGTGGGGAGTGGGGCGGAAGTGGGGAGCAGTGAGAAGTGGTGGGTAAGTCTATAGAGTAGCTACTGGGGGGACTTACTGGGGGAAGTCGTTTCATTTTTATGGAGTATATGCACGGAAGATGGATGGGGTGAGACATACTCCTGCAGTGTCTGCAAGCAACGCCTTGTCTGCGGCATAAAAGTCACCATTCCATTGCAGTCACTTGCTTGGAGACCTCCTTGGCGCGCTTCAGCTCCGCCACACTGTCCGCGTGCAATGGCCGCAACCATGCGCGGAAAGATTCGATGTAAGGCGCCAGAGATGTGTTGGTGTATGCATCAGCCACCTGCAGGGATGAGGTGATTTACAACGCGTTAGCGCTGAACAACTACATGAAGAAGAACGGAACGCACCATTTCTGTATCCTCCCCACCAGCGGCTTGAGCGCCGGCGTCATTGAGCTCGTTCAGCAGCGCTGCAATGGTGGGTACACCTAGCGGGTCGAACCCATCCGCATGCATTGTGTCCATGGGGACGCACACGCGGCCAGTCTTGGGGTGCACACAGAACGGCGCTTTCAGCAAATGGTTCATGTGCTTGCTCACTTCCACATCCAGTCGCGGGAAGATGTGTGCAAACACGATGCTGATGCAGCAATACTCAAGCGCCTCCACAACCTGGGGAGCCTTGTTGCGCTGCTTCGCTTTGGCCACTGTACTTTCAACCAGCGCCCATCGCGCGGCAGCTTCTTCCTGCGACGTGCTATTTGCAGCCCCGATGCGCTTGCCTGATTTCAGACGCTCGGCAAGCTGCATGCGCGCCTCCTCGTCTGGAATCATGGCCAGCAGTGCGTCAACCTTGGTGTCAGTTTCCAGCAGCTTCTGAGCCGGCAAGATGGTGTCACGCCACATTGGCAGCAGCACGTCGGTGTACGCGCGCTGCAGACTCGGATGCAGAGGGTATGGCAGTCGAATGCGCTTGTCCCCCTGCTCGCTCACCTTGCCTACAGATAAATAATCCGCCACGCTTGCGCGCTGCTCGTTCGTTAGTCGCCGGGCAGAAGGGTCGCACACCCAGCAATGCACGCCGCGACGGCCAGAGTAGACCCACAGAACATGACGGAACCCGAAATCATCATGCAGAATGGTGTTCACCACGCGCACTGCTACCGTCATGAATGGCCAGCATTTAGCGCACACTGCGCCACCGGTGCAGCAGGTGCGCACGTCATCGTAGTCAGTCATGTCCACATCAAAAATGAGCTCTCGCTGCTCAGGGGCGAAGACTCGGTCGGAGCCCAGAGCACTGTAGGCGGCCCGCTTCTGGGGGTCCACATTGAACACAGGGCCGATATCGATCTTGGCAGGCACACGAGATGCGTCTCTGTAGCGGCCAGGACAGTGCAGTCTCAGACAGCAGGACTACGACGGTGGAGCCAACACCGGGTGGGCGCACTTTGTGAGCGCCGCACGCAGGGCTTTACCGTCCTTGAAGGACTGGTAGCGAACAAACACGTCGTTCTCCAGGGTGAAACAAAACTCGCGGCGCTGTTTTGGGAACTGGTGTCAGGAACCAAACTCTCGCCCTGTGGGCCGCAGCGGGCAGCACGTACTTGGAAGAAAGTCGCATCTCCGTGAGCTGCATCGCTGTTGCCGTATGCGAGCCAACTGCTTGCGCGGGAAGACGAGCCAGTGAAACCTTTGTGTGACCTTCCTGGTTTTTGTTGAGACAAGGGCGTCCCCACGAGTGCACGCACGTGAAGAAGTCTTCAGCCGGGAACAGGCGCTCGTAGAAGATCTTGAGCAGCGGCTGCACGGGGTCCTTGTCACTGTACATGGCTGCGAACAGAGGCGCTCAGACTGGGGCTCTTGGCGGGAAGGGGCCGAAACCGCAAACGGGGAGCGCAAGCGCTGAACAAGGGGTGCGCACTTGACGCAGGTCGCTCTGCGGCACCCGGTGTCTGGGTTTTTTGCTTCTTAGCTATGGGCGTTGTATAGACAGAGGTCTGTGAGCACAACGCAGAAATATCACGAAACCACTGTCAACTGCGCACCTGCAGACATTGTGGCTCCTGCCTATGCTTATGCCAAAAAGATGTGAACTAACGTGCCAGACGAGTGCCGTTCAGAATAGTCTAGCTGGGGTACTACCCCAGCCACTACCGTATTCGTAGTTGCTTCTGAGAATGCGCAATTGTGAGAGTGACGCCGGGTATTTTCCAGGTGTGAGAACAGACGGACGGCGAATTTTCAAAGTGTGAGAGTGCTTGAGATTCCCGCC
>Ga0164296_1002345_pt1 | contig 19012 bp, 16 predicted proteins | sample GEODES057metaG_FD_113533 | JGI IMG/M metagenome (GOLD analysis project Ga0164296, IMG submission 113533) | Dystrophic lake water microbial communities from Trout Bog Lake, Wisconsin, USA - GEODES057 metaG | ecosystem: Environmental > Aquatic > Freshwater > Lake | place: USA: Trout Bog Lake...
GATTGATCGCAGTCGCATGCGTGTTCCCTATGACCCCGAAAAACTCAAGCATTACTTGTCCTTGCTTTTTCCTTCGGCCACAGAGTTTGTTGATTGGCAGCAATTGGCATGTGCTATGTCGATCAGATCTGGACTCACATTTGTAACTGGGGGGCCTGGGACTGGGAAAACCTACACGGTTGCCAGAATTTTGGCGTTGATGTTTGCACTACAAGAAAAACCCAATTCAATCAAAGTTGCCTTGGCTGCTCCAACGGGCAAGGCTGCTACTCGATTGTTGCGTTCGATTCAAAATGCAATGGGTCCGATTCAGTCGCAGTTGATGGGGCAAGTTGACATCGAGCGTGAAGTTGCAAATCTCACCCAAGCACACACTCTGCATTCTCTCTTAGGAGCCAGTGCCGATGGTTCAAGGTTCAAGTTCAATGCCAAGAATCCTTTGGATGCAAGTGTGCTGATTGTCGATGAGGCATCGATGGTTAATTTGGAGATGATGTCAAGTTTGATGCAAGCGCTTGATGCGAGAACGCAATTGATCTTCTTGGGCGACCCCGATCAGCTGGCTGCGGTTGAGGCGGGAAGTGTTTTGGCTGATCTGTGTCAACCCAAGCGAGAGATGCAAGAATTGCCTCAATTGAATCCCTACTCTTCACAGTTGCTCGCTGAGTTAAAAAGCGTGATGGATTTGCCAGACAACTTTTCTCCTGCTTTGAACAATCCTAGTCCAGACGGTTTGGTGCTCGCCGATCACATCGTTCATCTCAAACGCAGTAGACGTTTTGAAGGTCCAATTGCTTCATTGGCTGAGTTAATCAAAGCAGCTGATTTAAAAGCCCTCGCTAGTTGGATGAGTGATGAAAACCACACTGACGGGGCGGTACAAATTAAAAAATACCCCCAAGCTAAAGGTGTTGTCGATGAATCTTTAAGCTCACTTGGAGATGAGCTCAGAGAGCGCCGTCCTAATTTTTACGACTATTTGCATCAGCTTTGTGAATGGATTCAGGCGGCAAAGAACACTTCAAATCACACTCCTTTTGTGCCCCCGCAAGACTGGGTCAAAGCGTTGTTGCTCGAATTCGATAGGTACCGGGTTTTATGTGCGGTCAATGAAGGCCCAATGGGCTCAAAACATATCAATCAAGCGATTGAGGAAAAGGTGTTGAGTGACTTTGAGTTACCAAAGTTCGGGGAATGGTATGCCGGTCGTCCTGTCATGGTGACTCACAATCAACACGACTTAGGCTTGTCCAATGGGGATGTTGGGCTCGTGTTACCCGAGAGGTTAGGAGCCCCTGCACTGAAAGCCTATTTCATGTCGGGCGATGATTTAAGAGTTTTTTCTTTGGCCAGATTGGTGAATGTGCAAACTTCGTATGCGATGAGTATTCACAAATCACAAGGTTCGGAGTATGAGCACACCCTTTTGGTTTTACCCCAGCACATGGATCAAGCACTTAGCAAAGAGTTACTCTATACGGGAGTGACCAGGGCTAAGAAATACCTCACCGTGGTTCAAGAGAGTGAGGGACTTGTTGCCAAGGCGATCTCTCAAGTGGCCAATCGAAGCAGTGGGCTTTCAGCCCACATCAAACGCTTGAAGCAGCACCTTGAGGGGGCGTCATCTCAAGACCCAAGAGACCTTGCTTCTGGATGAAGTCAATCACTTCTTGGAGTCCCGCAAGCGTTTTTAGGTTCGTGAAGATAAATGGCTTCAAGCCTTTTGCAGAGCTTCTCATTCGTTGAGCATCTGCTTTCATGACTTCTAAATCAGCGCCCACGTGAGGTGCAAGATCTGTTTTGTTGATGACCAAAAGGTCACTTTTGGTGATGCCAGGCCCGCCTTTTCTGGGAATTTTTTCGCCAGCAGCCACATCAATCACATAGATGGTGAGGTCACTCAATTCGGGAGAAAAGGTGGCAGCCAGGTTATCCCCTCCGCTTTCGACAAAAACGATGTCAGCATTGGGATAGATCTCTAGCATGCGGTCGATGGCCTCCAAGTTGATGGAGGCATCCTCGCGAATGGCTGTGTGTGGACATCCACCGGTCTCCACCCCCATGATCCGCTCTGCCTCCAAGGCTCCGCTGACGGTCAAGAGTCGTTGGTCCTCCTTGGTATAGATGTCATTGGTGATGGCAATGAGATCATGGTCTTGGCGCATGTTTTTGCAAAGCATCTCAAGCAAGGTCGTTTTGCCTGAGCCAACTGGACCGCCAATGCCCACTCGCAGGGGGGGGAGTTTTTTATCGCGATTTCGGATGTGGTGGAGGTGGTTCATGATCGGAAGAGTCTTGAGTATTGGTGCTCGTGTTGTGAGCTCAGGATGGATAGGTGTGGGTTAAAGAGTTGACGTTCGGAGGCGGTCGTTTTCATCGCAAGCTCTATGGCTTGAGGAATATTTGAAATCAACTGATTGAGAATTTTCTGTCCCGCTATTTGTCCCAATGGAATGGTTTTCATAGCGGTCTGAGCCATGTTTTCAGCCCAACCAAATGCCAAGGCGACAAGTCCAGACTGAACATCAGCGTTTGAGAGATGCAGTGCCAAAGCGTACACCACGGGCCAAGTGGGTGTGTCCAAACTGGAGCACCACTGCACCCTTGGATCTTGAAGGGACTGGTGGGTGTTGAGCCAGTTGAGCAAAGAGCGGCCCATTTGAACACATTGGAGCCTGAATTCATGGGTCTCTCGTGTCATGAGCACCCAGGTGTTGAGTTCTTGGAGCTCTGTTTTTTGGAATTGAGCCCATGTTTTGATGGCTTGTGCAACTAAGGACCAGTCGCCTTTGGCTTGAGACAGTTGCATTTGATCAATGAGCCATTGAGTTGCGCTGGGCTCGTCAATCACCCATCCTTGTTCCACAGCTGATTCCAGCCCCTCTGAATAAGAAAAGCCGCCCACTGCCAAAGCAGGAGAAGCCAGCCACATGAGTTTCATCAATGTGTCTGGCAACAAAGGGGAGGGGGTAGGCGCGATCATCGCTTGTGAGATTTGACGATTGAGTGGGGGTCTGTAGGACTTCTTGGGGTTACGTGTAACGCTCTCAAAATCAGCCATGTACGTGTGAATGTCCGTGATCGTGATCGTCGTGCACGTGATGGTTTGAACCATGTTCATACGCCCCAGCCTCGGGCTCAAATGGAAGATCACATTTTTGGACAATGAGGCCCATGTTTTTCAACATCTGCTCGAGCACGTGGTCGGGTTCCATGAGCAAATGAGAGCTTTGAATTTCAATTGGAATATGTCTGTTTCCCAAATGATAGGCAGCCCGGGGCAAGTCCAATGGAGTTCCATGAATAGGGCAAGAAGTGATTTTTAGGACGGTTTGGTTTGCTGAGAGGATTCTCAGTAACTCTCCTTGCTCGCTCACCATGACGTCACCTCCACGAAGTACCTTCCCGCGAGGTAAAAACAAGGCCACCGAATCGCCAATGGAACTCAATCCATTGAGCCTGCTGTGCTGTCTTTGGTCCCAGTCAAGGGTGATGGTGGGCGCTCGGGCAATCAAGGCCTTTGCCATCGAGGCTCCCTTGGGGAGGTGTTTGGTGAACAACTTCATTGTTGGGTGACCTTGTGGAGGGGCATCGCGGTCATCGGTTCAAAATAGGAAATAGCGCTGAGTCATGGGCAATGTGACGGCGGGCTCACAGGTGAGCAACAAGCCATCGGCTCTGACTTCATAGGTCTGGGCATTGATTTCCATCTTGGGCGTATAGTGGTTATGAACCATGTCCTTTTTGCCAACGTTTCTGATGTTCTTGACTGCCACACATTCTTTTTGCAATCCATAGCGGGATCGAATGCCATGAGTCAGACTGGCTTGAGATACAAAGGTCAGGGAGCCCTTGGCTGTCGCGCCACCGAATGCGCCGAACATGGGGCGATAGTGAACGGGTTGTGGCGTTGGGATTGAAGCGTTGGGATCTCCCATGGCTGCCATTGCAATGGAGCCACCTTTGAGGATGGTGGAGGGTTTGACGCCAAAAAAGGCGGGTCTCCAAATCACCAAATCAGCCCACTTGCCCACCTCGATGCTTCCCACCTCGTGGCTGATGCCATGTGCAATGGCCGGGTTGATGGTGAGCTTGGCTTGGTAGCGCTTAACGCGTTCATTGTCATGGCGTGAGGTGTCGTTTGGCAGCTTACCTCTTTGAAGTTTCATCTTATGAGCCGTTTGCCAGCAACGCATGATGACCTCTCCAACTCTACCCATGGCTTGGCTGTCTGAGCTAAACATACTGATGGCACCCAGATCATGCAAGATGTCTTCTGCGGCAATCGTCTCCTTGCGGATGCGACTCTCTGCAAATGCCAAATCTTCGGCAATGCTCGGATCCAAATGGTGGCACACCATGAGCATATCCACATGTTCATCAAGCGTATTGATGGTGTATGGGCGCGTTGGGTTGGTGGAGGAGGGGAGAACATTTTGTTCACCTACCACTTTCATGATGTCCGGTGCGTGCCCACCTCCAGCACCTTCTGTGTGGAAGGTGTGAATGGTTCTGCCTTTGAAAGCAGCAACAGAGTCCTCCACAAATCCTGACTCGTTGAGAGTGTCAGTGTGAATGGCTACTTGGGTATCGGTCTCTTCGGCAACACTCAGGCAATTGTCGATGGCTTGTGGGGTGGTACCCCAGTCTTCATGAAGTTTGAGTCCGATTGCGCCAGCATTAATTTGTTCATGCAATGAATCAGGTAAAGAGGCATTGCCCTTTCCTAAAAATCCAAGGTTCATGGGAAAGGCATCCGCCGCTTGGAGCATGCGCTCCAAGTGCCAAGCACCTGGGGTACAGGTGGTTGCAAAAGTCCCAGTCGCCGGGCCTGTGCCACCACCGATCATGGTGGTGATGCCGCTGCTGAGTGCTTCTTCAATTTGCTGTGGTGCAATGAAGTGAATGTGAGTGTCAATGCCACCGGCGGTCACGATCATGCCTTCGCAGCTGATGATCTCAGTACTGGCTCCAATGATGATGTCTACATTGGGTTGTGTATCTGGGTTACCTGCCTTGCCTATGGCGGCAATGCGACCATTTTTTAAGCCAATGTCAGCTTTGACAATTCCCCAATGATCCAAAATCAAAGCATTGGTAAGGACGGTGTCTACAGCTCCTCCAGCTTGTGGGCCTACAGAGGTTCCGTCGCGAGTTCTTTGCGATTGAGCCATCCCGTCTCTGATGGTCTTGCCTCCGCCAAATTTAACCTCTTCGCCATAAGAACCCGCGTTGAGGGTCAAGTCCCGCTCCACTTCAATAATCAAGTCCGTGTCAGCAAGTCTGACTCTGTCTCCAACCGTAGGCCCGTACATTTCAGCATAAGCGCGTTTTCCAATCGTCGCCATTAAAGTGCTCCTTGAGTGAGTCCACGAAAACCATAGATTTCTCTGGTGCCAGCAATGTCCACCAGTTCAATGGTTCTGCTTTGCCCAGGCTCGAAACGCACAGCAGTGCCTGAGGCGATGTTCAAACGCATGCCACGTGCCAAGGCGCGATCAAAACTCAAGGCTGCATTGGTTTCTGCAAAATGGTAATGAGAACCCACTTGAATAGGGCGTTCAGACGCGTTTTGAACCACCATGGTGATGGTTCTTCTGCCAACGTTGAGCGAGTGGTGTCCCTCGTCAACAATGAGTTCTCCGGGAATCATAGGTGTGCCCTTTTACTGGTTTTTGAACAGTTAAGAATAAATTGGGTTAAACGATGGGTTGGTGCACCGTGACGAGCTTGGTGCCGTCGGGAAAGGTGGCTTCGACTTGAATGTCTGGGATCATATCGGCCACACCCTCCATCACATCGCTGGCACTCAATACACCCCTTGCTTCATTCATCAGCTTTGCAACTGTCTTGCCCTCTCTGGCGCCCTCCATAACAAATGCACTAATTAATGCAATGGATTCTGGGTAATTCAATTTAAGACCCTTGGCTTTTCGTCTCTCCGCCAACAATGAGGCAGTGAAGATGAGTAATTTATCTTTTTCGCGAGGAGTGAGTTCCATGGCTTTAGGAAATGAAGTGTTGAGGTGATGAGTGACAAAATAGGTTGGCGCAACTACTGTGCCATCTAAATATATGTTAAACCCAAAACGGGTCATGTCATTTGAGTCAATCTTGATGCGATTGTGCGACTTGGTTTCAATTCAAAGACGAAGAAGTCTATTTTTGACACCAAATTGGTGCGGTCGTCATGGGTGCTTAGACTTGATATGGTGCGTCAATCGATGTTTGTTTGATTTTGGTGCAAAAAACCTTGGAATTTCAGGGATACGACTGATTAATGATTGACTCAAATTGGCACAAGGATTGCCTAATTGAATTGTTGGCCAATGATTTTGTAAACGTTGGCTTTCAAACAATTCACCCCTACCAAACGAACTGGAGTTTTTAATGATTAATCGTCGTCGACTGACCGCTTTGGCAACTGCCTCAGCATTGGCATTGAGCGCTTTTGGATGGAATACCGCTAGTGCAGCGGAAGATACCATTAAAGTAGGCGTTCTTCATTCTTTGTCTGGCACCATGGCCATTTCTGAGTCTGTGCTGAAAGATACCATTTTGATGGCGATTGATGAAATCAATGCCAAAGGTGGAGTTTTGGGTAAAAAATTGGAGCCAGTGGTGGTTGATCCCGCTTCCAATTGGCCTTTGTTTGCAGAGAAAACAAAGCAGTTGTTGACTCAAGACAAGGTGGCCGTTATTTTCGGTTGCTGGACATCTGTGAGCCGCAAATCAGTATTACCAGTAGTTGAAGAGTTGAATGGTTTGCTCTTTTACCCCGTTCAATACGAGGGTGAAGAATTGTCTAAGAATGTGTTTTATACAGGTGCTGCACCCAATCAGCAAGCCATCCCAGCTGTTGATTATTTGATGAGTAAAGATGGTGGTGCAGCCAAGCGTTGGGTTTTATTGGGTACTGATTATGTATATCCCAGAACTACCAACAAAATTTTGCGCGCATACTTGCACAGCAAAGGTGTGAAGGATTCTGATATTGATGAGAAATACACACCATTTGGTCACTCCGATTATCAGACCATCGTTGCTGACATCAAGAAATTTGCTGCTGGTGGTAAAACAGCCGTTGTGTCCACCATCAATGGTGACTCCAATGTGCCCTTCTATAAAGAATTGGGTAATGCTGGCTTGAAAGCCAAAGACGTTCCAGTGGTTGCTTTCTCAGTGGGTGAGGAAGAGTTGCGCGGCGTTGATGCCAAGCCTTTGGTGGGTCACTTGGCTGCATGGAACTATTTCATGAGCTTGAAGAATCCAACCAATACAGAGTTCATCAAGAAGTGGTCTGATTATGCAAAATTGCACAACATTCCTGGCCACAAAGACAAGCCTTTGACCAACGACCCAATGGAAGCTTCCTACATTGGTATCAACATGTGGAAACAAGCTGTTGAAAAAGCGAAATCCACTGACGTAGATAAAGTCATTGCTGCCATGGCAGGTCAAACCTTCAAAGCTCCAAGTGGCATCACTTCCATGATGGATCCAAAGAACCACCACTTGCACAAGTCAGTCTTCATTGGTGAAGTTAAGGCTGATGGTCAATTCAACGTGGTGTGGCAAACGCCTGGTCCTGTAAAGGCCAAGCCATGGAGCCCATACATTGAAGGCAATGACAAAAAGCCTGATGAGCCTGTGACCAAATAATAATTTGGGAACCACCCGGTCAGAGTAAGGGCGCTCCTGGCGCCCTTATTTTTGCCAAAGCAGAGTTCAGTACAAGTCATATGAGTCTGCTTTGGCAAATATAAAAAACAGTGAATCAATCAAAACACGGCAACTTTCATGAAGTCAATCCTCTATTTTTCTTTCATCTTGTGTGGATTATTGTTTCATGGCGCAGCGCATTCCTTGAGTGCTGATGAAGCGGTGGGCTTGGCCTCGGGAGCAACTGAGGATCGATTGAAGGTGCTCTCAAAAGTGATGCAGAGTGCTGATGAGAAGACGGCATCTTTCATCAAGGCGCTGTCAGATGACAATGTAAAAATTTTGGATCATGACGTTTTCGTAGTTCAAAATGGTAAGACTTTTAATCCTGTAACTGGACAAGAGGTCGCACTTCCTGAGCACGCAGAGGATGTGGTGAGCAATAACCGCATGAGGGGTGAAATTGATGCGGCGCTCTCAGCTTTGAGTCTGTTCAGTAGCGAAGACCAAGTGAGACTCAAAGCAATCAAAGAAATGATCAAAGATCCAGACCCTTCACGCCTGGAGTTGATTGAAAAAGCCTTGGTCAGTGAGAAAAACGAAAAAATAAAGACTCAAATTGAGTTTGCAAAAGCTGCCATCGAAATCAATGATGGAGAGTTGGTCAAACGCTCTCAGGCCATTGCGCTGCTGAGTGCGAATGCAACCCCTGAGACTGTGCGACTCTTGAACGATCGATTGCAGACTGAGACTGATGAAAATGTAAAAACCCAAATCAAAGATGCGCTCAAGCAAATACAGGGAAAGTTGGCCTGGGGAGAGAAGCTTGGTACGCTTTTCACGGGTTTGAGTTTGGGCTCGATTTTGTTGTTGGTAGCACTCGGTTTGGCCATCACTTATGGATTAATGGGTGTGATCAACATGGCGCATGGTGAGTTGATGATGCTTGGAGCATATGCAACCTACATGGTTCAAGCGTTTTTCCAACACCACTTCCCTCAATGGTTTGATACCTATTTGCCTGTGGCTGTTGTTTTTTCCTTTTTGACTTCTGCAGTGGTGGGTGCCATTTTGGAGAGAGTCATTTTGAAGCACCTGTATGGCAGACCTCTAGAGACACTGCTCGCCACATGGGGGATCAGTTTGATGCTCATGCAAGGGGTGAGATCTATTTTTGGTGCACAAAACGTGACCGTTGAAAATCCTGTTTGGATGAGCGGAGGTATTGAGGTTTTGTCTAATTTGACTCTCCCTTGGAATCGCATCGTGATCATTTTCTTTGCTGCGTTTGTCTTGATTGCCATGTCTTTGCTGATTGGCAAAACGAGGTTGGGACTTTTTGTTCGTGGAGTCACTCAAAACCGGCCCATGGCTTCCAGTTTAGGAGTGAATACAAACCGGGTTGACACCTATGCATTTGCTTTGGGTTCAGGCATTGCTGGAATGGCTGGCTGTGCGCTGAGTCAAATTGGTAACGTTGGTCCAGATTTGGGGCAGAGTTACATTGTGGACTCCTTCATGGTGGTCGTTCTTGGCGGAGTCGGTCAGTTGCTTGGCAGTGTTTATGCTGCCATTGGACTTGGGGTGCTTAACAAGTTGTTGGAGGGTGTAGCAGGTGCCGTTTTGGCAAAAATCACTGTGTTGGTGTTTATTGTGATCTTTATTCAAAAAAGGCCACAAGGGCTATTTGCCATGAAAGGAAGAAGTGCCGAGTCATGATGAAAGCTTCAGCATCAAACCGTTTAGAGCTCGCACTTGCACTCCATTGACTCACTAAAGAGACCACCATGAATTCATTGATCAATCATCAACCCAAACCCATGTTAAGTGCCAATGGATGGCGAGTTTTTACGATTTGTCTGCTTCTTTTTTGCGTCGGGGCACCCGTGATGAACTTGGTTTTACCAGCCACGAGTTTCTTTCACATGAGTGATTTTGCTGTTGCATTGATTGGCAAGATTATGTGCTACGCCATTTGTGCATTGGCCATGGACTTGATTTGGGGCTACACCGGTATTTTGTCGTTGGGGCACGGGCTCTTTTTTGCTCTGGGTGGATACATCATGGGCATGTATTTGATGCGTCAAATTGGAACCGACGGAAATTACAAATCTGAGTTGCCAGACTTCATGGTTTTTTTAGATTGGAAGAAGTTCCCATGGCAATGGGCGTTGAGTGATAACTTTGTCGCCACTTTGGTTTTGATTGTGGTCGTTCCAGCCCTGTTGGCTTGGATATTTGGTTTCTTTGCTTTTCGCTCAAGAATCAAAGGTGTTTATTTCTCCATCATCACACAAGCGATGACTTATGCAGCGATGCTTTTGTTTTTTAGAAATGAGACGGGCTTTGGTGGAAACAATGGTTTCACAGACTTTAAACGAATTTTGAACATTCCCATTGCCACGCCAGAGATGCGCATGACCTTGTTTGTGATCACTGCATTGGTCTTGTTTGGGTTTTATTTGTTGGCCAAGTGGATCATCAACTCCAAGTTGGGTCGTGTGTTGATGGCCATCCGTGATGCGGAGAGTCGTGTCATGTTCTCAGGCTACTCTCCCATGCCTTACAAGCTTGCGATTTGGACTTTGTCTGCACTCATGTGTGCAGTTGCTGGAGCGCTCTATGTGCCTCAGGTTGGCATCATCAATCCCAGTGAAATGAGTCCCGCACAGTCGATTGAAATTGCAATTTGGACTGCGGTGGGTGGACGTGGTACTTTGATTGGTCCCATCGTCGGAGCCTTTTTGGTCAACTTGGCAAAGAGTTGGCTCACCGTTTCAGCGCCTGAATTTTGGTTGTATTTTTTAGGTGCGCTGTTCATTTCGGTGACCCTCTTCTTGCCCCAAGGTGTGGTTGGGTTTGTCCAAAAACACTTTAAAAAGCACGGAGGTCAACAATGACACCTGAACTCATGGAGCAAGGTGCTCAAAGACTCGAAGATATTGAGAGAAAAGAAGCCCTTCAAAAAAGCACTGAATCGGGGGGCCGCAACGCCTCTTATTCAAGACTCAACAAGGGCAATGAAATCGATATCACCCACGGGCGAATCCTTTACTTGGAAGATGTAAACGTTAGTTTTGACGGGTTCAAAGCCATCAATCACCTGAGTGTTGATATTGCACCAGGAGAGTTGCGCTGTGTGATTGGTCCCAATGGTGCTGGCAAAACCACCATGATGGACATCATCACCGGAAAAACCAAACCCGATTCTGGGCAGGTGTTTTTAGGTAGCACCATTGATTTACTCAAATACAGTGAGCCTGAAATTGCTCAATTGGGCGTGGGACGCAAATTTCAAAAGCCAACTGTCTTTGAGCAGCTTACTGTGTTTGAGAACCTTGAGCTGGCACTTAAAACCAACAAAAATGTGAAGTCCTCTTTGTTCTTTAAATTGGACTCTGAGAAGTCTGATCGATTGGCCGAGGTGCTCCGTACCATTCAACTTGAGTCAGATGTGTATAGAGATGCAGGGCATTTGAGTCATGGACAAAAGCAATGGCTTGAAATTGGAATGCTTTTGATGCAAGACCCCAAGCTCTTGTTGCTCGATGAGCCCGTTGCGGGAATGACCGACCAAGAGACAGCCAGAACAGCGGAGCTTTTTTTGACTCTCAAAGGTAAGCACTCTTTGATGGTGGTCGAGCATGACATGAGTTTCATTGCGACCATTTCTGAGAAAGTCACTGTTTTGTGTGATGGAAGCGTTTTGGCCGAAGGCACATTGGATCAAGTTCAAAACGATGAACGTGTGATCGAAGTTTATTTGGGGCGATAAATGTTTTTAAAAATTGATCAACTCAATCAGTATTACAGTGGTTCCCACATTTTGCGCTCTGTCTCTTTGGAGGCCAAGTTGGGCGAAGTGACGGTGCTTTTGGGCAGGAATGGCGTGGGTAAGACCACTTTGATCAAGTCTTTGATGGGGCTTGTGCCCATCAAGAGCGGTGAGATCGAGCTTGACGGAGTCTCCATCAAGCGCATGGCCCCTTACCAAAGGGCCAAGGCAGGTATCGGATTTGTGCCTCAGGGTAGGGAGATTTTTGGACGACTGAGTGTTCTTGAAAATCTTCAAATGGGATTGGCCACTCAAGCTGCAAATGCCAAGGTTCCAGAGGAGCTCTTTGAGTTGTTTCCCATTTTGCGCGAGATGCAACACCGCAGGGGAGGAGACTTATCTGGCGGTCAGCAGCAGCAGTTGGCGATTGCCAGAGCCTTGGCCTCCAATCCAAAATTATTGGTTTTGGATGAGCCCACAGAGGGCATTCAACCCAGCATCATCAAAGACATTGGTCGAGTCATCAAAATGTTAGCCGGGCGGGGCAACATGGCCATATTGTTGTGTGAGCAGTATTACGATTTTGCAGAAAGTTTGGCCGACCGTTACTTTGTCATGGAGCGAGGCGAGGTCGTAGCAAGTGGTCAGGGCTCGGAGATGGTGAGCAAAGGAATTCGTCAAATGGTGGCGATATAGAGCCAGTTCAAACAAAGGGGTGTTCGTTGCTCGTGTAAACTGTTTGAAGACTTTTCACTGTTTTTTCTACGACTCCATGAACACCACTCAGTCACCATTGAAGCACGATAAAGTGCAAAAGCCAAAATTTGGTTTGATCATCGTTGGCGATGAAATCTTATCTGGCAAACGTGCTGACAAGCACATGCCCAAAACCATTGAGTTGCTCTCACAAAGAGGACTATCATTGTCTTATGCTGAATACGTTGGGGATGATCCTGAGCGAATTGAGTCTGTGCTCAGTCGTGCCTTCATGAGTGGAGACATTGTGTTTTCTTGCGGAGGCATTGGGGCAACACCTGATGACCACACTCGGCAATGTGCCGCAAAAGCTTTGGGTGTTCCTCTGGGCCTGCACCCACAGGCTGAGGATCTCATTCGACAACGCATCAAGGATCAGGCCCTCGAAGCGGGAAAGCCTTACGAGCCAGATTTGCCTGATCACATCCACCGTTTGAACATGGGTCAGTTCCCCATCGGCGCAGAGATCATTCCCAATCCTTACAACAAAATACCGGGCTTTCAGTGCTCGACAAGAGACGCCCAAGTGCTGGCCCAACATCCTTGGGCACGTGTTTATTTTTTACCAGGCTTTCCTGTTATGGCTTGGCCCATGATGGAGTGGGTGCTGGATGAGTATTGCCAAGCTTGGTTTGAAAAATCTCCATTCATAGAGCGCTCTGTGATTGTTTACGGCTCCATGGAGGCCTCTCTGACCCCTATGATGCTCAAGCTTGAAGAGCAGTTCTCACTTATCAAAGTCTTCAGCCTTCCAAGTGTTGACCACCCCGTGCATGGTCGCCACATTGAGCTCGGCGTCAAAGGACCCCCAGAAGCAGTTGCTCAAGCTTATCCAGCACTGCTTGCATATCTGCATGAATTTGGTGCATCTATTGGCCCTGAATTGGTGCGTTAAAAAGGCGAAGTAGAAATATTTTTGTCGTATGCACTATAATGGTGCAAACATTCGATTGCTTTAGGGCTTAATTTTACTTAAAACAGGCCTTCATTGTTCTTAATGGCGCATTGGAAGACCTACAATGGGGCTGTTTTGGTTTGCTGGGGCTAGAAGTCTTCTTTGGGAGATGGCACAAATTCTGCTCATAGCTTCAAGACTTTTTTCTAAACTTACCGTAAATTCAGGAGAAACTGATGGCAAAGACCGTCGCTGATGTGATGAAGCAGATCAAGGATGACGAAGTTAAATTCGTTGATTTTCGCTTCACTGATACCCGTGGAAAAGAACAGCACGTGAGCGTGCCAATTTCTGCTTTTGATGAAGGCAAATTCACCGATGGCCACGCCTTTGATGGATCCTCTATCGCTGGCTGGAAAGGCATTGAAGCCTCGGACATGTTGCTCATGCCTGATGCCAATACAGCCTTCATCGATCCCTTTTTCCAAGAGCCAACATTGGTTCTGTCATGCGACGTGCTCGAGCCAGGCGACGGAAAAGCTTACGACCGCGATCCTCGCTCCATTGCCAAGCGCGCTGAGGCTTACCTCAAAGCCAGCGGCATTGGTGACACAGCTTATTTCGGTCCAGAGCCAGAGTTCTTCATCTTTGATGACGTGAAGTGGGGCAATGAGATGTCTGGAGCTTTCTTCCAGATCGACGAATACGAAGCACCATGGAACTCATCCAAGACCATTGAAGGTGGAAACAAAGGTCACCGTCCTACAGTCAAAGGTGGTTATTTCCCCGTTCCTCCCGTCGACAGCACGCAAGACATGAGAGCCGAGATGTCCTCTATTCTTGAAGAGATGGGTATCCCCGTTGAGGTGTTCCACCACGAAGTGGCTGGCGCTGGTCAAAACGAGATCGGTACCAAATTCTCAACCTTGGTTGAGAGAGCCGATTGGACACAAAAATTGAAATACGTTGTTTGGAACGTGGCTCACGCTTACGGCAAAACAGCCACCTTCATGCCCAAGCCTTTGGTGGGTGACAACGGCTCTGGTATGCACGTTCACCAGTCAGTTTGGAAAGATGGCAAAAACCTCTTTGCAGGTTCAGGCTACGCTGGTTTGAGCGATACAGCTCTTTACTACATCGGTGGTGTGATCAAGCATGCTCGTGCATTGAACGCCATCACAAACCCAACCACCAATAGCTACAAGCGTTTGGTGCCTGGATTTGAGGCTCCTGTGAAATTGGCTTACTCAAGCCGTAATCGTTCAGCTTCGATCCGCATTCCTTTTGTTGCAAGCGACAAGGGTCGTCGCATTGAGTCTCGTTTCCCTGATCCAATGGCCAACCCCTACTTGTGCTTTGCTGCACTCTTGATGGCTGGTCTTGATGGTATCAAGAACAAGATTCATCCTGGTGAGCCAGCAACCAAAGACTTGTACCACCTCCCACCCGAGGAGGATGCATTGGTCCCAACCGTATGCCACAGCTTGGATCAAGCTTTGGAATACTTGGACAAAGACCGTGCTTTCTTGACTCAAGGTGGCGTGTTCACTGACAGCATGATTGATGCATACATTGAACTCAAAATGGGAGAAGTGACTCGCTTTAGACAAGCCACTCACCCCATTGAGTACGATATGTATTACTCACTGTAAAACACCCGACCCTTCTTTTGAGGGATCAATCAAAGGGGGCGGAAAGACCGTCCCCTTTTTTTATGCAAATTTTTGTTGAGTCACATGCCTTCCTCCATCAAACCAAGTTCCCGTGCTCGCTCGCTTGCCAAAACTGAGGGCACTCAAAGCTTGCTTCACTTGTTGGCAACTTTGATTCTCTTGGTCAACGCCGATGGGCAAATTGAGTTTGTCAATTCAGCGACGGAGGAGATCTTTGGTGTGCCGAGTAAATCCATCGTAGGTACTTCTTTATTGGAGTATTTCATCGACGCTCAAAGCATCTCCAATGCGCTCGCCAGTTCACAAAAAGACCATTTTTCAGCGCTTCGATTCGACGGTATGCTCAAGCGCTCAAGCGTCGAGTCCATGCCCGTTCACGTGATCGTCTCACCCTCAAACCATGCGAGCGAAGTCTTGGTAGAGCTCATTCCGTTTGATCAAATGGCCAAACAGGAAAGGGAAGGTCGAATCATTGATCAAGCCCGCGCCAACAAGGAGCTCATTCGAAATTTAGCCCATGAAATCAAAAATCCATTGGGAGGTATTCGGGGAGCAGCGCAACTCTTGCAGCTGGAAATCGAATCCAAGGATTTGATCGAGTACACGCAAGTGATCATCCGAGAGGCAGATCGACTCCAAACTTTGGTCGATCGACTGCTGGCCCCTCACCGTCGCCCCCAAGTGGTCACCAAAGTCAATATCCATGAGGTTTGCGAAAGAGTGCGCTCACTCATATTGGCTGAGTTTCCACGAGGATTGAGGGTACAACGTGACTATGACACGTCCTTGCCCGATTTCAATGGTGATGTTGAGCAACTCATTCAAGCCGTTCTCAACATTGCTCACAACGCAGCTCAGGCCTTGAGTCAAAAAATTGCAACTTCAGAGGCTCAAATCATTTTGCAAACTCGTGTGGCCAGACAAGTTACTTTTAGCAAACAACGAAACCGATTGGCATTGGAATTGCATGTCATTGACAATGGTCCAGGGATTTCAGAGTCCATCAAAGACAGGCTCTTTTATCCCTTGGTCTCTGGTCGTGAGGGAGGCTCAGGATTGGGTTTGAATTTGGCGCAAACATTCATTCAACAGCACCATGGGTTGATTGAATGTGAGAGCGTGCCAGGCAAAACAGACTTTAAGATTTTGATACCCCTGCAATGAAGTTGACACATTGAGCCCAAGCAAGAATTGACAAGGTGAAGAAAAAATGAAACCCATTTGGATCGTAGATGATGATCAATCCATCAGATTTGTGATGGAGAAAGCGTTGCTGCGAGAGGGAATGCCTACCCGAAGTTTCACCAATCCAAGGGAAGTACTTGCGGCTTTGGAGCAAGTGGGGGATGCAGAAATGCCCCAAGTGTTGGTGAGTGATATCCGAATGCCCGGAGGATCAGGTCTAGATTTACTTCAACAAATTAAATCTATACGACCTCAAATTGCAGTCATCATCATGACCGCCTTCTCTGATTTGGATTCGGCCGTCTCCTCCTTTCAGGGGGGGGCGTTTGAGTATTTGCCAAAACCCTTTGACATAAGTAAAGCTGTTGAGCTCATCAGGCGAGCTGTTCAAGAGACACACCAAGAGGTGGTGACCAATGTAGGTACAGATGAGACGCCTGAGATGTTGGGGCAAGCACCAGCCATGCAAGATGTTTTTCGTGCAATTGGTCGCTTGAGTCAAAGCAATGTCACTGTGATGATCACAGGTGAGTCTGGATCGGGAAAGGAACTCGTTGCAAGGGCTTTGCACAAACACTCTTTGAGAGCCAATGGCTCCTTTGTGGCCATCAATACGGCTGCCATCCCTAAGGATTTATTGGAGAGCGAGCTCTTTGGTCATGAGCGTGGAGCATTCACAGGTGCTCAAACCATGAGACGTGGACGCTTTGAGCAAGCGGAAGGGGGAACTCTTTTCCTGGATGAAATTGGTGACATGCCCTTTGATCTCCAAACCCGTTTGTTGCGGGTCTTAAGTGATGGCAATTACTACAGGGTCGGTGGTCACGTGAGCATCAAAGCGAACGTCAGAGTGATTGCTGCCACTCACCAAGATTTGGAGCAACGCGTCAAGGAAGGCTCCTTTAGGGAGGATTTGTTTCACCGACTCAATGTGATTCGATTGAGATTACCGCCCTTGAGAGAGAGGAGAGAAGATATCTCTGTGCTCACGCACTATTTTCTAAAGCAAAGCGCTATCCAACTTGGGGTTGAGCCCAAGCGAATTTCAGACTCGGCTTTGCTGGTGTTGCAAAATTTTCAGTTCCCTGGAAATGTGAGGCAATTGGAGAACATTTGTCATTGGCTAAGCGTCATGGCGCCCACTCAAGTCGTCGAGGCCAAGGACTTGCCTCCTGAGGTCTTAAAGGATCAGCACGCACTTGAGGCGGCTGCCAATCAGTCGGTTCAACTGCATTCTTTTTCAACTTCACCAAGCAACAATTCCCTCTCTGATCCTGTGCTCCATGGGGATCAGTCAACTCAGAAAAGTGATGTTCAGCATTCCAGTGTATTGAGTCCGAATGAATCGGTCTTGAATGTGTTTGGTGAGATCATATACAGGGATGAAGGTGTTGCGCCTCTTGCATCGAGTGGCATGCCTTCCATCCACGCCATTGAGGCTTTTGATGCAAGTGCTCAAGAGCAAATGCACGGTGCAGTCTCCAACCCCTTTAGCGGCTTGAGCACTGCCAGTGCATCTGTTTCCTATACCAATGCCCCGCCTTTGGCGCCAAGCAATTGGGAAAGTATTTTGGAGTCCGAGGCGAGTGCCCTATTGGCAGCTGGTAGAACCGATGTGTGGGACGTTTTGACTCGTCGCTTTGAGGCCAAACTCATTCAGACAGCACTGCTCAATACTCGGGGTCGCAGAATAGAGGCAGCGCAAAAGTTGGGTATTGGTCGCAACACCATCACGCGCAAAATTCAAGAGTTGGGTCTGGAGAATTAAAGGACCATTTTTTCTAAATGGTCATGTGTTTGTCAGTCGCTTTGAATTTCAACCCAGACAGGCGCGTGATCGCTTGGGCGCTCTAATTTGCGTGGTGTGGGGTCGACTTCACAATTCAATAGTTTTGCTTTGAGCACTTCAGAGACCAAAATGTGATCAATTCGCAGGCCATGATTTCTGCGAAAACCACCCCCTCTGTAGTCCCACCAAGAAAATGTTTTTTGATCGGGATGAAGTGTTCTAAATGCATCCACGAGTCCCAAGTTCAGCAGGGCTTCAAAGTGAGCGCGCTCCTCTTTCGTGCAATGGATGGTGTCAGCCAGTCCGATTGGATCCCACACGTCCAAGTCAATGTGAGTGATGTTGTAGTCACCCATCAAGACAAGAGGGGCCTTGTCCTCACAAAGTTGAGCCAGCCAGCCTTGCAATGCGTCAAGCCATCGCATCTTGTAGGCGAATTTATCGCTCCCAGGTTCTTGACCATTGGGGAAGTATCCGCCAACTACACGCACCCCCAGCACCTCTGCGCTGATGATGCGTGCCATTTCGTCCTCAAAGCCGGGGATGTTTTTGACAACACCCTCAATTGGGTGTCGTGACAAGAGTGCAACGCCGTTGTAGGTCTTTTGTCCCAGAAAAACACTTTCGTATCCAATGTCTTTGAAGGCTTGGGTTGGAAATTGATCGTCACTCAGTTTTAACTCTTGCAGTACCAAGACATCCATGTCTTGGCCAGCACTTTGAGAGCCCTCTTTGGGCGCTAACCAATCGAGCACATGCTCCAAGCGCACTCGCAATGAATTGACATTCCAGGTGGCGAGTTTCATGTGCTGTTGTGCTAAACGCTTTGTATTGTGAGGAGCAGATTCTTAGATGTGAAGAGCCGCCAAAACGCCCAATGCCACACCCAAACTGGCCATGGCCATCATGGCTTTTTGAAGCCATGATTTGCGCGTGAGCAGAGCAATCGCTGCCAAGGCAATGGAGATCTGCAATGCCGTGGTCGCTTGTGCCCAGCGGTGATGTTGGTGCATTTGCTCGTCAGACTTTTCGTCCCACTCTAAGCTTTCTTTCTCGAGCTTTTCAGCGCCAGCTTTGATCTCTTCCTTTTCCTTTTTGTACCTGGCAATCTCAGATTGGTAGTACTCAGTTTTGGAGGCGGGTGAGATATTCATTGCCAATTCGCTCAAATTTTGTTTGCTGCTTTTGGCTTGGTAGTAATTCCATTGATTCGATGCCTCGGTTTTTTTAATGGCCGCGTTATTTTTGTAGAGTCCCGCATCGGCTTGGGTTGCTCC
>Ga0164296_1002349_pt1 | contig 18970 bp, 15 predicted proteins | sample GEODES057metaG_FD_113533 | JGI IMG/M metagenome (GOLD analysis project Ga0164296, IMG submission 113533) | Dystrophic lake water microbial communities from Trout Bog Lake, Wisconsin, USA - GEODES057 metaG | ecosystem: Environmental > Aquatic > Freshwater > Lake | place: USA: Trout Bog Lake...
AGAAGACGCCAGTATCGCGCCATATGCCTGTCGTGCTGGATGTCTGCGCATCCATGCCTGTCTGCTCTGGCGGCGTCCACGCCTCTGCGGGTGCAGTTGATTTCTCACGTCCATCTGCTCCCAGCGGCGTGAATCCCTCGCCGCAGCGCATATGGATGCCCCACATCGGACGTTGCACATCACCAGAAGCACGCAGGAGATACTCGTGCGCAACAACCGCAGCTGCTAATGCAGGACTGAGCGCCAGAAGTTGTGCGAACCTGCATCTGTGCGGCGCAAACGCAGACGTGTGGAACGCAAACCAGCCCCAATACGCTGCTGCGCGTGGACCAGGATAGCCTGTCATCGTAGAAGGCTGCAGGAGAATCGCGGCGTTGACTTGCGGCAACGAACGCCGAAGCTGGTGCCCTGAAACGTCGCCGGAAAGCAAACTGGACTTCAGCGGCTCTCGTGTCAGCGCCCAGGCCCTGAAGCCGGCATGACTAAGCACCGGCCGGTCAGCACAAAGAGGCAAGCTTGCGTCCACGTCGGCTGTGAGCAGCTCGTCTGACGCTGCCTCCACAAGGCAGCGGCGGCCCGCCCAATCAGGGCACAGCAGCTTCGCCCCATGAAGCTCAGCAGCTAGCCGCAGTGCACTCCATTGGAATATCTGGTTGCCCCATCTTCCAAGTCTGCCTAAGCAGCTGGCTGCGAAGACAACAGTTTGGGACTCACTTCTCGCGTCTCTCTTTTGCACCTGCTCCTCGTCCACCAGGCGAGTCTGTCCCATCTAACGCTTGCTGGCATCGTTTGAGCGACGTGGTTCCCGGGATTCTGCTATAGCCACGTGTCCACTCTAGGAGTGGCACCCTTTTTGCGCTCTTCGCCAACACGATGCCTGGTGCGGCATCCGCCATCAAACTGCACCTCGCGAAACACAGTCGGCCGTCAGTGGTCACCCTCCCCTCGGATGGCTCCAGCTCCGAGGCTTCTGGACGCACGCTGCTTGTCGACGGCGCTTCTGTCCAAGCCCACCTGCTGGACACGCTCGGCGTGGACACTGCGCCACACGTGGTGTACGCCGCCACATGCGCGTATGTGAAGCGACTGCAAGCCACGGGGCTGAAACTGCTCGTCGTGCTGTCGCCCGGCGCACCATCTCCAAGTCACGAGGCTGCTGTCGCGTCCACCTGCCGCGCGCACGCGCTCGCCCGCACGCCTGCGTCTCCTGCCTCCGTGTGGGCCATCAACTCTGCCTTCGGGGCCTGTGGCTGCGACGTGCGCGTGGCCGCAAGCAGCACACACACGCTGGTGCTGTCTTACCTGCGCCGCCACGCCCCCTCCGTCTTCGCGCTCCTCACCCAAGACGCCGACTTCTTCGTGCTCGGGGTGCGTGCACGGCGTCAGCCCCGCACGGGTCCCAACCTCGGCGCGGCCTCGCCCCGCCTGCCGAAAGGAGGAGTTTCACCTGCCAGCCGCCACCGCAAACAGTGACCAGTCTCCTCAAACTCACTCCACGCCCCCCTGACTGCGCTTCAGGCGGACCGGATCGCTCTCGTCGCGGACACAGTGGTGGAGGAGGCGGCAGTCACCTTCTGCGTCTGGCCGACAGACCCCGCGTGGCTCGCCTGGCGGCGCTCCGTGCAGGCGGGAGCGCGGCCACCGAGCGCCCTGCAGCGCGCTCAAGTGGCTGTCCTCCTCACATCTGGCCCTGCAGCTGTCGCGCGTGTGCCCAGCCCTGCTCTGGCGGCGCAGATGGCGCTGTCGCTGCCGCCAGAAGAGGAGCTTCCGTTGAGCTTCTTCACCGGCCCTGCTGGTGCTGTGACTTGGACGGACGCGCATGTGGCGTCCTTCCGGGCGTCTGTGGACGCGTACTTGGATGTTGCGAAACGCGCAGCGCAGGGGGCGTGGCAATCGCACGCGTTGGAGGAGAACGATGCCGAGGATGAGGAGGCTAGTAGCGATGGCGAGAACGGCCATGACACGCCGCAGTGGGTGCCATCCCCAGGTGCTGTGCGTGCGCTGTGCGGCACATACGCGGCTGCAGCTGCCACTCGCGGACTGGTCATGCTCAGCGGCTGCGCACCTGGCGAAGGCCAGTCTCAAGTGCTGCGCGGCGTGCGCGTCGCAGCTGCCGCGAAGCTGCTGCAGCCAGCACGCAAGGCGACTACCGGAGCTGTGGTGTGGCCGGGTCCGGTGGCGGAGTACGACCCCCAAACACACAGCGTTGCCGTTGTTGTGCCACCTCCCAGCGTCGGCAGCGCGGTTGCTCATGACTGGTGTACCGATTCAACTGCTACGCTGGCGTCCCTCAAGTGCGGCGCGCCAGCAGCAGTGGAGGTTGGCCCGCCAATGGCACCAGGGGCTGACTTGCAGGCCACAGCCACGTCGCTGGCTGCCGCCTGTGCGGGGCTGAGCAGCCACGACGCGCTGCTCTACGCTGCCCTCTGTCACGTTGCTGCGGGCATGGACGCTGCAGATGCGGCCAAGCGGCTGGCAGCGGCCCTGCTGCTGGCACCCAGTGCCCAGGAGGCCGCCGCCGCTGGTGCCGCTCCTCTGGATGCGGCCAGTGCCGGCGCCGACACTGTGGTGATCAGCCACGACGTGTTCGTCGGCAAGCCCCTGGTGGATGTCGGCTCCGGCCTCTCCAAGGCTGACTGGGGGGCTATGGACGACAAAGAACTGGTGGCACGCACTCGCGGTGGCGGCAGCTTCAAGACCATGCAGGCCATCAAGGCCTGGTCTCCGGAAGCACTCGCCGTGCAGCCGCTGGTGCGCGAGCTCGCCTTCGAATACTGCTTCCTGCTTCGCCGCGAGCACGGTACCATCTGGCGCTCACTCTGCGAGGGCTGCTTCGCGGCCGAGTACGAGGCTGCAAACGCAGACAAAGCGCGCAAGAAGCTGCTCAGCAGCCGCACCACGAGTGCGGTGCTGGACGACCTGCGCAAGATGAAGGCTGCAGGGGCTGGCACCTTGCAATGGCTGGAAGGCCTCGCCAAGGCTGGCCCGGATGAGCAGCTTGCTCTCCGACGCGCCGCTCTGCGCGCTGGGCCCAACAGTGCGGAGTGGTCTGCCGCGCTGCTCAGCTGGCAGGGCTCCAGTGGGCGAACAAAAGCACTCGCCATGGAGGCTCAGCACGCGTGCACCAACAAAACGGGCGCTCCGCCGGGCGCGCCGCCCATGCGGTATAAGCACCAAGAGGAGATGCTATCCCTTGTGGATGACCACCTGACACGATCTTTCGTCAAGGGCGGCGCATTCAACCAGGCTGCCCAGCCTCTGCGCGTCATTCTGAGTACGCCCACAGGATCCGGTAAGACGTTCACCGCCCTCATGATGAGCCTCCACCTGCTGGTGCCCAAGCACCCGGGCGTCATCCTCGTCTACAGCGTGCCGACAAAGCAAGTGCTCAAGCGCGTGGGTCAGGAGTGTGAGGCGCATGCGGTGGTGTACTGGACCGCCGCCAAGGACGGCGATTTGTACCAAGTTCGCCGCCCGTACAGCATCCGTACGAAGCGAGAGAAGGACTTGGGGACACACGGGCGGGGGAGCATGAAGGAGCAGCTGGAGCTGGCGCACAGCCGTGGCAAGGACGCCAACGACCGCGGTGGTGGTACGCCCGCTGTCATCGTCGCGGATGTGCATGCTACTGCTGCGCTGGTGGCTGCTGCCGCGGACGAGATGGAGCGCAATAGCCCGTTCCATGCGACCCGCCTGGTGCTCTACTTGGATGAGCCCAACATGGGCATCCATCTGAGCCAGCCGGCGCTGGAGATCGTGCAGCAGATCATGGCCAAGGCGCCACACACAGCAGTGCTGGCATCCGCCACGCTTGCGCCCTGGGCGCAGCTGCCGCTCTGGTGGCGCGGCCAAGCAGAGCAGCCAGCTCAGCGAGTCACCATCACGCAGCCGCCGTACGACCTGCCCGCCAGCCGGCTGACTCTTCTTGACGCAGCCACGGGTGAGATGCGCCCGGTGGCAATCACGGAGCTGTTCGCAAGCTACGGAGATTTCATGGCTGCAGTCACGTCAGACGCGAGAAGCCGAATCCTGCTCCTTCGCCACCTGTCACCAGCTCAGGCGAATGCGCTGCTCGCTGCCGCGGACGCTGATGACGATGCTGGCACAAGCAATGAGACGGCGGCGGAGGGCGACGTGGTAGCCGCCACAGCCTCCTGGTCAGCTCTTCAGCCTGATGTCCGCACGAGTCGCGAGACGCTGGAAGCGGCGCTGCTGCGTCTCAGCCCTGCGCGGTACGAGGTGCTGCGCACCAAGTGGCGTGAGCCAGCCACGCGCATGGACACCGGCTTGGGTCTGCGTGGTGCAGTCAGCACCACCGGCGTCACCATGATCGCCACCCTCGACCCGCGACGCATGGCGCTCGAGCTCTCTGGCTGGCGTCCCAGCGAAGGCGGAGACGGGGGCGCGGACTGGGCGGAGCGCGTGCACGCCATCAAGTCCAAGCGCCGCGAGTCCAGCCGCGTGGCTGCTGCCGCCGCCAAGGAGCGCGAGCGCGAATCCAAGCGCGGCGACGCGGATGACATGCCCATGGATGGCGGCGCTGGCGGCGATGCGTCCACGGGTGTGGAGCTGCGTCCAGGCCTGGTGATCAGCCATGACGAGGCTGACGAGCTGGATGATGACACCCTCGTCATGCTGTCTCGCGGCGTCAGCTTCGCGTGTGCTGATGGGAGTGAAGGGCCACTTGTGCGGAGGCTGTACCAGCAGGCACTGCTGCACGTGCCTGAGGATGTCACCCGACTGCGATTGCCCCCGATCCACGCCTTGGTTGTGGATTACAGCAGCGTCTACGGCACGGACTGCCCTGCGGTGGATACTCTCGTCCTCTGTGACGACCTCGGCTCCGCGCTCACATTCGAGGACAACCAGCAGTTCCTGGGTCGTCTCCGTCGTGATGGCCGCGCAATTTTCTTGTCTGCACATACACTGCGCGCCGCTGTTCTCGGCTCGCATGCAAAGCGCGATGATGTTCTCGAAGGCGCGCTGGAGAGCCTGCAGCGCGCCACGCGGCGATGCGTCTCCCGCGCACTGGCTGCCGATGGTCCGCCCAGCCCAGCCCAGCTTGCAGCTGCCCTGAACACCATGCGCAAGGCACGCGAGCCGCATGTACCGGCAGCTGCTGAGGTTGCGCGCATTGCGCTCATAGCGCTGCTCGAGCGCGCATACCCGCCGCTATCCGATGTGCCGCCCGCTGAGCGGAGTGCCTATGCATCGCCTCCTGCGACAGGCGTCACCCCCACCGCCGCCGCTGCCGCCGCTGCCAAGAAGCTGCTCACCACGTGGGCACCTACATTTACGACGCTGCTCAAGACGAAGGCTGACCGCATGGCGCTTCTCCGCGGCCTTGAGGCTGCAGTGATTGCCTCTGGAGACCATGCCGCGCGTCTGGGCACGCTCGCTCAGATAATGCTCAAGACGCTGTACGATGTGGACGTGCTTGACGAGGAAGCCATCCTGGCGTGGGCGGCCAGCGCGAAGCAGCGCGCAGAGGGCAACGGCGAGAAAGGCCCTGCTGCGCTGCTGGCCAAAGTCCAGGCGTTCATCACCTGGCTGCAAGAGGCGGAGGAAGACAGTGATGAGGAGGACGACTGAAAGCATGTATGCGTATGTGTGCGTGTTTCCAACGCGAGATTCATTCCCCGCCGGTGGAGACGGGAGAGGCGTTTGCCCAAACAAGCGCTCATCCAACCCCCCCCCGGCCTTCATCTCGTCATGATGCCCTCGGCGCTGCTCCCCGTAGCTGCCGCGCGATACTGTCCGCCATCTGGTCGAATGCTGCGCTGCGCAGCGGCTGCCCGTGGCCTTGGAAGGGGTTGCATACGGCGTCCATGTACGCCGCGTGCAGTCGCTTGAAGGCCTCCCGCACCTCCGTCTCGCGAGCCTCCTAGCATACAGACAGGAGTACACGGAATAAGCGTGTTGAGAACGAAGCAACCTCCACAACGGGGCAAGCAATACACGCGCCGGTCCATCGAAGGCGAGTAAGAGCTTGACGCGGGTGCAGGAGACGTAGCCGTAGACGAGGTACTCGTCACGCGGACTGAGCAGGCCCAAGTACGCGGCGCCAGTGTCCTGCGTACGTACGTGTGCGCATGTAAGGCTGGCAGTCGAGTTGACAGCAGCAAAAGAGCCCCCAACGCGCGCGTGTGTGTCACCCCATGAGCAGCGCCGTGCCTTGGTGCCTCCCGGGGCCCCCAGGCGCTCGTCGACGCCGTCGAGGGCGCAGTGCAGGACGGTGTGTAGTCGCCGCGGTTCCTCCGTGGGGTGATAGCAGCGCAGCCATAGCGGCGCGTTGCTGGGGCTCACCACGCCCACCGCAGCGAGCATGACAACCGGATGTGAACAACCTCTAGAGGGGCACGGGGACTACCTCATTCGCCGCCCGGGGAGGAGGCTCTCAATGGCTCTGCCACGTCACCGCCGTGCAACGGTTCTCTTTCTCCCATGACGACGCCGCTGACCCAACGCGTTCCGGCAGTGGACCAGGAGAATGAGCCTCCAGCGCCGGGCATCGCCGCCACGCCCCTGACGACGCTCCCGAGCGCTGTCAAGCGAGCAGGCCTGGAGGTATGTCCTGCACACGCACACGCTCCGGCCCCACTCTCCCTGCTCCAGCTGCCCCTGCTGCCTGCCTGCCTGCCTCTGGACACGCCCCCACCTCGTCGCGGGCTCTGTCTTGTGCGCTACACAACAGGGCGCTCTTTTTTCTCCACTGACTCACTCCTCCCCTGTGAACGCAACGTGTGCTGTGCCTTTGCGGCTTCGTCCCCGCAGGAGGCCCAAACACCGGCGAGCCAGTCCCGTGGCACGGGGAGTCGACGAGGGAGTAGCTGGGAGGGCGCGCTGGAGGCGTATGTCGCAGAAGCGGCTTCGTTCCTAGGCGGCGCAGGCGCTTCCGACGCTGCAGGCCCTGCAGCCGTTCTCGCCGCTCAGCACGCGCAGCGGTTGCGCCTCGTCTCCGCCGTCCGTGCTGACCCGGAGTCGCCGGCTGCGTGGCTGGCGGTGTTGAGTGCAGAGGAGGCGTGTGTTGGAGCACCTGTGAGTGCGAAAACAGCAGCTGCCATGGCCGCCCACCTCGCTCGCTTGTACGACCACGCCACGCGGCTCCTGCCTCGCGCGGGACGCTCCCGCGACGAGCCCTTCCTCCGTGTCTGGCTCGGCCACGTGCGCGTGCAGGCGGCCAGCAGGCCAGACGACGCACGCGACACGTTCAAGTTCCTACGTTCTCAGCGCCTTGGCGACGGCCTCGCACTCATGTGGCTCGCCTGGGCCTCGTTCGAGGCTGCGCTGGGACGCAAAGATAAGGCGGCGGCGGTGCTTGCAAAGGGAATCGAGCACGGCGCGCAGCCCGTGCAGGCGCTCACTCAAGCCCAAGCGGACCTCGCCGCGGGTCGGCCATTGCAGCCTCAGCCGCCGCCAGTGGCACCTGTGGCTCAGACTGTTCCTGTGGCGGCTGCAACAATGACGGGCGGCTCGGCCACGCCATGGATGGTCCGGGCAGGCGCTGCTGGCGGGGTTCACACGGCCAGTTTGACGCACACCGGCGGCGCTGTTGCCGCTGTCACTGTCGGCGCTACGGCATTCAGTGGCAGCACTGGTAGTTTGACGACAAGCACGAGCAGTAGCGCAGCCGCGGGAGGCGGTGGAAGTACAACCACGACGAGCAGTGCGAGTGGCGGCACTGGCGAGGTGCCATCAACGGCTACTCTAGCTGGCCTTGTGGCGTCTGCTGGGACAGCACAGCCATCAGCTGGAGGCCCGCTTGCGACGCCAGTCAGTGCAGTGACCTTGGCCTCAGTCTCTCATGTGTCCTCTCAACGCGGCAGCGCTGTGCGAGGAGCTGGATGGGGCAGTGCTGCGGGGGCATCGCATCTGCCGCCAGCGCCAGAGGATCGCGCGGCGTTGTATGACACGGACGGCCACCTTGTGTGTGTAGACCCTCCATCATCAGGGAGTGGGAGCGATGATTCTGGCAGCAGTTCCGGACGCGCTTCATCCAGTGCTGATGCAGCAGCGCCTGCGCCTCGTAGAGCACTCGGCATGCCACGCGCAGCGGCGCCACCGGTGGTTGATCCAGATGCTACAGTGCCAGTGCCCAGGAAACACGCCGTTGTTGCTGCTGCTGCTGCTGCTGCGCCGCCACCTGTGACTGCTGCGCCTTCAGCTGTGGTGGATGAAGATGCCACTGTGCCGGTCACGCGTCCGAGAGTGCAGCCCACGGCTGTGCCGGCCGTGCCTCAGGTTGCTCGCCCGCCGGCGCCTAGCATGATGCCTCCGCCGGCGCCATCTGCAGAGGAGATGGCAGCGCGGCAACGAGCGCGCGCAGCGGCTGCAGCTGCTGCGACTGGTGCGGTTCAATCAAGCGACAGCGTGCAGCAGGCACCCATGCCACCACCGCCGCAGCCATCGGCGCAGGTGAGTGTGTCAGCCGGCATGCCTCCTCGTAGCAGCGCCGCAGCACCATCTGCAGCTACAGTACCAGCTCCTGGTGGTTCCATCCCCGTCCCTGGGGGCCGGCCTCGGGAAGATGACACCTTCGTGCACGTTCGTGGCGTGCGGTACACGAAGCTCGAGTGCGTGGGCCAGGGTGGCACATGCAAGGTGTTCAAGGTGATCACGCAGCAGCGGAAAGTGCTGGCCGTGAAGCGCATCCGCCTGACAGGGGGCCATGCAAAAGAGGAGGCAATCGCCAATTTCTTGTCCGAGATTGCGCTGCTTGAGCGTCTCCGTGGACGCGCGAACATCATCCAGCTCATCGACAGCGAGGTCATCCGGCAAGAGGGGCTCATCTACCTTGTGCTCGAGTTTGGCGAAACTGACCTCGCGCAGCTGCTCGCTCGCCGAGCTGCCTCTCGCGCGGCGTTGGCGACATCCGCGACACCTGCTGATGATGTAGTCGCCCGCGTTGCTGATAACCAGAACTTCTTGCGGCTCTACTTCCAGCAAATGTGCGAGGCTGTAGCAACCATCCACAACGAGCGCATCATCCACAGCGACCTCAAGCCTGCTAATTTCCTCATCGTCGAGGGCAGCTTGAAGCTCATCGACTTCGGTATCGCAAAAGCGGTCGCGCCTTCCTCGTCGGGGGCAGCGCACGACACGACGCATATAGTGCGGGAGCACCAGGTCGGGACGATCAACTACATGTCGCCCGAGGCCGTGCTAAACGGGCAGTGCAACGCACACGGCGCCGTGCTGAAGATTGGCCGCGCTTCTGATGTGTGGAGTCTGGGATGCATTCTGTACCAGATGGTGTATGGACACACGCCGTTCAGCCACATTACGAACATGGTGCACAAGCTGGCGGCGATTACCAACCCCGGCGCCGCCTCGTGCCTGGCATTCCCGCCGACGGGAAATCCGGCGCTTGAGGATCTCATGCGCAGCGCGCTGGCTCACGACCCTGCAAACCGCATCGCCCTGCCGGCGATTTTGAGCCATCCCTTCATTCGGCCGCAGCAGCAGCAGGCGCCTTCGCCGCCGCCAGTGTCGTTGCAGCCGCAGCCGCTGGCTGCCGCGCTGCTGGGAGCTGCGCGTGCAGGCGGAGAGCTGACTGCAGAGGATGCCTCCTCCTTGGCGCGCGACATTGTACATGCGCTTGAAAGCGGACGAGCGCCGCCGGATGTGCAGCAGTGGCTAGCTACACGCGCAGCATTGGTGAAGGAGCAGCAACAGAGGGCAGAATTGCAGATGGTTGCGCCTCCAGTGCCTCCACCGCCTCCGCCTCCGGTTATGCCGGCTGCCTCCGCTCCGATGGCCCCTCCCCCGCCGGTAAGTCTGGAAGACCTGATGCGGCAGCGCAAGGCGTTGAAACAGGTTCCAAACGTGGAACGGGCCGAACCGGTGGTGCCTGCTGGAGCAGGCGGCTTGCATGCAAGTGCGGACGAGCTGGCGCGTCAAAAGCAGCTCCTGAGGCCCGCACCTGCAGCCGCCCCGAGTGGCGGCGCATCGTCAGCATCCCTCTTCGATGCTGCGGCCAACCCGGCGATGGCGGCGCTGCGAGCTGCTGTGCAACAGCGGCATGTGCCAGAAGAGGCCGGCACGCAGACGTTGGCGTGGGGCGCTCCGCAGCCATAAACTACAATGTCATCGAAGCAAGCGATTTCCTTGACGCCGTTAATGTCCTGCCAGGAGTTGCAATTTCTAAACCTCAAAGGCCACTGGCCGTGGCAACACAATTGCAACTCTTCGCAGGTTCGCTTTCAGTCCTCGTCGCATTTTCAGGGCACCATGGTGGCGCTGCGTGTGAGCTCGTTGTTGCCGTGCGCTGCGCCACAGGCTCCGCGCAGGCCAGCCAAGAGGTCCTTACAGGGAGGTCGACAGAGGGTTGGCCCAGTCGCAGCGCACACAGTGACCGTTGAGCATAAGGGAAAGACACACAAGCTGTCCATAGAGGGCGACGCAACCATCCTGGAGGCTGCCCTGGACGCAGGGATCGAGCTGCCTCACGACTGCAAGGCGCGTGCTGTGCTCTGTATCTGCGACACGCTTCGTGTGTACGCCCTCTCGCCGCAAATCCGCTGCTGCGACGTAATGTTGTGCGTGTGCGAAGCTACAGCGCGCTTCGCGAAGCTCTGGCTCGGTCGGGGCGTTGCTGGGCAGCGACTGAGTTTGTCGCCTTTCTGGACTCCCCCCTGATGCTCTGCCTTCTGGCGCGAACAGATGGGCGTCTGCATGACGTGTCCTGCAAAGCTTATCAGGTGCGTGCCAGTCGCGGTCGTGCTCAAAAACATGGCACGCTTCGCTTCTCCACGGAGCTGCATGTCGCTCTCTGTGTGTGCAGTGCCGTGCTCGCTCTGAGGCGCGACTGCGCTGGTGTGTCAACCCGCAGTGGTGAGGTGGACCAGAGCGGCGGGAGCATGCTGAGTGATGATGTCCAGGAGCAGGGGTATGTGTTAGTATGTGCCAGCCGGCCGTTGAGTGACTGCCTAGTGAAGACGGTCCCTGAGGTGAGAGCATTGCGATATCAGGTGTTGCGTGATACGATCTATCTCACAGCATGAATCGACATCGCATGTCCGCAGGAGGAGTTGCTGCAGCTCCAGCTTGGCTGATGATGCATAGTGCTACTGTGGATATTCCTGGATGCACCGCAACACATTGCCACTGCTCAGCATCGAGTCTAGCATGTCCTGTTATACGATCCATAATCCTCTGAAACGCACACCGTGTCACAAACCTTCGCCCTTCGCACACTTGATGGAGGGCGTTTTCGGGTGCGTCTTGTCCGAGTCGCCTCGACCGTCGTAGCTGACTGTTACATGTCTGTGACCACTAGGGAGTCACCGACGTTCGCCACACTCGAGAACTGGTCGTCATGCGTCGCCTCTCTCAACCGCAGTCTTGCAGACAAAGCACTCCCGTCCAACCTCGTCTTCACCGGCCTAGCACCCCAGCACGCAGCCAACGCATGCAATGCGCTGTACGCCGTGCTGTTCCAGTTGCAGAGAGCCGACAGCGCTAGGAATAGTGCGGTGGAGGCCCAGCGCAGACTGCTCTCTGAGTTGCAGAGACTCGAGAAGGCGCTGCTGAACGCCCGCGCTGCTGCAGACGAAGCAAGGGACGATACTGCGGCTGCAGTGCGTCGTGAGAAAGCAGCTGCCCAGGGGTTTGCGGCAAAGTTGACTCGTCTGACAGCGGAGCGGGACAGTGCGATAAAGGAGCGCAACGGCTTCGCGTTCAAGCTTGCACAGGCGCAGACGGAGGTGAAGCGGCGCGAGCGTGACGTGGAGGCGCTGTCTGACAAGCTGCGCCTCATAGTGGTTGAAGGAGGACGAACACGCAGTGCCAGTGGCCGCTTCAACGCCTCTTTCAACTCCTCCTTCCGGCCAGGCATGGAATCGGAGCCTGTGTCGCCAAGGGTGGATACCCCGCGTCGTGAAGATGCTGCCGATGTAACCACCACGGATGAGCCGGCGGCGGAGACTGTCATGTACAGAAGCATGGCTGAGAGCCTCCGTGGACAGCTGGATGCCAGCCAAGCTGAGAACCGAGAGCTTTGTGCCGCACTAGCTGTCATCCGTGACGATGTGCGCGCTCTGCGCGAGGCCGTGAAAGCTCCGCCACCTGCTGACAACGACGAGGATGGCGCTGCTGCCGGAAGCGATGATGAGAACTTTGCTGCACAAGAAGCTGTGAGCGGCGGCATGCTTAGAAATGCTGGCGCACTGCCGTTCACGCTCGGCGGTGGCGCAATTGTTGCGAGAATACGGCGAGATGTGAGGGCCGTAAGCGTCGGATATAGGGACGCTAGGGCAATGTGAGTCACCCGCTTGCCCGTCGCCAGGACGCTTAATCGTCGGTTTTGGTCCTTCTGCCGCTGGTTGGGGCTCTGCGCCCCGCGTTGACCCTCCTTGGTTGCTGAAGTCCTTCACCCACGTTGCACAATGGGGGACCTGGGCCTGAAAGGCTTCACCAAGCGCCGTCTCCTGGTGAGTCAACATGCCCAGTGCGCTGCACGGCCAAGCTTCTGGCCAGCACACGCGCTGTAGGCCTGGGTGCCGAGGTCTTTCTGTTTGCCACAGCTGCGTGGCCCTGTGCTCTGCTTCGCCGCCCCTCGTGGTTCTGGGGCGCTGGTCTGCAGCGCACAGGTAGCAGCAGTCACGTCTGACGCTGTCGCTCTTGCGCGCCGCAGGAGGAGATGTTGCACGGCCTTCAAACCACAAACTCTGCAGGCGAAGACTGGCGCGTGCTTGTCGTGGACGACATCACCGTCAAAGTGTTCTCCTCTGTCTGCAAGCTGTCGGACGTGGCGGAGGAAAGCGTGTCACGTGCGTGCCCCGCCTTGCCGCTCTGCTGGCCTTCACACTGTGCAGCGCTTTCTGTTTCTGCCCACGGCACACAGCCTTGACACTCGGTCTCTGCTCACTCGCGTGCCAGTGGTGGAGGACTTATACAAGCGACGCGAACCAATGCCCCACATGCACGGTGCGCCCGGCCGACCTAAACAGTAGCTGTTCTCCTCTGTTTTGACTCTGGCACTCGTGCATTCCGCAGCTGTTTACTTCATTTCCCCCTGCGAGCGCAGTGTTCGTGCACTGGTTGAGGATTTCGGTGGCGTGCAGCAGATGTATAAGCGCGCGCACGTGTTTTTCAGCAACACTGTGCCCAAGCGCCTGCTGAATGCCATCCGCAATAGCGCGCCGCTGACGGAGCGTCTGGTGACGCTCAAGGAGTTCAATTTGGAGTACACTGTCCTCGACAGCCGCTCATTCGTGACACAGCTCATCAGCGCCGATCCTGGCAGTGCCCTCGGCCCAGGGGATGACCTGAGCTGCTTCTACAGCCACGGGGCGCACAATCTGGTCACATACGAGGAGGGTTTGAGCGTCATCGTTGATCGCCTGGCGACTATGTTTGCGTCGCTGCGCGAGAACCCCAGCATCCGGTTCAAAGCTGGCCGCTCTTCTTCCGACGAAGAAGCAGCCATGCGTGAGATGCTGTCTGGTCGCCTGGCTGGCATGCTGTCAGAGCGCATCTCCGGGCTCGCAGCGAAGCTGTCTGACTTCCCGCAAGGTGAGACGTGCGACATGCTGATCCTGGATCGTGGGGCGGATGCAGTGGCTCCTCTCGTCCACGACTGGTCTTACGAGTGCCTCTGCCACGACTTGCTGCGCATGCGCGGCGGCAATGTGTACAAGTACAAGTACCAGAGCAACGCAGGCAAGACGGAGGAGAAGGATGTGTTCCTGGACGAGAGCGACGTCCTGTTCCGTGAGCTGCGCAACCTGCACGTCGCAGACGTCCTCATCCGCGTGTCTGAGCGCATGGAGAAGTTCAGGACGGAGAACAAGGCGGCCGCGAAGCGCGGCGGCGGAGACGCGTCCGTGAGCGACATCAAGAAGATGGTGGAGAGCTTGCCCCAATACCGCGAGCAGCTGCAGAAGCTCAGCTTGCACACAACCATCGCAGAGGAGATCAACGCAGCCATCAAGCTGCGCCGCTTGAACGACGTCGGCAAGCTGGAGCAGGAGCTCATATTTGGAGACGCAACGAGCAAAGACGTGCTGCGCCTGCTGGAGCAAATCAAGCCCGCGGGCGGCACGCGGGCGGGTGCTCTTGCGAGCGAAGCTCAGGGGAGCGACCGGCTGCGCCTGCTCATGTGCTACTTCGGCACACATGCGGAGAAGATGGACGGCGAGGCAAGCATTGACAAGTGGAAGCAAGCGGCTGCTTTGGCGCCAGACGACATGGGCGCCATCTTGAACCTCGAGATGTTGGGCTGCACTGTCATGAAGCGCCCGGCAGGCGCGCCGAAGGTGAAGAAGACGCGCCGCAAAGCCCCTCCCAATGAGGAGGGCTGGGACTTGCCCAAGTTCGCGCCCCGGCTGGCGGAACTGACCGCAGACCTGGTGAAAGGGGAGCTCAGCCAGGAGGCCTTCCCCTACGTCAACCCGCCCATGGACGCTGGCAGCGCGATGCGAGCAGCCACAGGCGTTGTGCCGGGCAGGTCTGCCCGTAGCGCTGGCACAAGTGTGCGCAGCGCGCGACTCACTGCTGCCACTGCCGGCGGAGCAGGCGGTGGGACCTGGGCAAGCAAGCGTGATGGTGGCTTGGCAGGCGCAATGGGCGACCTCAGGCTGGGAGCTTCCCGTGCTCGGCGACTCATCTTGTTCATCATCGGCCCGGTGGGTTACAACGAGCTGCGTGTTGCTCACGAGCTGAGTGAACAGCTTGGTCGAGACGTCTTCATCGGCGGCACGTCCTTCGTCAGCCCAGACGAGTTCCTGCTCAAGATCAAAGGCTTGAGACGAGGCGGCGTGGACGGCGCGGACGACGAGGAATACTAGGCGTGCGCAATGCCGTAATGAGAGATGCAATCACACAAGCTGCAAGCGCGTCACTTTGAATCACCTCTGCCCATGCTGCGCCGCAGGGCTTCCAGCTCAGTCTCGAGCGCCTCGTTGACTGGTCGTCCGGCAGGCAGTTCCCCCTTAACGCTGCTCCCGCCCAGCATGTTGCGCTTCATCTGCACGAGCTCGTCCTCCACACCGCCACCCTCCAGCGCCAGGAACTTGTCAGCCAACCCGTCTGGCGCCGTGAGCTCGGCAACTGCCTCCGCCTCGGACTCGAGGGCAAGGACCTTCTCCTCCATGCGCTCAAAGGCGGTGAACGCGCTCGTTGTGGACAGGCTGCCCACAATCTCGCCAACCTTCTTGCTTGTCTTTGCACTTGCCGCACGCGCCTTGAGGGTGTCCTTCTTGCTGCGCGCCTCCGCAAGCTTCCCCTCCAGCGTGCGAGTGTTGGCGATGAGCTTCTCCACCGCATCCTTTTGCGCAGTCACCTGGGCAGCCATTCCATCTGCATTCTGCTGATAGCTCTGCCGCTTCTTCAGCGCCTCGCGCGCAAGCTCCTCGTCGCCCTTCTGCAACGCAAGCTGAGCGCGGCGGTACCAGTCATCTGCAGTCGTCTGCGCCTGCTTGTACTTGGCCTCCAACTGCTTCTGGCTGGCCATCACCTGGGCACTGGCCTGCCGCATCTTAATCAGGTCTTCCTGCATCTCGTTCACCGTCTGGTCCAACATCTTCTCCGGGTCCTGTTTCAGCAACCAGCAACGAGTGTCGCGTGAGCCAGAGCGCAACACAGAGGGAAGGAGAGCTACGCGTACACCAGGCACGACACGCACCTCCGCAGACGTGAGCACTGCGTTCGCGTATGAGCGGATCACACGCACAGCGCGCTCGAACAGGTTGGCGTGCACCGTCTGCGAGAGGCAGGGCAGGCGAAGGTGTGCTTAGGCAATAGCAAGGCCACCAGAATTCTGTTGTGCCTCTGCACGCGCGCCCGTGGGCGCGGGCACGTGAACACACAGCTGGCGCGGCAGTGCGACGCACCACTGCGCCAGTTCTGGAGCTGCTCACGCTGACGCCGCAGCGACGCGGACGCAGAGGCACCACAGTGCCGGAGAAAGTGGAAGCGCCTACAGCTGCCCCTGTTGTGAAGCCCGGTGCCCAGGCGGCGGGCCGGCGAGCTGCCGGGCGCTTGACGACCACGTGGCTGGACGAGGCGCGCGGCTGCAGCTGCATCGGCGCGGCCATGGAATCAGGAGCAAGTGACCCAGAGGAGAAAACGAAAGAGCTGGTTGCGCGTGCAGGCGCGCCCGGATGAGACCAGACGAGCAGTCCGCCCTTGAGCTAACGTCAGCGCAAATGTGATTGAGGAGGAAATGCAGGGATGGCCACGCTGGCAGGCTGATTGTTTGTTGATCAGCCTTCGTGAGGCCCGTCCCCGGCCATTACACGCGCGAGCGCGCAGCTATGGACAAACAGCACACAGGAGGCACAGTGCGCGTGCTCGTTGGCGATGAGCTGGGCTACACGCGCTGCGTGCAGAGCTCTACAGACAACAGCATAGCCTTCTCTGTCGTTGCGCGCTGGGGCGAAGGCACGCGTGCCACGGGCGTGGAGCGACTCAGCATTGCACACGGAGCAGCTGAAGGCCACGTCTCGAACTGGGTTGCAGGCGCGTGTCAACGTGGTGTATTGTGAGTTTTATCGACGGCGGCCTCACTCCCAGCCTTGCGCAGTTGCTCGTGCAAACGGAGCTATTGAGGCCCTAGACAGTGCGACTGGCTCGTCTTGTGGACAGCTCACCGGGTGCGTTTGATAGTGCTCCGCCGTCAAAGTCCACATCCAGAAACACTGACTTGGCCCGCTGCAGCACGTTCAACGCCTGCCAAGGCTTGCATTTGCTCGCTCCGACAGCCGCGTGCGCAGAACATAGACTCATCACATGCACAAAGGTGCGCAGCCTTCATTCTCGTGGTGGCGTGGTGGTTGCGGGATGTACTTACTCACTGTTGCCTGCTTTCTACACAGGAGGGCACCTTGCGCATTGACAACGCGGCAGTGTCCATGGACGATGACACATACACCTGGCACGAAGCTGCATCGTGGACATGTGCCTCTGGGGTGACATGCTTCGCAGCCACACGCAATGGCAGCCATGGTTGTGTTGGCTGGGCAGGCAAGGAGATCGCAATTTACGATGTTGCCACCCGCCAAGCTGTCCACAGTGCCAAGCCTCCGGCAAAGGACTGGCTGGGCATGTACGTCAACATTGTGAGCTCCTGCGCTGCATTCTTGCCTGGGAGCAGCTCGCCCGGCACGCTGGTTCTTGTAGGTGGCGACCACCAGCTTCGGCTCTTCGACTTCCGGGCTCAGAGGAGAGCAGTGCGGCAGATGCAGCTGGGTGACCGAGGCCTCGTCACAGCCGTTGCAGTCCATGCAGGAGGCACCACTGCTGCGGCGGGTAACGCGCGCGGCCAGATGCTGCATTGGGACGTCGGCAGCGGAAAGTGCTTGGGCGCATTTAAGGGCTGCACCGGCGCCGTGAAGGCTATGGACATGCACCCCAGTCTGCCGCTGATGACAGCTACGGGTCTGGACAGGCATGTGCGGGTGTACACGACCGCCACCAGGTCGCTGCTAGCGGCCATATACGTGAAACAGGCCTGCAATTGCGTTGCATTTGCCGAAGAGCTGCCGAGCAGTGCAGTGCTTGTGGATACGTGCGAAGTGGAGATGCCTGCAGAGCACGGGGAAGCTGCGATGGAGCATGGCAAGCCGGCGCGCAAGCGCAAAAACAAGCGTACTACTGCCATGATTACCGCCATGTCGCGCGACGCTGCGAATCTGGCTGCCGGTGGGCGGGAGCAGCGCTCTGTTGCCCCGCTTCGAAAGATTAAGAAGCACAAGACCGATCTCCAGATAGGCATCACCTACGACGAATGAGGACTGGTGTCACATTGATCTCTTAGCGCCGCTTTCGGAAAGCCGCTACCTCCAACGAAACTTAGTCGCCGTGCCTTCGCAAGTCACTTGCGGTGAAATGCCGTGCTCCAATGCCCGCCCAGCTGCTCCGCGCATAAGTGCGCGCTGCAGTGGTCCCGTACCGACATCGCTACGAGGCCATAGAGCGAGCGTGACACCCGAGGAGAAGGCCGTGCTCGCGCCCAGCTCTGCAGTGAGCAACGTCAACGCAGGCGTTGCAGCAGTGGCCACCAGCAGCGCGAGCGCAGTTCTCGCTCCCGCTTCAGACACGAACGCCCTGCTCATTTTGACCGCTGTTGGCGCGGCTTCTGCCGTGGTGCTCTGGAAACGGAGCCGTGAGCCACAACTGTCGGTGCGAAACAGTTGCTGACGCTCACTCACGCGCGCCCAGACTCTCACGCGTACACGATCAGGCATGGGAGCGCATAGTTGGCGTGGACGACTGCTTGGGAGTGCAGGAGGGTTCAACGAGTAGCAGAGTGTCGCCCAGAGTGCTTGTTCGAGAGTGGAGCCGCACTGCGCCTGAGGACGCCTTCGACGAAGGGTGGGCAGGGACAGAGCAGGAGAGCGTACCAGCGCCACTACGCTCGCGTGCGCGCTCGTCGGAGCTGGACGCGGAGGACGCTCCGTTGCCAAGTGCAGCGACTCTGCGGGCAGAAGCACTGGAGGCGGAGTTGCAGGCGTGGGATGCATTCAACGCTCGCGCGAAGAAAGCCGCAAGCAGTCGCGGAAGCGTCGTGCTGACCGGCAGCGCGAAAGACCAGCAGAAGCGGCGGTCGCGGCTGGCTGACGAAGACGCAGCTGCCTCTCAAGCATCAGCTTATCGACAGCGCTTGCAGGATGCGATTGCGGTGGAGCGTGCCGAGGCGGCACGGTTAGATGCGACCGGATCAAGGGCTGCTGCTGCTTTTGGCGACCCGATAGAGCGGCAGAGGATGGAAAGGCTGAAGAGGAACGCGCTTACGAGCGCCACCATGGCGGCAGAATCGGCGATGGCAGCTACAAAGAAGAGTGTGCCGGCGCAAGATGCGGCTGATGCGGCGCGCAAGGCGGAGTCCGAGTGGCGGGCGCGCGCTGAGGCGTATCTGAACATCGCGCGTCGAGAGACGGGGGATGCTGCATCATTGGGGATACGGCCAGGGGCTGCAGAGCGCTTCAGGCAACGAATGAGAGATGATCGTGAAGGCAAATGACACACA
>Ga0164296_1002350_pt1 | contig 18966 bp, 16 predicted proteins | sample GEODES057metaG_FD_113533 | JGI IMG/M metagenome (GOLD analysis project Ga0164296, IMG submission 113533) | Dystrophic lake water microbial communities from Trout Bog Lake, Wisconsin, USA - GEODES057 metaG | ecosystem: Environmental > Aquatic > Freshwater > Lake | place: USA: Trout Bog Lake...
CAGCCGACGGGCAGGTGCACCCCGCAATGAGAAGCCTCGAGCCGTCGAACCGGTACCACATCGGGATCATGGGCGCCGTCGTCGTGGCGCTTGCCATCGGTGTGGGCCAGTGCTTGACCACCGTGCCGGTGCTGTTCGCCAAGCCCAGCTTCTACGGGGAGTTCGCCGATTCCGCGGGTCTCAACAAGGGTGACAAGGTGCGCATCGCGGGCGTCAACGTGGGCACGGTCGAGGGAATCAAGATCGAAGGCGACCACGTCAAGATGAGGTTCTCGCTCGGTGGCAACCCCGTCGGCACCGAGAGTCGGCTCTCGATCCGCACCGACACCCTCCTCGGTAAGCGGAGCCTCGACGTCGAGCCCCGGGGAAGCCGGATGCTGCGTCCCGGGGGCACCCTGCCGATCGGTCAGACCTCGACGCCTTACCAGATCTACGACGCGTTCGCCGACTTGACGAAGGCCGCCACCGGGTGGAACCTCGACACCGTCAAGGAGTCACTGAACGCGCTGTCGCAGACTCTGGATCAGACGTCCCCGCACCTGAGCGCGGCCTTGGACGGGGTGGCGAAGTTCTCCGACACGATCGGCAAACGCGACGCCGCGGTCAAGCATCTGCTCGCCCAGGCCAACCAGGTGGCCGGCGTGCTCGGTGACCGCAGCCAGCAGGTGGACAAGCTCGTGGTCAACGCCAACACCCTGCTGGCGGCGTTCAACCAACGCGGCCAGGCGATCGACGCCCTGCTGGCAAACGTCACTGCGTTCTCCCAACAGGTCAAGGGGCTGATCAACGACAACCCGAACCTGACCCACGTTCTGGAACAGCTGAGTCAGGTGAGTGACCTGCTGGTCAAGCACAAGGAAGACCTGGCCACCAGCTTGACCGAACTCGGTAAGGTGCTGCCCGGCCTCAACGAGAGCGTCGCGTCGGGGCCGTTCTTCAAGGTGATACTGGAGAACCTGGGAACATTCCCGCAGATCGCCCAGCCCTGGGTGGACGCCGCCTTCAAGAAACGTGGCATCGACCCCGAAGACTTCTGGCGCAGCGCCGGGCTGCCGGCCGCGAAATTCCCCGACCCGAACGGCACCCGCTTCCCCAACGGCGCCCCGCCGGCTGCGCCGCAGCTCCTGGAGGGCACCCCGGAGCACCCGGGACCGGCCGTACCGCCGGGCACGCCCTGCTCCTACACGCCTGCGGCCGGCGCTTTGCCCGGCCCCGGCAACCCGCTGCCCTGCGCGGGTGTCACCACTGGGCCCTTCGGCGGCGCCGACTTCCTGGCGCCCCCCGACGTCATGTCCGCGCCGTTCAACCCGGACGCGACGCCCGGTCCGGGCATTCCGATCGCCGGACGTCCCGGCGCGCCCGCGCCCGACGTTCCCGGCGTCCCGGTCGCCGTGCCGGCCGACGCCCCGCCCGGCGCGCGGACCGAGCCCGTGGGACCGGCCGGCCCGACCCCGCCGCCGTCAACGTTCGCACCCGGTCTGCCGCCGGGCCCGGCGGCGCCGCCCGGATCCGGGCCGCAACTCCCCGCAGCGCTCATCAACCCGCCGGGAACTGGTGGCTCGGGCCTGATGGGAGGTAGCCAGAATTGAGTACGGTCCTCGGTAACGAATCCGCTGCGCGGCCCTCCAAGCGGCCGCCGACGAAGGCGATCGTCGCCGCGGTGGCGGTGGTGCTGGCCCTCGTCGCCGCGGCGGTCGGATGGCGCCTCTACGAGAAGCTGACCAACAACACGGTGGTCGCCTACCTGGCCGGTGCGAACGCGCTCTACAAGGGCGACAAGGTCCAGATCATGGGCGTCCAGGTGGGGACGATCGACGACATCCAGTCGGTCGGCGACAAGATGAAGGTGACGTTCCACTACGCCAACAAGTACAAGGTGCCGGCCAACGCGTCCGCCGTGGTCCTCAACCCCACCCTGGTGGCATCGCGCAGCCTGCAGTTGCAGCCGACCTACAAGGGCGGCCCGGTGATGGGCGACAACGCGGTGATCCCGATCGAACGCACCCAGGTGCCGACCGAGTGGGACGACCTGCGCAGCGGTCTCACCAACTTCATCACCAAGCTCGGTCCCACGCCGGAACAGCCGAAGGGCCCGATCGGCGACCTCATCGAATCGGCCTCAAATGGGCTGGCCGGCAAGGGCAAACAGCTCAACACCACACTGACCAGCCTCTCGCAGGCGCTGACCGCGCTGAACGAGGGCCGGGGTGACTTCTACGCCGTGGTGCACAGCCTCGCGCTCTTCGTCAACGCGCTGCACCAGGACGATCAGCAGTTCTCCGCGGTGAACGAGAACCTCGCGCAGCTCACCGGACACCTCACGCACTCCGATGCCGAACTCGCCACCACTCTCCAGGAGTTCGACGGGCTGATCTCGACCGTTCGCCCCTTCCTCGACAAGAACACCGCGGTGCTGACCCACGACGTCAACAATCTCGCCGACGTGACCAACACGATCCTTCAGCCCGATCCCCGCAACGGGCTGGAAACCTTCCTGCATGTCGCCCCGACGGCTTTGTCGAATGTCAACGCGATCTACCACCCCGCGCACGGCGCCGTCGTCGCCGTTCCGGCGATCACCAACTTCGCCAACCCGATGCAGTTCCTGTGCAGCTCGATTCAGGCCGGCAGCAGGCTGGGTTATCAGGATTCCGCCGAGTTGTGCGCCCAGTACCTGGCGCCGGTACTCGACGCGATCAAGTTCAACTACCTGCCGTTCGGCGCGAACCCGTTCAGCACCGCCGCGACGCTGCCCAAGGAGGTCGCGTACTCCGAGCCGCGGCTGCACCCGCCGGCCGGCTTCAAGGACACCACCGTTCCCGGGATCTGGGTGCCCGACACACCCTTGTCCTACCGGAACACCCAACCCGGGTGGATCGTCGCCCCGGGCATGCAGGGTGCGCAGGTCGGGCCGGTCACCGGAGGCCTCATGACCCCCGAATCTCTGGGTGAGCTCATGGGCGGCCCCGACATCGGTCCGGCCAGGACGGACCTGCGGAACCCGCCGGGACCGCCGAACGCCTACGACGAGAACCCGATACTGCCGCCCAACGGGCTGCAGGCGCGGGTGCCGATCCCGCCCCCGCCCCCGGGGCCTGAGGTGATCCCGGGTCCGGTCGCGCCGACACCCGCGTTCGTGCCGACGGCGGGAGCGGGCCAGTGATCCGCCTGAAGAACGTTGCGCGCCGGCGTCTCTGGCAGGCGCTGGTGCTGGTCATGGTCGCGATGATCGCCACGTCGTGCGGCTGGAAGGGCATCTCCAACGTCCCGATCGCGGCCGGGCCGGGCAGCGAGGCGGGTTCCTACACGGTCTACGTTCAGATGCCGGACACGCTGGCGATCAACGGCAACAGCCGGGTGCTGGTCGCCGACGTACACGTCGGATCGATCCGCTCTATCAAGCTGAACAACTGGGTGGCCACCCTCACCCTGAGCCTGGACAAGAGCGTCAAGCTGCCCAAGAACGCCACCGCCAAGATCGGCCAGACCAGCCTGCTGGCGTCCCAGCACCTCGAACTGGCGTCGCCGCCCGACCCCTCAGCGGAGCGGCTCAAGGATGGCGACACCATCCCGCTGAAGAACTCGTCCGCCTACCCCACCGCGGAGCAGACGCTGGCCAGCCTGGCCATCATCCTGCGGGGCGGCAACATCCCGAACCTGGACGTGCTGCAGGACGAGCTCTACGCGGTCGTCAAGGGGCGGGGCGAAGAGATCCGGGCATTCCTGGGCAAGCTGGACACCTTCACCCGGCAACTCGACGATCAACGCGACGACATCACCCACGCGATCGACTCCGCCAACCGATTCCTGGCCTACGTGGGCCCCCGCAGCGACGTCCTGGACCGCACACTGACCGACCTCCCGCCGCTTGTCAAGCACCTCGCCGACACCCGCGGCCTGTTGATCAACGCCGTCGATTCGGTGGGACGGCTCAGCGCGTCCGCCGACCAGTACCTGGCCGCCTCACGCGCCGACATCCACACCGATCTGCAGGCGCTGCAGTGCCCGTTGCACGAGATCGGCCGCGGCTCCCCGTTCCTGATCGGTGCCCTGAAATTGATCGGGACCCAACCGTTCGACCTCGAGACGATCGACAAGGCCATGCGCGGCGACTATCTGAACGTGTCGCTGAATCTCGACCTGACCTACAGCGCCGTCGATAACGCGTTCCTCACCGGAACCGGCCTGTCGGGGAGCCTTCGCGCCCTCGAGCAGTCGTTCGGGCGGGACCCCGAGACGATGATCCCGGACGTCCGCTACACGCCGAACCCGAACGATGCGCCCGGTGGACCGCTGGTGGAAAGGGCGCCCCGAGCATGCTGACACCCTTCGTCAAGCGCCAACTGTGGGCGTTCATCGCCCTGACGGTGGTCGCCATCAGCATCCTCAGCGTCTACTACCTGAGGCTCCCCAGCGAGGCGGGCATCGGTCAGTACACCTTGAAAGCCGAACTGCCCGCGTCGGGCGGCCTGTACCGGACGTCCAACGTCACCTACCGCGGCGAGACCATCGGCAGGGTCACCGCCGTCGAGCCCACCAGAACGGGCGCCGAGGCGACCATGAGCATCGCATCCAAGTTCAAGGTGCCGGCGGACGCCGTCGCGAATGTGCACTCGGTGTCGGCGCTCGGTGAGCAGTACCTCGACATCGTCGCCTCGGGCACGGTGGGCCGCTTCTACTCATCCGGGCAAACCATCAGCTGCGGAACCGGTCCGACGTGCAAGAACACCGTGCCCAAGGAAGTCGGGCCGACGCTGGACTCGATCTACAACGGGTTGAACGCTCTGCCCAAGGAGAAGATCAGCTCAGTCCTCGACGAGACGGCGCAGGCCGTCGGCGGACTGGGACCGGCCCTGCAGCGGCTGGTCGACGCCGCCCAGTCGATCGTCGGCGACGCCAAGACCAACATCGGCGACATCAACAACCTCATTGACAACGCCGAACCGGTCCTGAGTAGTCAGGTCAACTCCGGTGGCGCGATCGAGCGGTGGGCGCACAACCTGAACGTCCTGGCCGCCCAGACCGCGGCCAACGACCCGCACCTGCGGAGCATCCTCCAACAGGCGGCGCCGACAGCCGACCAGGTCAACGAGGTCTTCGGCGGCGTTCGGGAGTCGCTGCCGCAGACCCTGGCGAACCTCGAGGTGGTGTACGACCTGCTCAAGCGCTACCACGCCGGCGCCGAACAGGTGCTGGTCCTGCTGCCGCAGGGCGGCTCCGTCGCGCAGACCTCTCTCGCGCCCTACCCCAACGAAGCCGTCCTCGACATCGCGCTGTCGATCAACCAACCGCCGCCGTGCCTGACCGGCTTCATCCCGGCCGACCAGTGGCGGTCGCCGGCAGACCTCAGCCCGGCGCCGCTGGCGGCCGGATACTGCAAGATCCCGATGGAAACGCCCGCCAACAGCGTGCGCGGTTCGCGCAACATCCCCTGCGTCGACGTTCCCGGGAAGCGGGCGGCGACTCCCGCGGAGTGCCGCGACCCCAACCCGTACGTCCCCGCCGGAACCAACCCGTGGTACGGCGACCCGAACCAGATCGTCTCCTGCCCCGCTCCGGCGGCGCGCTGCGACCAGCCCGTCAAGCCGGGCATGGTGATACCCGCACCGTCGGTCAACAACGGCCTGAACCCCGCGCCGGCGGATCACGTCACGGGAACACCGCCGCCGGTGAGCGATCCGGTGTCTCGGCCGGGATCGGGTACCGTGCAGTGCAACGGCCAGCAGCCCAACCCGTGTGTCTACACTCCCGCAGGGCCCCCTTCGGCGGTGTACAACCCGCAAGCCGGCGAGTTGGTGGGGCCCGACGGGGTCAAGTACTCCGTCGAAAACTCGACGAAAACAGGAGACGACGGATGGCAGGAGATGCTGGCACCAGCCAGCTGAACCCCCTACCGGAACCCGAGCCTGCTCCTTCGCGGTTGAGTCGCCGCTGGCTTGCTGGTATCGCCGCCGGGCTCTTTGTGCTCGCCGGCACCGTGGGGGCGGGCGGCTACCTGGCTCTGCATGACCACCAGAAGAGCCAGGCCCGCGCACGGTACGAAGCCGCGGCCGTCGCGGCGGCAAAGGACTGCGTCGGGGCCACCCAGGCGCCGGACACCAGCTCGATCACCGCCGCGCAGCAGAAGATCATCGACTGCGGCACCGATACCTACCGCACCCAGGCCCTGCTCTACGGCAACGGCCTGATTCAGGCATACCAGGCCGCGAACGTGCACCTTCAGGTCGTCGATCTTCGGGCGGCTCCCGAGCGCTACAACACCAGCGACGGTTCGGTTGACGTGCTGGTTGCGCTTCGTGTCACCGTGTCCAGCGACCAGGTGCAGAACCGGGAGAGCGGCTACCGGCTGCGGGTGAAAATGACGCCGGTCGACGGTCAGTACAAGATCTCCGAACTCCACCAGGTCACGTCCCGGTGACCCTGGTGGTCGAGGAAGCTCAGACCGGGGAGGTTGCCGCGTCAGACCCACACACGCTGGCGTCGTGGCGGGTGCGGGCCGGCGCGTTCGCGGTGGACGTGCTGCCGGGTGCCGCCGTGGTGGCGACGATGGCCCTGGTGACCCTGGCGCTACCCGCGTTCGGCGCGTGGTGGTGGATGTGTGTCGTCGTCCTGGGTCTGGCGATGCTGGTGCTCGTGCTGAACAGGACCGTGCTGCCGGCCATCACCGGGTGGAGTCTGGGTCGCGGCCTCGCCGGGATCGCGGTGACGCGCCGCGACGGAACACCCGTGGAGCCGGCGGTCCTGCTGCTCAGAGATGTGGCGCACCTGCTCGACACCGCATCGATGTTCGTGGGTTGGCTGTGGCCCCTGTGGGATTCGCGTCGGCGCACGTTCGCCGACATGCTGCTGCGCACGGAGGTGCATCGCACCGCGTCGGCCGGGCGGCCCGCCAACGCGCGCCGTTGGGTCGCGGCGGCGATGCTGATCGCAGCGGATGTCTGTATCGGCGGCGCCGCCGTCGGCGTGATCGCCGTCTCCAGCCAGGATCGCGCGATCGCCTCGACGCGCGAGCAGATCTCGGTGCAGGGGCCGAAGATGGTGGCGCAGATGCTCACCTACGACCCCAAGACGCTGCAGGACGATTTCAACCACGCCTTGTCGCTGACCACGGACAAATATCGCGGGACGCTGAAGGATCAGCAGGCGGCGGTCCAGAAGGGGAAACCGGTCGTCAACGAGTACTGGCCGATCGCGAGCGCGATCGAATCCGCGTCGCAGGATCGGGCGACGATGCTGCTGTTCATGCAGGGACGTCGTGGCGCGGCACCCGACGAGCGGTACATCAGCGCGACCGTCCGGGTGAGGTTCGTCGAAAACCATGACAAGCACTGGCTGGTCGACGACCTCACGGTGGTCACCAAACCGAAGCCGGCGGGGAACGGAAAATGAGCCCCCGCCGCAGATTCGCGCCCGGGCAGGGGCTGCTGCTGGTCCCGGCCGCGCGGCGCGCGTGGCGGTTGATGGTCGTCTCGGTGGCCGCGGCCGTGTGCATGGCGGTGGCGGTCACAGTCTCCTCGGTGGTCCTGGTCTCCCACGAATCCCACCGGCAGGCCGATCGGCGGGAGCAGGCGGTGAAGAGTTATGTGGAATGGTTCATGACGCAGTTCACGACGCTGGACCCGTTCCACGCCAACGCCTACGTGACCCGGGTGCTGGCGCAGGCGACCGGTGACTTCGCCAAGCATTTCACCGACAAGGCGAACGAGATCATCCTCTCGGTTGCCCGGGCCGAACCGACCACCGGCACCGTCCTCGAGGTCGGTGTCGAGCGGTGGAACGACGACAACAGCGCCCGGATGCTGGTGGTCACCGAGGTCACCTCCAAGTCGCCGGACGAGAAGCAAGTGGTGGAGAACACGAGTCGATGGACGGCGACCGCGAAGCAGGAAGGGAATCAGTGGAAGATCAGCGACCTGCAGCAGGTGATCTGACGGCTGAGGTGGCCGAGGGCACCGAGGCGGCCGAGGACACCGAGGCGGTGGCGCTTGACGAAACCCTTGCTGCCGCAACCGAATCGGATGAAGGCGGGAAAAGGCGATTCTGGTCCAGGCGGCCCAGCATCGGGCGGCTGAACACCGGCCGGTTCACCACCAGGCGGCTGACCGTGGCCGCCGCAATCGCCGCCCTGCTGTTCGTCGGCTCCGCGGCGTTCGCCGGCGCGGCCGTGCAGCCGTATCTGGCCGACCGGGCCGCAGTGGCAACCAAGACGGAAGTGACGCGGACCGCCACGCAGGCGGTCACGACCCTGTGGAGCTATACCCCGGAGAACATGGACGGTCTGGCCGACCGCGCCGCCACGTATCTCAGCGGCGACTTCGGGGCCCAGTACCGCAAGTTCCTCGACGCCATCGTCGGACCCAACAAGCAGGCTAAGACCACCAGCACCACCGAGGTGGTCGGCGCCGCGGTGGAGTCGCTGGACGACCGCAACGCGGTCGTCATCGTCTATACCAACACCACGTCCAGCAGCCCGCTGACCAAGAACATCCCGTCGCTGAAATACTTCTCCTACCGGGTGTTCATGACACATACGAGCGCGCGCTGGCTGGTCACCAGGATGGCGACCATCACCTCGCTGGACCTCACGCCGCACGGCTGACGCGACCCGCTGCCATGGCCGTGACGTCCCCGGTGTCGCACCGATCGACGGTCGCGGCGCTGTTGCTCCTGACGTTCGTCACCGGGCTGGCCGACGCGGTCAGCATCCTGGTCTTCGGCCACGTCTTCGTCGCCAACATGACCGGCAACGTGGTCTTCCTCGGTTTCTGGCTCGCCCCGCGCACCAGGATCGACCTGACCGCCGTGGTGGTGGCGTTGGTGACCTTCGTCTGCGCCACGATCGCCAGCGGTCGGCTGTTCCGCCTGTTCGGCGACCGGACCAGGGCCTGGATCACGACGGTGCTGGCGATGGAGGCCGCGCTGCTGATCGCGGTGTCCGTCCTCAATGGCGCCGGAATCCTCCGCTACGACAACGACACGACCCTGATCACGATCGGGATTCTCGCGGTGACCTTCGGCCTGCAGCACTCCAGCGCCCGCCAGTTCGGCATCCAGGAATTGTCCACCACGGTCTTGACTTCGACGATCGTCGGCTTCGGCGTCGACAGCCGGCTCGCCGGCGGCACGGGCTCCCGTGGCCGGCTGCGTTTCGCTGTCGTAGCGACCATGTGCGCCGGCGCGTTCCTCGGCGCGACGATGTCGCGGTACGTCGTCGCGCCGGTCTTCGCGGTCGGGGCGGCGGTGGTGGTGGTGAGCCTGCTGATCTTCCGGTTCGGGCCGCCGGGCGCTACGGCGCCGGGTGCGTCCGGCCAAATTCAGCCGAGGCGAGGGCGAGGATCTCGGCCCGGTCCGCCGCCAGGATGAACCCGGATTCGATCGCCGTGTCGAGTGCCGCGGTGAAACGTTCCACGTAGTCCCGTTCGCCGCCGGGGTAGAGCCGGCGCAGCGTGGCGGCGTCGAAGGGTTCCCCGGAGCCGAACAGCGCGGCCATCAGGTTGACCGGCCCGCTGTCCGCGCCGACGGCCCCCGACGTCCGGGCGATCGGCACATCCACCCACGGGGTCCTGACACCGCCGCGGGCGAGCCCGTTGGCGTCGGGGACGGGTGCGGGCGGATCGTCGCCGGCCACCTCCAGAGGCGGTGCCGACGCCGGCGACTCGCCGGAGCGGACCCAGGTGTCCAGCGCGGCCAGGGCTGCCTGCAGGACGTAGTGGTGTTGCGGACCGAAGTTGATGAAGTACGGGAGTTGTTGCCCCATCAGCGAGTTGGTCGGGGTGTACGCGGCGAGGATATCGGCCAGCGGTGCCGAACCGGTGTCGATCGGAGCGACCTGGATCGTGTAGTTGTCGGCATGCGCTGCGCCGGGGATCTCCCAGACCCGCAGCCGGTCGTTGTCCGGCTGGCGCGCGGGGTGATAGCCCTCCCGCGCGGCGCCGTACACGTCGGTTTCGGTGAGGACCGTCATCAGCGGGACGCGCAGGTCCGGCCGGAACGGAACCGGCCGGGTCATGGCGGCGCCGTCGAAGATCGAACTGCCGTCCAGTGGGGCGGCAGGGCCGAATCGGGAGTGCACCAGAAAGCCGTCGTAGACCTCCGCCACCGGATCGACGGCGTTGATGTAGGTCGTCAGGAACATGGCCGACTGCGACTCGCCGACGGCGATGACCCGCTCGGGGCGCAGCCCCCGCAACACGCCGCCGTCCGCCTTCGCGACCAGTGCGCCGGTGTGGGAGTAGATGTCGTAGGCGAACTCATCGCCAGGGTGGTGCAGCGGGGCGTACCGGGCCGGGTCCTGGGTCTTCAGGGACATGTCCACCCCGAGCATGCTGGCCCCGCCTTCCACCCCCACCCGCTGGGCCGAGACCGCGACATAGGCGTAGCCCGAGCGCAGGATCTCGCGATGCCCCATCATCCACACCGCAGGAGCGTCGATGCCGCCGCTCACGTTCAGCCACTCGACGAGCACCGTCCCGTTGAACCGGGCCGGGTCGGTGGGAGTCAGCGCCACCATCCGGGTCGTGTAGTCGGCGTCCCCGCCGGCGGGGCCGTAGGACTGCGCGGTCCCTGAGACGAAGAACTCCTCGGCGCGGTAGCCGACGTCCGCGAGACCGAAGGCGCCCCACAGCAGCATCGGTCTGCCGGCCACGGCCGCGACGGTGGGCTCTGTCACGGTCCCCGAGCCTACGGTTACGCTGGCCCGTGATGACCGCAGACTCACCGGTGGCCCACACCGAACGGGATTTCGCCGGTGTCGGCGGGGTGCGGATCGTCTATGACGTCTGGACTCCGCGGGAGACGCCGCGGGCGGTGGTGGTGCTGGCCCACGGACTCGGCGAACACGCCCGCCGCTACGACCATGTCGCGCGGCGCTTCGCCGAAGCGGGACTGGTCACCTACGCCCTGGACCACCGGGGGCACGGCCGCTCCGGCGGCAAGCGGGTGCAGGTGCGCAACATCTCCGAGTTCACCGACGATTTCGACACTCTGGTGGGCATCGCCACCCGCGAGCATCCCGGGGTGAAGTGCGTCGTGCTCGGACACAGCATGGGTGGCGGGATCGTCTTCGCCTACGGTGTGGAGCGCCCGGACAACTACGACATGATGGTGCTGTCCGGCCCGGTCGTGGCCGCCCAGGACCAGGTGTCGGCGCCGGTGCGCCTGGCGGCCAAGGTCCTCGGGCTGATCGCGCCCGGTCTGCCCGTGCAGGACCTCGACGCCGACGCCGTCTCGCGCGACCCCGCGGTGGTGGCTGCCTATAACGACGACCCGCTGGTCTACCACGGGAAGATCCCGGCCGGCATCGGCCGGGCGCTGCTGGGTGTCGGCGAAACCATGCCCCGGCGGGCGCCGGCGCTGACCGCGCCGCTGCTGGTCGTCCATGGCGACGCCGACCGCCTGGTCCCGGTCGCCGGCAGCCGCCGCCTGGTCGAATGTGTGGGATCCACCGACGTGACCTTGATGGTCTATCCCGGCCTCTACCACGAGGTATTCAACGAACCGGAGCGCGACCAGGTGATCCACGACGTGGTCTCGTGGATCTCCCAGCGGCTGTGAGCGGGCGACGGCGAGCGTCGGAGGGCTCCCGTATTTTGGCGCTATGACCGACGACAAAATGCTGTCTCGCATCGCCGCGCTGTTGCGTCAGGCCGAGGGTACCGACAACCCGCACGAGGCCGACGCGTTCATGAGCGCCGCGCAGCGGCTGGCGACCTCGGCCTCCATCGACCTCGCGGTGGCGCGATCCCACGCGGCCACCCGTTCGCCGGCGCAGGCCCCCACCCAGCGCACGATCACCATCGGCGCGGCCGGCACCAGGGGGCTGCGCACCTACGTCCAACTCTTCGTCCTCATCGCTGGGGCCAACGACGTGCGCTGTGACGTGGCGTCGAACTCCACCTACGTCTTCGCCTACGGGTTCGCCGAGGACATCGACGCCACACACGCCCTGTACGCGAGCCTGGTGGTGCAGATGGTCCGGGCGTCGGATGCGTACCTCTCCTCGGGAGCTCACCGCCCCACCCCCACGATCACGGCCCGACTGAACTTCCAACTGGCGTTCGGGGCGCGCGTCGGGCAGCGCCTGACCGAGGCTCGCGAACAGGCCCGCTCCGAAGCGACCAAGGACCGCCGCCGGCCACCGGGCACTGCGATAGCACTGCGGGACAAGGACCTTGAGTTGCGCAACTACTACCGCAGTGCGTCGCGGGCCCGGGGCACGTGGCAGGCCAGTCGGGCGACGGCCGGGTATTCGTCGGCCGCGCGGCGTGCCGGCGATCGGGCCGGCCAGCGGGCGCGGCTCGGCGGCAGCCCTGAACTGCCCGGCGCGCGCAGCGCCCTGGGCCGGTGAGTCGGGCGCGGGATTCCCAGCGCGCCAGGGTCTACGCGGCCGAGCAGTCCGTCCGGACGTTGTTCGATCGCGCCGCGGAACGCGGGTCGCGAGCCGTGGACTTCTTCGGGGCGCAGCTGACCCTGCCGCCTGAAGGAAAGTTCGGGTCGGTGGACGCCGTCCAGCGGTATGTTGACGACGTGCTTGCCTTGCCATCGGTGCGTGACCGGTGGCCCGATGTGGCGCCGCTGCGGGCGCGGGCACGCCGGGCGGCCACGGCGGCGCACTACGAGAACCGTTCCGGCAGCGGCGTGATCGCGGTGCCTGACCGCGATACCGCCGACTGGGCATTGCGGGAGCTGGTGGTGTTGCACGAGGTGGCGCATCACCTCTGCCCGGCGGGGCCGGCGCACGGCCCGGACTTCGTCGCAACGATGTGCGAGCTGACCGAACTCGTCATGGGGCCGGAGGTCGGGCACGTGCTGCGCGTCATGTTCGCCAAGGAGGGTGTGCGGTGAGCGACCCCGACGCCCGCGCGCGCGAGGTCGAGGCTGCGATGACCGACGACGAGCGGTTCTCCCTGCTGGTCTGCGTGATGGGGGCCGGCGACTTCTGGCCGTTTCCCGACGAGCGGATTCCGCCGGGAGTTCCGATGAGCGCCGGGTACGTGCCGGGGGTTCCCCGGCTCGGGGTCCCGGCGCTGCGGATGAGCGATGCGGGACTCGGGGTCACCAATCCCGGTTACCGCCCGGGAGACTCGGCCACCGCGCTGCCGGCCGGGCTGGCGCTGGCCTCCAGCTTCAACCCGTCGTTGGCGCGCGCCGCGGGGGCCGTCGTCGGCCGGGAGGCGCGCAGCCGCGGATTCACCGTGCTGCTGGCCGGGTCGATGAATCTCGCGCGCGATCCCCGCAACGGCCGCAATTTCGAATACCTCTCCGAGGATCCGTTGTTGACGGCGACGATCGCCGCGGAGTCGATCAACGGCATCCAGGAACACGGTGTCGTGTCGACGGTCAAGCACTACTCGCTGAATTGCAACGAAACCAATCGCCACTTCGTCGACGCGGTGATCGACCCCGCGGCGCATCGCGAATCCGACCTGCTGGCTTTCGAGATGGCCATCGAGCGCGCTCAGCCGGGGGCCGTGATGACGGCCTACAACAAGGTCAACGGCGACTACGCCGCCGCGAACGACGTCCTGATCAACCAGGTGCTCAAAGGCGCCTGGGACTACCCCGGGTGGGTGATGTCCGACTGGGGCTCGACGTTCACCTGGGAATGGGCCCTGGCGGGGCTCGACCAGGAGTGCGGAGCGCAAATCGATGCGATGCTGTGGCAGTCCGAACCGTTCGGCGCGCCCCTGCGCGCCGCCTACGCCGACGGCCGCCTGTCACGGGAGCGGCTCTCGGACATGGTTCGCCGGATCCTGCGCTCGGTGTTCGCCGTGGGGGCCGACCGCGCCGAGGGCGCCGACCCGCCGCCCGCCCCGGACATGGCCGCGCACCACGAAACCGCCCTGCAGGTCGCCAGGCAGGGCATCGTGCTGCTGACCAATCGCGGCGTGCTGCCCCTGGCGCCGGAGTCGACGGCGCGGATCGCCGTCATCGGCGGATACGCCCACCTGGCGGTCGCGGGCGGCTTCGGATCGGCCGCCGTCCTGCCCTCGGGCGGTTACGCCGGCGTGATCCCGATCGGCGGGACCGGCCTGGAGGCCGGCATGCGCAACCTGTACCTGCTGCCGTCGAGTCCGCTGGATGAGTTGCGGAAACGACTTCCGAACGCGCAGATCGACTTCGACCCGGGTGCGACTCCGGCCGAGGCGGCCGCCGCGGCGGCTCGGGCCGACGTCGCGATCGTGTTCGCGGTCCGCGCGGAGGGCGAGGGGTTCGACGCGGCGGACCTCTCCCTGCCCTGGGGGCAGGACACCCTGATCGCAGCGGTGGCAGCGGTCAACCCGTGCACGGTGGTGGTGCTCGAGACGGGCAACCCGGTGACGATGCCCTGGTACGACGCGGCGCAGGCCGTGCTGCAGGCCTGGTATCCGGGTCAGGCGGGTGGGCAGGCGATCGCGGAAATCCTTGTCGGCGAGGTGAATCCATCGGGGCGGCTTCCGATGACGTTCCCCGCCGACCTGGAGCAGACGCCGCGTCCGCAGCTGCCCGGCGCGGGAGCGCCGTGGGGAACACCGAGCACCATCGACTACGCCGAGGGCGCCGAGGTCGGCTACCGCTGGTTCGCTGCGACCGGCCGGGATCCGCTGTTCGCGTTCGGTCATGGCCTGTCCTACACCAGCTTCGATTATCTCGACCCGGCCGTGACGGGTGGTGACACCGTCACCGCGACATTCCGGGTCGTCAACGTGGGCGAGCGGTCCGGCGCCGACGTCCCCCAGCTGTACCTGACCGCCGCGCCCGCCGGGCGACGGCTGCGGCTGCTGGGATTCCAGCGGGTCGAATTGGAGCCGGGCGAGAGCGTGCAGGTGACCATCGAGGCCGATCCCCGGCTGCTGGCCCGCTACGACGGCGGCGCCGGATGCTGGCGAATCGACGCGGGCGGCCACACCGTGGCCGTGGGAAGCTCGGCGATGTCGCCCCGGCTCACCGCGGAAGTAGGCTTGGCCGCCCGCGCGTTCGGTCGCTGAATCGGACCTATTTTTTCACCGGCGTCATATCGCTGCCGCACGTGCAGCTGTAGGCCTTCCCGGCGCCCGAGCAGTGGCACGGCACCTCAACGACAACCCGGCAGCCGCAGCCCGAGTGGCCGCAGCTCAACACGGTTCCCTTTTCGTAGCTCGCCATCTCCATGCCCCTTTTCTTGATCGCTGATCTGTGTCGCGGATTCTCCGGAATGGATCAATCCACAACCTCAGCATATACCCCCCCTGGGTATCTGTAAAGGGGGTCAGTCGCAGACTGCTCCGTAGGCGGCGGAGCTGACCAGCTTGACGTACTTGGCCAGCACTCCGGTCTTGTAGCGCAGCGGTGGCGGGGTGAAACCAGTTCGTCGCGAATCGAATTCGTTCGGCTCGGCGAGGACGTCCAGGACCTGGTTGGCGACGTCGAGCCGGATCCGGTCCCCGTCGCGCAGGAACGCAATAGGCCCGCCGTCGAACGCCTCGGGCGCGACGTGGCCCACGCACAGGCCGGTCGTCCCACCCGAGAACCGGCCGTCGGTGAGCAGCAGCACGTCCTTGCCGAGTCCGGCGCCCTTGATCGCGCCGGTGATGGCGAGCATCTCGCGCATGCCGGGTCCGCCTTTGGGGCCTTCGTAGCGGATCACCACGGCATCGCCGGCGCTGATCGTGCCGTCCTCGAGGGCGTCGAGGGCGGCCCGCTCGCCATCGAAAACCCTTGCGGTGCCCTCGAAGATGTCGGAATCGAAACCCGCCGTCTTGACCACCGCGCCCTCCGGGGCCAGCGATCCGCGCAGGATCGTGATGCCGCCGGTCGGGTGGATGGGGTTGCTCAGGGCGCGCAGCACCTTGCCGTCCGGGTCCGGCGGGGCGATCGTGGCCAGGTTCTGGGCGACGGTCTGCCCGGTCACCGTCAGGCAGTCGCCGTTCAACAGACCGGCGTCGAGGAGTGCCTTCATGACCACCGGCACGCCGCCGATGTGGTCGACGTCGGTCATCACGTGCCGGCCGAACGGTTTGACGTCGGCCAGATGCGGCACCGTCGATCCGATCCGATTGAAGTCATCCAGCGACAGGGCGACGTCGGCCTCGTGGGCGATGGCCAGCAGATGCAGCACCGCGTTGGTCGAGCCGCCGAACGCCATCACCACGGCGATCGCGTTCTCGAACGCCTCCCTGGTCAGGATGTCCCGCGCGGTGATGCCGCGGCGCAGCAACTCGACGACGGCCTCGCCGCTGCGCCGGGCGAACCCGTCGCGGCGGCGGTCAGTGGCCGGCGGGGCGGCACTGCCCGGCAGCGACATTCCCATGGCCTCGGCGGCGCTGGCCATGGTGTTGGCGGTGTACATGCCGCCGCACGCCCCCTCGCCGGGGCAGATCGCCCGCTCGATGGCGTCGACGTCCTCGCGGGGCATCAGGCCGCGTGCGCACGCGCCCACCGCCTCGAACGCGTCGATGATCGTGACCTGGCGTTCGCTGCCGTCGGACATCTTGGCCACGCCCGGCAGGATCGACCCCGCATAGAGGAACACCGACGCCAGATCCAGTCGGGCGGCGGCCATCAGCATCCCCGGCAGCGACTTGTCGCAGCCCGCCAGCAGCACCGAGCCGTCGAGGCGCTCGGCCTGCATGACGGTCTCGACGCTGTCGGCGATCACCTCACGCGATACCAGCGAGAAGTGCATGCCCTCGTGGCCCATGGAGATGCCGTCGGACACCGAGATCGTCCCGAACTCGAGCGGGTAGCCGCCCGCCGAGAACACCCCCTCCTTGACGGCCTTGGCCAGGCGGTCGAGCGAGAGGTTGCACGGGGTGATCTCGTTCCACGACGACGCGACGCCGATCTGCGGCTTGGCGAAGTCCTCGTCACCCATGCCAACCGCGCGCAACATGCCGCGGGCGGCGGCCTTCTCCAGGCCGTCCGTGACGTCACGACTACGGGGTTTGATGTCGGTGATCGGTGTCGAATCGGTGGTCTTGGCCATCGGGCAAGTATGCGCCGGGGGTCGGCGTCGCGGTCGCGCGGGTGATACCCTCTCGGGGTATTGGGTGAGCCGGGAGGGGACGGTGGAGGCCATGACGCACGCACACGGATACTCGGAGCAGAAAGACAACTACGCCAAGCGGTTGCGGCGCATCGAGGGCCAGGTGCGGGGCATCGCGCGGATGATCGACGAGGACAAGTACTGCATCGACGTCCTCACCCAGATCAGCGCAGTCAGCAGCGCGCTGCGCTCGGTTGCCTTGAACCTGCTGGATGAACACCTCAGCCACTGCGTCACCAACGCGGTGGCCGAGGCGGGGCCGGACGCCGGGGAGAACGCTCACACGAAACTCGCCGAGGCCTCTGCCGCGATCGCGCGTCTGGTCCGTTCCTGACGGTACGGTGAGGGGCGTCGTGATTGCTCCAGCCGATACCACCGTCGCCGCGCGAACGTGGACGCCACGAGTCGCGGGGCAACTCGGCATCCTCGCCGCCGCGGCATTCACCTATGTCACCGCGGAGATCCTGCCGGTGGGCGCGCTGTCCTCGATCGCACGGAATCTCCATGTCAGCGTGGTGTTGGTGGGAACCTTGCTGACCTGGTACGCGCTGGTGGCGGCGCTGACGACGTTCCCGCTGGTGCGCTGGACGGCGCACTGGCCGAGGCGGCGTGCCCTGCTGGTCAGCCTGGCATGCCTGACCGCGTCCCAACTCATCTCCGCGCTGGCACCCAGTTTCGCGGTGCTGGCCGCCGGTCGGGTGCTGTGCGCGCTCACGCACGGCCTGCTGTGGTCGGTGATCGCACCGATCGCCACCCGGCTGGTTCCGGCCAGCCACGCCGGCCGCGCCACGATGTCGATCTACATCGGCACCAGCCTGGCGCTGGTCATCGGCAGCCCACTGACCGCCGCCATGAGTCTGATGTGGGGCTGGCGGCTCGCCGCGGTCTGCGTGACCGTGGCCGCCGCCCTGGTCACCGTGGCGGCGCGGCTGCTGCTGCCCGCGATGGCGCTCACCGACGAGCAACTCAAATGGGTGGGACCCCGGGCCCGCCACCACCGCAACCGCCGGCTGATCATCGTGAGCCTCATCGCCATGGTGGGCGTCACGGGGCACTTCGTGTCCTACACCTACATCGTCGTGGTCATCCGCGAGGTCGTCGGGGTGCGGGGCGCCAACCTGGCGTGGGTGCTGGCCGCCTACGGCGCCGCCGGCGTGATCGCCGTGGGACTGGTGGCGCGGCCTCTGGACCGCCGGCCCCGCGGCACGGTCCTGCTGTGCATGGCCGGCCTGACGGTCGCGCTCGCGGTGCTGACCCTGCTCGCCTTCGGTGGCGGCCCCCCCGCGGCCGCGACGATCCTGATCGGCATCTGCGCGATCGTGCTCTGGGGGGCCATGGCCACGGCGGTCTCACCGATGATGCAGGCCGCCGCGATGCGCAACGGTGCCGACGACCCCGACGGCGCGTCAGGCCTCTACGTGACGGCGTTCCAGGTGGGCATCATGGCCGGCTCCCTGGCGGGCGGGCTGCTCTACGAGCACAACGTCGCGGTGATGCTGGCCGCCTCAGCGGGTCTGATGGCTGCCGCCCTGGCCGGTGCGGCGGCCAATCGGCAGGTTCTCGACGTTGCGCCGCCTAGCTCACTCAATTCATAATTCCGCAGTTCAGCGACTTATTTTCCCGCCTTTTCGGCCGCCACGGGCGCTCGAATGTGTTTGCTGGGCATTTCGCTGTGCCACACTATTATAAGAGGACTATGAGTGGAGGGATGACTATGTCGGGCTGGGCTAAGGAGAGGCTGTCTGCAGCTCTGAAGGCAGCCGGATCGGTGGGCCTTTCGGGCGGCCTGGGCTGGGCGCTGGTACTCGGCGCCGGTCCCGCGGCGGCCGATCCCGACCCGGTCCCCGGCGATCCCGGTGCCCCGGGCGTGGTCGCCGCGCCGCCCCCTCCGCCTGCGCCACCCGCTCCGCCCGCGCCGTTCGGGCTGCCGCCCGCCGACCCGCTGGCGGCTCCGCCGGCGCCCA
>Ga0164296_1002351_pt1 | contig 18962 bp, 18 predicted proteins | sample GEODES057metaG_FD_113533 | JGI IMG/M metagenome (GOLD analysis project Ga0164296, IMG submission 113533) | Dystrophic lake water microbial communities from Trout Bog Lake, Wisconsin, USA - GEODES057 metaG | ecosystem: Environmental > Aquatic > Freshwater > Lake | place: USA: Trout Bog Lake...
AGACCTCTCTGCGATGAAACGACTTACCCGGGCGTTGCTGGCCAAGGGGCATAGGGTTTTGACCCTAAGCTATCACAGCCCATCACTCGCGCCGGGTAATACTCCCTATGTGCGCAATGTTGCCGATTTGGCTGAGTTTTTGGAGCGGATTTCTGGCTATCTGGATTTTTTCTTCAACGAATTAGGGGGTACAAGCCTTACGGCGCGTGAGGTACGGGCCATGCTGTTGGATAAACCTGTTCACCAACAGCCCAACAGACACCGCACGGTCGTCTCCGCCGACAGCCCATTAGCCAGATCAAAAGCCGATTGTCTGTTGGTGGCGAACATGTTTCCCCCAGTACATGGCGGATCCGCGGTCGTGTATGATAGCCTTGGTCGCTTCAGCGATAATCGGATCTGCATTCTGGCACCGTCGAAAGACTACAGAACGGGATTTCCTATTCTTGGGCGAAGAGAATTCGATCGAATCGCTCCCATGAAGATATTCCGCATTCGGCAATTGCGCACTAGGCTGATCGTGGATGGCGTGCGCAGAGGGTTACGGCTCCAGATGGCATGCGCCGAAGTTTTAATTCGATTACACGTAATTTTTGCTATTTACCGAATAATTAGGACCGAAAATATCAAGGTTATTTGTATAGGGGAATTGGTCGCTAGTGGGTGGCTAACGTGGGTTAGTAAATACATTTTCAGGTGCCCTACCATTGTCTACATTCATGGCGAAGAGGTAAGTACACGCTCCTCGTACGACAAAGATGGCCGAAAAAGGCACAGGATATTGCTTAGTGCTAATGGTATTGTGGCTGTTTCACATTTCACTCGGGATTTGCTTATCAGGTCGCTCAATGTTCCTTCTGATCGGGTCAGACTAGTCCTCAATGGGGTCGACCTATCACGTTTTCGGCCGCTACCTAAAGACGCTATGCTTTTGGATCGCTATAAGGTGGCTGGCCGCCGCGTTTTACTAACTATTAGCCGCCTGTATGAACGCAAGGGTATCGACCGCGTTATCGAAGCGCTCCCTGATTTGGTGCAACAGTTCCCGGACTTGGTCTACCTCATCGTGGGCGATGGCTATTATCGAGACGCGCTGGACGCTCTCGTTATCAAGCATGGCGTTGGCGATCATGTGGTCTTTGCGGGTTCAGTCTCGGATGCGGAACTTCCGTTTCATTACGCCATCGGAGATGTCTTCATCATGCCGAATCGTGAGCTGCCGGATGGCGAAACGGAGGGGTTTGGATTGGTATTCCTAGAAGCAAATGCTTGTGGCCTGCCTGTCATCGCAGGTGCCGCGGGTGGTAGCGTCGATGCAGTTCAACATAGGAAAAATGGAATAGTCGTCGATGGGAATGATCTCCGAGCGATCAGCCAGGCGGTGGCAGATCTATTAGGGGATAGAAGCCTCTACACACAGATAGGCCATAATGCGTTACAAGTGGCGGCAGCATCGGGATGGCAAGTTAGAGTGGCGGAATTCATGGCTTACAGCGATGCGGTGCGTGCAGAGTATACCCGCAAGGTGTAGTGCGTCTTGAGGAATTTCCAGCATCTATCCGTCAGGATATTGTATTCTGATAATCTCTATAAGCTCTGGGCCAAGTGGAGTGCGCACAGTAATCTCATCTCCGACGCGTCTTTTTAGAAGTGCTAGCGCGACGGGTGAGCCGAAGCTGATTTTTCCTTCGCTCATGGCAGCCTCGTCGACGCCTACAATGGTGACGGTAATGTCTTCATTCCGCGCTGTCACATAGGTAACGGTGGCACCGAAAAATACCTGATCGCGGTGCGGCTGCATACTGGGGTCTACGACGGCTGCGTTGGCGAGTCGCTTGGTTAGGAAGCCGAGGCGCCTGTCTATTTCACGTAGGCGACGCTTACCCTCTTTATAGTCAGCGTTTTCGCTACGGTCACCATTGCCTGCGGCCCATGCGACAATCTCTACAACTCTGTGGCGCTCCTTTTTTTGTGCTGCGAGCTCGGTGGATAAGCGAGCATAGCCCTCTGGCGTCATATAAAATTTGTCGCCGGGCAGGAGAGGGAGTCGGTCCTCGTCGTCCATGTTGTTCTCGTGACCTCCGGACAATCGTCATGTAAAGGCAAAAAACCCGCGATATGTTGCGCCAGACAGTGCTGTGTTCCCCTCCGAGTTGCGCCGGTCGGGTGGGACCGGTCCGGTTCCTCTGGCTGCCACCCAAAACAGGACTGGTTCGGCGTGCTTATAGGGTGTTAACCCCCCAGAGGTATCCGGCAGTTAGGTTTGCCATTCTAACTGCCCCACAACCGGTGCCCGCGGAGAACGGATGCTTGAGGATCCCGTGCCTACACGCGGGTCGCCGTCGGAACTTGATCAGCTGGCGCGGACCAATGCAGCTAAAGCTGGTGCCTCCGGAAGAACAAACGGATGTGGCGGCTCATTGTGACCCCGTGGGGCCCGACAAAGTAGCTGTTTATCCGAGGGTTCGCCGATAGAGCGCGATCAAACGCTCCCAATGACGTTCGGCTTCCGGCTTGGAGTAACACCAGCGTTGCGGGAAGGCAAAACCATGGTGTACGTCAGGATAGATTTCCAGCTCGCCGCGATTGCGGGACGTATCAAATAGCGCCTTCAGTTCAGCGACCATCGGCAGTGGTGCAAGTTCATCGTGTTCGGCGCAGCCGATGTAGAGTTCTCCCTTGGCTTTTCCGAGTGTCAGGTGTGGGCTTTCCTCAGCATCGCTGACCAACCATGTGCCATAGAATGAGGCAGCAGCGGCGATTTTGTCCGGATAGCGCGCCGCAGCCGCTAGGGCGTAGGGGCCACTCATGCAATAGCCATGGGTACCGACCGGACCAGGCTTCGCAGCTGGTTGGGTTGCGATAAAATCGAATAAATCCTCAAAGTCTTCCATAACTGGCGGGATCGTCATCTTAGTCCGCACCGCACGCATCCGCTGTTGTTCGGTGCTGCCTTTCGTCAAAACATCGGGACCATATTTCGTGTCCTTGCCGGCGCGATAATAAAGATTGGGAAGCAGGACATAATAGCCAACTGTGCACAGGCGGCGAGCCATGTCGTAAAGCTCCTCGCGAATACCAGGTGCGTCCATCTGCATGATAATGACAGGATGAGGGCCGTTCCGTTCAGGATGGACAATAAATGTCTCCATATCCCCGGCACGGGTTTTGATGTCGCGGATTTCCTCGATCATGGCGTTTTCCTTATAGAATGACACTATGGTCCCATGCCGATCGTGTTTCGGCAATCCTCGGAATGCATGGCGTTATTATGTGGCGCAGGGTCAGAATCTCACGTCGGCAGTCTCGCGTTCATGGACGACGGTTGCATTGCGGGGCAATCTGGCGCCGAAAAGATCTTCACGATGCGAAGATCTGTCTGCACAGTCTCTGTTTTTATACGATAGTCCCGTCGCTATCGTTGCCGAAAGGACCGCCTTGATGTGTGCCACGAGTTTGCCGAACACAACTCTGCTGGAGGCCTATAACGCCATAACGCCGGGTTCTGCCATGTTGGCAGACAAGGCGCGCGCACTCCTGCCCAGCGGTATCTCTCATGACGGGCGTAATTTTGACCCCTATCCGCTATATGTGAAACGTGCGCTCGGGCCGGTTAAGTGGGATGTCGATAACAACAAGTATGTCGACTATTTCGGTGGTCACGGCGCGCTGATCCTTGGCCATAATCACCCTGCGGTCCTGGCTGCAATCCATGCCGCAATCGACAATGGTACCCATTTTGGTGCCTGCCATGAACTGGAGGTGCAGTGGGCGGAGTTAATAACGCAACTTATACCGTCTGCTGAGCGCGTACGATTTACGTCCTCAGGAACCGAAGCGACGCTGATGGCACTGCGCTTGGCCCGGGCTTATACAGGACGCGAGAAAGTGGTTCGGTTCCGCGGGCATTTCCACGGCTGGAACGACCATATGACGTCAGGCTATTCGAATCATTTCGACGGAACGCCAACCTCGGGCGTCGTGCAGGGGCTGTCGGAGTCGCTGCTGCTGGCTGATCCTAATGATGTTGAAGGAATCACGCGGATATTCAATGATCACAAGGATATAGCCGCACTGATTCTGGAGCCGACAGGGGCCAGTTTCGGCAAAATGCCGATCGCTCCATCATTTCTGTCAGTGCTGCGCGAGTTGTGCACCGCTGCTGGCGCGGTCTTGATCTTTGATGAGGTCGTCACGGGCTTTCGGGTATCAAATGGCGGCATGCAGAAGGCCTGTGGCATCATTCCCGATATGACAACTCTAGCGAAGATCGTCTCCGGTGGCATGCCTGGAGGCGCCGTCGTCGGCAAGAAGGATATCTTGGACTGGCTGGATTTTCAGGTGACAAAGGCCAAAAGTCTGGAAAAAATATACCATCCGGGTACCTTCAACGCTAACCCAGCGACTGCGGCTGCCGGTATCGCGACTCTACAAATTCTCCGTGACACCGATGCCAACGACCGAGCCAATGCCTATGGCACCGAAGTCCGCAAACGGATGAACGAGGTTCTGGAAGAGGAAGGCGTGAAATGGGCCGTGTACGGCAGCTATTCCGGAATTCACATTTACACCAATCCTCACGGCGCTGATTTCCGGCCGTCTGAATTCAACGCGTTGAACTTCATCCCGCAAATGCTCGACAAGGCGCGTGCCGATGCGGTCCCCGGTAAGGTGCGCATGGGTCTGCTGGTTCATGGCGTAGACATGAACTCTGGCCCGTCGGGTACGATATCAGCCGTACACGGAGACGAGGAAATGACCATCACGGTCGACGCTTTGCGCGCGACGGTCCGAGCCTTGAAACGAGAAGCGGTCATCTAAGCGAGCCGGCCAAGCCGGATAAATACCAATCCGCTCTGAGCCCTAAGGCACTGTCAGTGATAACATCTCGGGTCAGGCCACACGGTTATTGATGATCGGTTTTCTATTGACCGTCGGCTTGGCAGCCCCAACCATGCTCCGAAACACTGGGAAGAGGATCGTCCATGCCTATTCGCGTCATCGGCATGATTGGTGTTGCACCACCCGCCGGCACAGCCCTGCATGTTATCGGTGGCGGCGTGGCACCTTCCTTCCTGGCCGAATTCGCCCAGACTCATGAGCGGGCCGGCTTCGACCTTGCCTTGGTCGGCTACTACTCGTCGTCAGCCGAAGGGTTTGCTGTTGCCGCTTATGCTGCGGCTCAGACCTCGAAGTTGGGGTTCTTGGTCGCCCACCGGCCTGGCCTTGTCGCACCAAGTTTGGCAGCGCGCACAATCGCCAGTTTCGATGCCCTCTGGGGCGGGCGACTGGCTGTACACATCATTGCGGGCAACAGCGATGAGGACATGCAGCGCGACGGTGATTTTATTCCCAAAGATCAGCGCTACGAACGTGCAGCGGAATATCTCGACGTTATGCGCCGAACATGGATGAGCTGTGAGCCATTCGACTACGACGGCTGCTTCTACCATTTACGCTCCGTTTTCGCTGACGTCCGGCCGCTCCAGAAACCCTATCCAGAATTGCTCTTTGGCGGTTCGTCTCCGGGGGCGCAGATCATGGGAGCCCGTCACTGCGACACGTTCGCCATGTTCGGAGAACCACTCGCGGAGACGGCCCAGCGCATAGCGGCTTTCCGCGAGTTGGTCGCTGCCAATGGCCGTCAGGCGCCTAACTTCAACGTATCGTTTCGTCCCATCGTCGGCCGTACCGAAGGTGAGGCCTGGGACCGTGCCAACCGCATCCTGGCCGATTTGAAGATGGGCGCTGCTTTCACGCTGCGTGGCCAGGACGAATCCGGGCGGCGCCTCGTGGAGATTGCGCAGCGGGGTGATGTTCATGACGAACGCCTATGGATGCCAATCGCGGCGGCGTCAGGTGGTAAGGGCAACACCTCCTGTCTTGTTGGCACCGCGGAGCAGGTCGCCGAGGCGATACTGAAATACTACCGCTTGGGCGTGCATTCCTTTCTGATGCGCGGGTTCGAGCCCCTGGAGGACGCACGCTTGTATGGCGAGGAGTTGATCCCTCGGTTGCGGGCGGGTGCCCTGGCGATTGATCGGGAGATGGCGCTGGCAGCGTAGGCAATGACGCGCTAGACCCACGCCGTTCAGGTAACCCAGAGGGATCCGCCATACCATGCCTATTATGTCCGACCGCTGGATCCGTGAGATGGCGCAGGAGAACGGTATGATCGAACCGTTCGTCGAGGCGCAGAAACGCGATGGCGTCATTAGCTACGGCCTGTCCAGCTACGGTTATGACGCGCGTATCGCTGATGAATTCAAAATCTTTACCAATATCGACTCAGCCGTGATCGATCCCAAAGCGTTTTCGGCCACAAGCTTCGTTGATCGCAAAACGGATGTCTGTATCATTCCCCCGAACAGTTTCGCCCTGGGGCACACCGTAGAGTATTTCCGCATCCCGCGTGACGTACTTGTGATATGCTTAGGAAAATCGACCTACGCCCGCTGCGGGATCATCGTGAACGTTACCCCGCTTGAGCCGGAGTGGGACGGCCAAGTGACGATCGAAATCAGCAACACAACTCCTCTGCCCGCCAAGATTTATGCCCACGAGGGAATTTGTCAGTTTCTGTTCCTACAAGGCAACGAGCCCTGTGAGACCAGCTATCTCGACAAATCGGGCAAATATCTCGGCCAGCGCGGTACCTCGCTGCCGCGCCTTTAGGGCATTCTGGCGCGTTGAGCGGATATTAGACACAGACTCACGGGCCCCTCGTCGGGCTAGCCGGTTCCAGCCAACGGCGGATGGCCGCCATCACGACTTGATGTTCAGCCATCGTGCGAGAATCGATAGAGACGTGACGCTCCTGCGTAACGCCGTCGACTGCAGGCCCGTCTGACACCATAGCCTCAACGATTCTTAGGTCTAGTTCGGGGTCGAATGTCGCCCAAGCAGCATCGCGCCAGTCAGGACGTAGTAGGCCGAGAGCGCCCATTAAGGCATAGGCCGCCCAATGCGATACGCCGGATGCGATCAGGTAGTCGGCTTGGATGACACATGCAACGCGGTCTCCGTGGAGCACCGAATCAGTGATCAACTGATGCGATACCATCCCCATACCCAGTTCGTTGCCGCCGTCGCCTACGGCGATGCTGCGCCATGGACCTGCCATTAGCAAGCGGTCCAGCGGTGCGACAAACGCCGTCATATCCAGTCCACGCATATTCCGCGGGATGCCGTCAGCCGATGGTCCGCATCGCTCAATGGCGACAACCCAGTCGATCCCGGCGCGCCGCCAGAGGCCAATCAACCCTTGGGCTTCGGCACCCGGTGCTAGCATATCGACAGGCACGGCGCCGGCGCCGGCAGCTTGCAGTGCTACGGCACACGCATCTGCACAAAGTGTGTCGGTTGCAACGCGGCAGGTCAGACCAGCAGCGGAAAAAGCCCGGGCGATCAGTGCCGCAGCGGCCGGTCCATCGGTCTCGGCTGCAGCGGGATTGCCGCCAGGCACATAGAAGCCAGTAATCAATCCAATCCGCGGCGATGATGTGTCGGCAAGCGCGGAGGCAGCGCTGAACAAGCCACCTTCCGTTGCGCGGAACACGGCCGCCATACCGCGGCCAACGTCGCGATGGAGTTCGGCTTCAATGCGATCAATCACGGCTTTTATGCCTGGGTCTGGTGCCGTCATCTGAGCGAAATCAAACATGCGGCTACGCGCCGGCCCTGGTCGCGTTGTTCGTCCCATGGCGCCATGCACATATCCAGTGCGTCCGTCCGATCTTGCTATAAAGCTGCCAGCGCCGTGTTCTTCAAATCGGTGATCAGCATACAGCCTGGCGCGTGTGTAATGCAGAACTCGGGCTTCACCTCTGCAATCACCGCTTGAGGCGTCACACCGCATGCCCAGAATACCGGTAACTCATCGGCACCTATTGGCACGGGTTCGCCGTAATCGGGTTTGGCGATGTCGGTAATACCAATTGCCTGAGGCAGCCCAATATGTAATGGCGCACCGTGCACCGATGGGAAGCGCGAGGTAATTTGGACCGCTCGAATTGCATCTTTCGGCTTTAAAGGCCGCATGGAAACAACCAATGGGCCCCTGAACGGACCCGCCGCTGTGGTGGCAATGTTCGTTTTATACATGGGCACGTTGGATCCACAGGCGATATGGCGGACCTCTATCCCATCCTCAATCAATGCTTCTTCAAAGGAAAACGAGCAGCCGAGCGCAAAGCTGACCAAATCATCGCGCCAGACGTCACGCACATCCGTCGGCTCTGACACCATTAAGCCGTTACTCCAGACACGGTATTTCGGCAGGTCGGTACGGATGTCGATATCTTCTCCTAGTGTCGGAAAATCCGTTGCGCCAGTTTCAGATACAGCCAACACCGGACATGGCTTTGGATTGGCCTGGGCAAAGCGCAAAAAATCATGTGCCAGCGCCTTCGGCAATATCACTAGATTGGCCTGCACATTGCCGGGCGCGAGGCCAGATGTGGGCCCGGCATACTGGCCCGTTCTGACCCGCAGTCGTTCTATGACGCCGAAATTACCTATGCGGTCGTTCATGGCAGGCCTCCAATTGGTTTAGCCGCAAAGCTAGAGCGGATTTCGGCTGCCGTGAAGCGACCTGGACACTCGGTGCCAGCGATTTACCTCGGGGATGATTTCTTCCTATCATCGGTGAAACAAGGGGGGAAACCATGAACTACCATGCCGCATTCGCGGGTTTGAAAGTCGTCGATCTTAGCGGTGGTGTTGCCGGTCCATCTTGCGCGATGATGCTAGCGCAACACGGGGCCGATGTGATCAAGGTAGAAACGCCGCACAATGGCGGAGATTGGTCGCGCATCCTGGGCCGCACCTATCACGATCACTCAGCGTTCTCGTTGTTTGGTACACTTGGCAAACGCAGCCTCGCGCTGGATCTGAAGACGGCGGAAGGTAAGGAGGTGCTGTGGCGCCTGATCAAGGGCGCTGACGTATTCATCGAAGGCTTCAAACCAGGCACCATTGAGCGTTACGGCTTTGGGTATGAGGATGTCAGTGCGCGCGAACCGGGCATTATTTACTATTCGATCTCAGGCTTCGGACAGTCGGGTCCGCTGGCATCGCGCCCAGCAATGGACCCCGTGTTGCAAGCCTTCACAGGCATTGTTACGGAGAACAAGGGCGAGCACGATAATCATCCCCATCGCATCGCTATATCACTGATTGACATGTACTCGGGCCTGCTTGGCTTTCAAGCTATCGCTACATCACTATACGCGCGGCGCGAGCAAACTGAGAAAAAAGGCCGCTATATCGAATTGAGCCTGATGCAGGGCGGAGCGATGCTGTCCGTGATCCGCATGATCGCCAACTACCTGGAACACGGTTCTGCGCAACGAACATCGATGCCAAATGGCGTGATGAACACACTGGATGGGCAAATCAACATCACTATGGTGCGGCCGTCTGACTGGCAGCCGTTTTGCGAAGCAATTGAAGCGATGGATCTCTTCGACGATCCTCGCTTTTCAACGCATCCGGCCCGAGCCGACAACCTCGATACGTTGTTGGACCTTGTTCGCCCGCGGATCGCCGCGCGAACCACAGCGTGGCTATCCGAGCGACTCACTGCGCGCGGGATCATGAACGGTCGGGTGAACAGCTACCAGGAGTTCCTGAAGGAAGAGCAGGTCGCCGCCACGGGAATCATCTCCTGGCTAAAGCAGCCCGGCGTGTCAGAGTTGGTGCCGATGCCCAATATCCCTGGCCTTCCGAACTTGGTCAGCGGAACTAAACGCGCCCACGCTCCAACCCTTGGCGAACATTCGAGGGAGATTCTGGGGGAACACGGGTATTCGGCAGCGGATATCGCCGCGATGTTCGATAAGAAAGTCGTCGGAGGGCGTTAGCGCGCCCTCCTTCGCCACGACTATAGCTTGTGACCTGTGGCCGGCTAAACGTGCCTCAGATTGAGAGCTGCACGAAAATATCGTCTCCATCGATTTTAACAGGGTATACCGCCAAGTCCTCGTCTGCAGGCGCCGAGAGCGCCTTGCCGGTACGGATGTCAAATTGGGCTGCATGAAGCGGGCATTCGACGCAGCCATTTTCCATCCAACCATCGGTTAGAAGCGCGTATTCGTGCGAGCACACATTATCCGTCGCACAGAACTCTCCACCCTCCAGGTGGTATAGAGCGACTTCCTTTTCGCCGACTCGAACACCCTTACAGGTGCCTTCGGCCACTTCGCTTTTAGCCGCTACACGAATCCAGTCCGTCATCTAAAGCCTTCCCATTGCGTCGAGCAATCATATTACCGGGGATTCTGAGAGTGCCAGACCGTCTCGCTAACCCAGTCAGGAAAACCTTATCTCAGGACCGAGGCGACAGTCGAGCCTAGGCCTTATGGCCGGGAGGCGCGGTACTAAGTTAGAGGGCTCGGAGCCGGTGCGCTCCGAGCACTATGCCTGCTGACAAGCCGGACCAGAGAGTCTCAGAAGCATCAAAGTCAGTTCGTATGCGCTGCGCAAGATAGCGCGTGCACCTGTTGCAGACGAACCAGCGTTCCGTCATCAGCCTGACCGGTCACTGCCTCAGGCCGCCAATGCCGCTGAAAAGCCCGCAGGACCATGGCCAGTGCCGGATCCAGCGCGCCTTCGGGTGCCACGGCATAGCCGATGTCGCGCAGTGCCGCCCGCACCGGGCGCAATGACGCCGCATCGCGCAACGCACCTCCTGTTCCCAAGTCCGGAGCATCAAAAGGCCATAGTCCGACGCCATTTTGTGCTAAGCCACGCCAGTCGAACCGCTCTCCGGGATCCTCTTTGCGGTCTGGCGCCACGTCGCTATGCGCCACCACATTGCGTGCCGGTATGGGATGGCGCGCCAAGATGCCGAGCGACAGGTCGCAGACAGCGGCCATCTGTAGGGCTGGGAAGTTACGATAGCCCCATTCATGCCCGGGATTGACGATCTCGATACCGATCGAGCGGCCGTTAAGCGCCGAATGGCCGCGCCAATAAGACACGCCGGCATGCCAAGCCCGTTTATCCTCCGCTACGAGTCGAAATACCGCGCCATCCTCATCCACCACATAATGGCTAGAGACCTGTGCCGCCGGATCGCGCAGCCGGTCGATCGCCGCCTGCGCCGACTTCATACCGGTATAGTGTAGGATCAACATATCCACAGACCCACCCCGCTCATCCCAATTGGGGCTCGGCAGATCTTTTATGGGCAGGGCCGGGCGCTCCGACGCTGGATGGGGCAGGTCCGGAACCGGTCGCAGGTAGGGCGGTGGCTCTCGTCGGCTCATAGACCACGCTCCCGCTTGATACGGTCCCACGCAGCATTTATCCGAGCCACCTTGTTGCTAGCACGGTCGATCAACGCCTGCGGCACGCCGCGTGCAGCCAGCGAGTCGGGATGGTTCTCCCGCATGAGTTTTTTCCATGTTGCTCGAAGTTCTGTGCCAGATGCTGCGCGGGTCAGGCCCAGTTCGGAATAAGGGTCGTTGTCGAAGTCAGCCGATGTGGGCGGTGGCACTGCGCTAAATGCACGATCCCATGAAACCTCGTCCAATCCGAACCTGCGTTGTACGCGTCGGAGATAGTCCTGCTCCTTGATATTCAGCACACCGTCGGCGCGGGCAATGACAAACAGTCCGAACAATACCTGTTCCAGCACGCTGCGATTATCAGCAAAGGTTTCGCCCAGCTGGGCGGCATAGGTCTCGAAATCTTCCCCACTGTCGCGCGCTTGGTCGAATAACCGGCCGATCGCGACGGCAGATCCTGGTGGCACGCGAAACTGGCCTTTGAAAGCGTCGATCTCAGGCCGTTTCACCGGGCCGTCGCATTTAGCCAATTTGGCCGCCAGAACAGTGACAGAGATGGCGAAGACATCTTCTCGACGGCCCAACAGACCTGCGCTGCGCACCGCGCTGAAGGTTATCCCGTTTTGCCCAGGCCTACGGAGACCGCCAGAATCCGCGGCATGTCCCAAGGCGGCGCCGATAAAAGCGCCATAAGGGCCACCCACGAAGAATCCAGCGGTTCCCCCAATGATCTTGCCCCAGTATCCCATCCGCCTAGGTTATCATATCAGGTCAGAAATGTCGCACGAGCGATGGTCAGCGTTCGAGCAAACTCGGGTCTGCGAGGCGCGTATCCTGACCGGCTACAGGGTCCGCCACCGCCGCTTCCAGCGACTTTACACCCTTCCACTCGTGGGCCGGGCGAGACGCCGAACCGGGCGGAATTTGATCGATGCCCCAATAAATCTCCAGCCGGTGGTTGTCTGGATCACGGAATTCTACTGCGATCTGCACGCCGGCACGCCGCCGACCCTCGAAATCGATATGGACGTTATGCGCCCGCAAATGAGCGCGGGCTCGGAAGACGTCATCCAGGGTCGGCACTTCAAATGCCATGTGGTTCAGTCCCGCGTCGGGCGGGTTGGGTCCCTTGGCCTGGAACAAAGCGATACCGTGATGGTCCGGATTGCAGCGCAAAAAGACGGCCCCGCCGGGCACTAAGGATTCGTCCATCTCATCAGAGACATCAAACCCCAGGACTTCCATATAAAATCGTTTTGAGCGCGCCACATCGGCAACATACAGCGCGACATGACCGATTTTTCCCAACTGGAATGGGGGTTTCATGTGATTCCTCCGTAAGTCCACTCACTGTAGGCGACCGCTTGCCGAGCGGCGAGGGTAGGCACGAAAAGGCTATAGCAACTTACAAGCTCAATATCGCCGTTACTATCATAAACCTACCGTGGCCTTTGTACCGAGTTTTGGCGCGGCCGACGGGAAGTCGCCTGATGTGGGGACGGCGGTGATGCGGCATAAGGCTAGCAGACCGATCACGCGGCCATTGAGGGGAACTAGACGCTGAGAGCACCGCCGAGGGAGCGATTGTTTCTAGTGTCATTTAGCGACCGCGCTGGTCAGCCCGTTCATCGCTCTATTCTCGATTGCCCAGGACCCGGCAGCCCGATGACAGTCTCTCCGTTGGGGAGGATGCCCAGGACCTCGCTTTTGCGTTTGATCAGGTTGGTTGGGTGCGCCTTTAGAAAGGCGTTGAACGGAGAGGCTCATGGCGGCAATCTCGTTCACCTCGACGGCATACATTAGCTTGCCCGATTGGGGCACGCGAAGGGGCACCTGGTCAGCGATCTCACGCCATTGCTTTCGCGCGTCGGCAGCGTCGTCTTGCGGAAGGGCCTTTTGGATCGGTGCTGGGACGGTGCGGCGCTGTGCTTGGCCTGCATAGACCAACGCGTTACGCAGAAATGGACCCGACAGAGCTATCAGGTCGCGCTTAGGGCTTTCTTGGTGGTGGCCCTCAGCCCTCGGTGCGGGTCAGAGATCGCCAACGTCGCTCCGCACCGAACGCGCCGGGCTGCAAAGGAACTCGTATCAAAAGAGTTCGGCCACGGTGATCCTTGAGTTAAGAATGTGCCTCGACACCCTGACATTCCCCAGCACTGCTGCGGCAACCATCGCCGCGGATCAGTCGCCCGACCACGCAAAGCGCATGGCGGTTGCTCCGGCGCCCGGCGCGCCCAAGGCTACTGTAACCACGACATGGGACGTGGACATGACCGTCACGTTGGGTTGGCGCTTAAGTGCCTTACAAAAGGTGGCGCTTTGCAGGAATTTGCACCTGCGGTATTGGGGGCCTTGCGCGCCACGAGGGGACTTTGCCACCCTGCGAATGTTAAGACGCGCTGAGACAATGACAGATAACACTCCCTCTGATGCTGCTAAGCCGACCCTGGCAGGTGCCACAAAGCGCCAGACGGCGCTTACGGCGTTTCAGGCGCTCACGACCGAGCGTCTGACGTTACGCCATTTAAGACCAGAGGATGCAGAGGCGCTCCATCGGCTGGTGAATGATTGGGAAGTAACACGCACGCTAGCGGAACTGCCATATCCTTATCCCCGCGATCTCGCTGATGAATGGATCGCGTCTACCGCGGCGCAACTGACCGCCGGGACGGGGTATCACCTTGCGATTACCGGGCATGAGGGGAAAAAGGAGACCCTGATTGGCGTTGTTGGGCTGCAATTTGACGCTAACGCCCGCGTGGGTCGCTTGGGGTACTGGGTCGGCAAGGCCTACTGGGGGCATGGTGTTGCAACGGAGGCCGCCAAGCGCCTAACGAGTTGGGCCTTTGCCAATCTGCCGGTAGATCGCATAACCGCCGAGGTGGCCGAAGGGAATGAACCCTCTGTCAAGGTGCTGAGCAAGATCGGATTTAGGCCGAACGGCCGGACGGAACGGAAGTCACTGGTCCATGACAAGTCCCATGCCGTGAACCTGTTCGAGGCAAGGCGCGATGATGTCTTTGGCAAGACCGAGGTGATCAAGGGGGCAGAAGCCTTGGCGAGTGACAAGCCGCTGCTGTTGGTCGTTGCCGCAGCACTCGTAGATGTTGATGGCCGCATCCTGCTGACGCGCCGTCCCGAAGGGAAGAAAATGGCTGGGCTGTGGGAGTTCCCGGGAGGCAAGCTCAACCCAGGCGAAATGCCTGAAGCGGCTTTGATCCGAGAGCTAAAGGAGGAACTCGGCATCGATGTGAGCGCTGCCTGCCTAGCCCCGTTCGCATTTGCATCCCACGATTACGATACTTTCCATTTGTTGATGCCGCTGTTCATTTGCCGTCGCTGGAAGGGGACACCGTCTTCCGTAGAGGGCCAGGCCCTGAAGTGGGTTCGGAGTAGCCAGCTGGCCGATTATGATATGCCACCGGCAGACAAACCGTTGATACCGCTGCTGCGCGATTTTCTATAGGGAGACCGAGGACCGATGGCTTCTAAAAATCCCACTGCCTGCCTGCTGGTGATCGGCAACGAGGTGCTTTCTGGTCGCACGCGCGATGCGAATATTCAATTTCTTGCCACCGGCCTGGGGAATTTGGGAATCCCGCTTCGCGAAGTTCGGGTCATCCCGGATGTTGCGAACACCATCATCGACACCGTCAACGAAGTGCGGACGAAGTTCGACTACATATTCACGACCGGCGGCATTGGTCCCACCCATGATGATATCACCAGCGAATGCATCGCTGCCGCTTTTGGGGTGCCGTGGGAACCGCATCCAATCGCTTGGCCGCGCATGGAGGCGAGCTTCAAATTGGGCGATTTCAATGCGGCACGCCAGCGCATGGCGACGATGCCACGGGGCGCAATGTTGATTGAAAATGCGATTTCCGTCGCACCTGGGTTTCAGATGGACAATGTCTACGTGATGGCCGGAGTACCGCGTGTGATGCAGTCCATGTTCGAGTGGCTAGCCCCGCGGCTGGAGGGCGGAACAAAAATCGAAATGCGTGCAGTCCATGTCATTGGCTTATCCGAAGGCGTAATCGCTGAAGGGTTGGCGGCGATCCAACGTGACTACCCGGATTTGGATATTGGAAGTTATCCGTTTTACCGTGCCAGCGGGAACGGCGTGGCATTGGTGGCGAAGGGGCCTGATGGCGCGAAGACGCAGCAGGCCGTTGCCGCAATCACACGTCTTATCTTGGATCTACATCACACCCCAATCGAAGGTGAGCCTCCGGAAGTGTAATGTTGAAGTGATGTCGGCACCCCAGAGCGGCAGTGCTGCGTTGCTGTAGGGCCAAGTCGTACACGCAGCGGATTATAGTGTCGGATCCATGGCATTCAGCTCATGAATGCCCGCAGATATCTTCATCATTCTGTGTCGGCTATTAGAGGCCCCGCCGGGTTGGCGCCGGTCGCGCCGGCCACCATGACACTGAGGGTCTATAACTAGACCGCGTTTCGTCACATCGGGGGCAATGTGGCCCGATGATCAAAAGGACTAAAATGCCTTTAACCAGGATAGCGCGGGCCTTTCGTGGGGCAGGTAGTCGCTCTATCCACTCTTGCCTCTCATGGCGGTCGTCCGGGTCGTAATGGCTACGTGCGACCGGAATCGGTCATGTCATGATCCGGCGATACGCCGAACTTGGCAAGCTTGACGCCAGCCACTTTCGGCGGAGACTGGATGCTGCGAAACATAAGAGGGAACGCAAGCATGAGCGATGTGACAATCTTGTCCTCTGGCCTGGGCTTTCCGGAAGGCCCTGTGGTCTGCCCAGACGGCGCCATCATCCTGACGGAAATACGCAACAACCAATTGTCCAGGATTACGCCAGACGGCAAGACAAGCGTCTTCTCCCGCTGCGGCGGTGGTCCCAACGGCCTTGCATTTGGACCCGATGGCGCCCTGTATCTTTGCAACAATGGCGGTAGCCGGTATGTCGAGGGCTTCTCGATGGGGATCGGGCCTCATCCGGACTATAAATTCGGCTATATACAGCGCATTGACGCGAAAACCGGTGAAGCCAAGATGCTTTACACCGAGGTTAACGGGAACAAACTGTCTGCGCCAAACGATCTTGTTTTCGACGTCTACGGCGGCTTTTATTTCACCGATCTTGGTAAACGTTATGCTCGGCATCGCGATCATGGCGGCGTGTATTACGCCCTCCCCGACGGCTCTGCGGTCACGGAGATCGCGCACCCGATCTTGTCTCCGAACGGTTGCGGTCTGTCCCCGGATGGCAAGACGCTCTACGTCGCCGATACCGAAGGCGCACGTCTATGGGCCTTCGAGATCGAAGCGCCAGGTGTGCTGAAAAAGCCTGCTCCCCACCACGCGCACGCCGGGCGTGTCATCTGCGGCTTGGGCAGCAACGCTCGGTTCGATAGCTTGGCGGTATTGGCGAACGGCAATGTCTGCGTCGCGACGCTAAACACCGGCTACATTACGGAGATCGCTCCGAACGGCGAGGTCGTGCGGTCGGTCAAGATGCCGGATACCTATCCGACGAACATCTGCTTCGGCGGCGCTGATATGTGTGACGCTTACATCACGCTGTCTGATAAGGGGCAGTTGGGGAAGATGCGCTGGCCGACCCCTGGCTTGAAGCTGAACTTCTAAGACAGTCACAGAGCGTGCGGCCCTGGGCATTTATAGCGCTTAGGGCCGTGCGGCTGCCGCTGATGAAAATTTTTTCGCAGCCTGGCCGCACAAATGCCCATCGTTTCCTGCCATCATCGACCGATCTCACCCGACAGCTTTCTGCATCTGCACGATTCCCCCCATGCAAACGGGGTCCCAGTCGTCCTCGTCATATCCGCTATCGGCGTAGAAACCGGCTGCCTCCGGGGTGGCGTAGACCACTGCATGACTGCAGCCCATATTGCGGACGAACGCCTCGGCTTTGCGCAGCATCAGGCGCCCGTGACCGTTGCCCTGGCAGGCGGGATCAATGGCAACAAGACGCAACGCCGCCTTTACGTCATCCAGCCGATCGATCTGAACTGCGCCGATCGGAACCTGACCACAGAATAGCACCAAGGGATGGGATTCTGAGCTAGGCTCAAGCTCGGGCCTGGGCAGGTTAAAAACCCGGCGCCTTATGCCATGATAAGCCCGCCATTCGTCCTCTGCTTCCGGCGGGCGCAGACAGTATCCCGTTTTTCCATGTGCCGCGTCCGCTGGCATGCCCTATCCTGGGTTCTCGCTGGCCACCTGTGGGGTCATCCACCAGATAATCCTAGGGACCACATCGACAAAAAGCGAGCCTTTACAGATATTTTCACGGCCCTATGGCAGGAGAATTCAAGCTGTGGTGCTGTATCGCATCGCAGCATGGGATCTCCCAAATCATGCCTCACTCTTTCGTCCCCTTAGTCATAACCATCTCCCAGCAGAAGGGCGGCACGGGCAAGACGACGCTAGCCGCCAACTTAGCAGCCGCTCTTGCATCAACCCGTAAAATCGCTTTACTGGATATCGATCCACAACACAGTTTGACCCGCTGGTATGCAAAGCGTCCGGCGACGGCGGCGAAGCTGACTTTCTCCGATGTCTCCGGTTGGCGTCTGGCGGGTGAGTTGGATCGACTGCGAGCGGCACATGACCTAGTCGTTATCGATAGCCCGCCGCAGGTAGACACCGAAGCGCGGCAGGCGATCCGTGCGGCCAACGTCGTGCTGATACCGGTGCAACCCAGCGCGCCGGATATTTGGGCGGCTGAAGGTACTCTAAAGCTGGCGGCGGCTGAGAGACGACAGGCCGTGATGGTGATGAACCGCGTTCCGGCCACCGGACGGTTGAGGGAGATCATGACGGCCCAATTGGCCGAGTCAGGTGCGCCTTTACTGACCGCAACGCTTGGTAACCGTAGCGTGTTCGCGTCGGCTTTTGCGGCAGGTTTAGGTGTTATCGAGGCTGCCCCTCGCTCAATCGCGGCGAATGAGTTACGTGCCCTAGTCACCGAGTTGCTGGAGATATCGGGATGATGATTTACACGGCCCTGAAAGCCTTGCACGTGCTGTTTGCAGTGCTGTGGGTAGGCGGGATGTTCTTTGCCTATGTCATACTTCGCCCAAGTCTGACGGCGATCGAACCGGCAGGGAGAATGTTGGTTCACACACAGGTCTTCCGACGTTTCTTCCTTGTCGTCTGGCATGCGATTCCATTGCTACTGCTGACTGGCGCGGGCATGCTGTATCTGCTGGGCGGCATGGCAAATGTACCCTGGCCGGTGCATGCGATGGTGGGTCTCGGCCTACTGATGTCAGCGGTTTTTCTAGCTATTTTCTTCGGCCCCTATCGCCAGTTCCGACGCACGACCAATCGCGAACGCATGGCGAGCGCCATGAACGCGATTCGACGGCTGATCGGTCTTAATCTGATTCTGGGCTTGGTGGCGGTCATCATAGGTGCGCTGATCGGCGGCTGAGACCCAGACGCGCTTTGCCAAGCGGCATGCCGCTGGTTACGCTTCGGGCTGGACACAGCGAAGGCCCGAAGACATGGCTTGGCGTATTGGTGTGGATTCCGGTGGCACTTTTACGGATATCTGCCTGTTTAACGATGCAACCGGCGCAGTTGCGGTGTGGAAGGTTCCATCCACCCCGGCGGACCCGTCCGAGGGCATCGCCGATGGTGTTGCGCAGGGTGTCAACCGGGTTGGC
>Ga0164296_1002355_pt1 | contig 18926 bp, 16 predicted proteins | sample GEODES057metaG_FD_113533 | JGI IMG/M metagenome (GOLD analysis project Ga0164296, IMG submission 113533) | Dystrophic lake water microbial communities from Trout Bog Lake, Wisconsin, USA - GEODES057 metaG | ecosystem: Environmental > Aquatic > Freshwater > Lake | place: USA: Trout Bog Lake...
AAGAGCCCGCCGCAGGCGCGACTTTTGCCTGCCACGTGGCGACTATTGCCGGCGACGGCCGCGACTAAACGACTAGACTTTTGCGGGGAAGGGAGACGACTAAATGGGCAGGGCCTAACTCGTCAGCAATCATCCAGACCCCTTTCGTCAGTCACATGCGCCCGACACATTCGTCTCTCAGTCGCTGGATGCATCGTTAGGCAGGCCTGCGCAGGCACACCACTAGACGTCGATGTCGTTCGGCCAGCTTGTGCTCGGCCCAGCCGGGTCGGGCAAGACAACCTACTGCAATGGCATGCAGCACTACTTGACGCTGCGTGGTGCGTCCACTCAGCGCCCAGTCACACTTTGCGCGCGTTGTTCACGCGCAAGGCAACTCATCTGCCCTTCCACCAGGCCGCAAGTGCGCGGTTGTGAACTTGGACCCCGCGAACGACGGCCTGCCATATGAGGTGAGCTGCGACGCGTGCACACTGACTTCCAGCCGCCGCTTCCTCGCTCTTCCAAGCACTAACAACTCCCATCTTTGCCAGTGTGCTGTCAACATCGCCGACTTGGTCTCTCTTGACGCAGTGCAGCGTGACCTGGGCTTGGGCCCCAACGGCGGGCTCGTGTACGCCATGGAATACGTCGCCGCAAACCTCGACTGGCTGCAGGACAGGGTCCAGCCGCTGCTCGCGTCGGGCACGTACCTCCTCTTCGACTGCCCGGGCCAAGTGGAGCTGTTCAACGTCCATGACGCGCTGCACAAGATAGTGCTCTGTCTGACAGACAAGCTGCGCATACGGTGCGCGCGCGCGCTTATGCAGCTGCGTTCTGAATCAGCTCCCGACTTTGGTCTCACTCACCGCTTATCTGTCTCGCTTATATTTACGACATCTGGGTCGTTTCATAATGCGATAGCTTGACGGCTGTGCATCTGGTGGACAGTCATCTATGCGCCGACCCGGGCAAATACCTGTCTGCAGTTCTGTTGTCGTTGACCACCATGCTTCATTTGGGCCTTCCGCACGTCAATGTGCTCAGCAAAATCGACCTGCTGCCTACGTATGGTCCGCTGGCATTCAATCTGGAGTTCTACGCTGGGTTTGGGGACATGATGCGACTTGCACAAGCCATCAACGCACAGCCTCATATGGGGCGCTACGCCAAGCTGACAACAGGCTTGTGCGAGCTGTGCGAGGACTACAAGCTCGTCAGCTTTGCGACACTGGACGTGCAGGATGAGGCGTACATGCGGCGGCTCATGGGCACCATCGATAAGAGCAACGGGTTTGTGTTCTCTGCCTTGGAGCGCCAAGCGGCCACCAAAGGAGAGGTCTCCTTGCCACAGATGTACAGCGCTGGTCCCATCGACTGGGCGGCCGCGCTGCAGGACGTGCAGGAGCGCCTCATGCAGGACGATGTCGACCTGGATGGTGATGCATGATGCAGGTTTCCAACCTTGGGAACACGAACAGCGGTGCTCGCCTTCCTGGGCCAATTATCAGCAAGTGCAGCAGACTGAGCATGCCACCGCTCACTCTCAGCACGGGTGGCGCGTCGCGTGCAGTGCGCATCACCTGCTGGGCTGTTCTAGGCTTACTTGTCGTTGTCGCGATCGTGGTGGGCATCACCTCAGACGCCGCGCATAGACAGCAGCACACGCCGCACCTGCAGACTGAGCAGCGCATAACGCGGGTGGCTCCTTCGCTTTCTTCTCAATCAAGCGCACGAGCAGCTCAAACAACGCATCATCACGCAGCGCCATTGGTGGAACCTGCGAATGCCTCCGTCGCGACACATGAGATGCCGGCGCTGTCTGCGCCGCCCGCAGTTGTGGAGAGTAGCGTGCCGCCTGCGCCCCGTGGCCCGCCTGCAGTGGCGTTCCTGATGCTCTCACTGGATGGCAGCGTGGCTTTCCCAGACGTATGGCGCTTGTTCTTCGAAGGCGCAGCTGATCCGGCCATGTTCAGCGTCTATATTCACCGCAGTGACAATGGCACGGAGCAATCTGCGGCAGCTGTTCAGTTCTTGGATGCCTGTCGTGGCCGTGCGCGGGCGGCTCCCTACGCTGAGGGCACTGCATGGGGCGCTCTTATCAATGCGACGCGCATGTTGACTATGGCAGCGCTGGCAGATCCTGCGAATGTGGCGCTCACCGTGGTATCTGCCACCACGCTGCCAGTCAAGAATTTCACCCACGTTTACGAAACCTTGGTCGGTCGAGGTGATGATAGCTCGTTCTGTGTGACAAGCCCCAAGAACTGGGAGCGCAGCAAGAGCAATGCAAGCGCAGTGTACCCCAAGCATGCCCAGTGGTTCACTCTCGGGCGGAGCGCTGCTTCCTCATTCGCGAATGGCAGCCGAGGTGACCCTGTGAAGGAGGTGGATGAGATGTGCGGCGGGTCGTGGCACCAATGCTATCCCACCACGAGCGAGGAGCTGCAGATGGCCGCAATCGTGGGGGCAGTCCCGGCGCATAGAATGGGCTCGAGCTGGCTTGAGGCACATCAACCTGCCAGTGGAGGCTTCGACACGGACCGTGCCCTAGCTGTGAATGCCGAGAATACCGCTGGTGAAGAGTTCTTTGGCGGCCCTGTGCAGCAGACCCTCACCTGGCCAGGAGTTAACGGTGGGCATCTCTCTCTGCGCGATGTTGGACAGAAGAACAGCGGCGTGTGCGACCACTGGCACTTCTGGGATGACTTTCCCAGCGACGCCGCCAGAGAGCCGGCCTTCGAGCCATTCCAGCTGCTGGCGTCTTCACTCGGTGTGTCCGACCCCGGAGAGGTGGAGGCGTTTTTAGAGCAGCACGTCGACCGATTCTGGACTCCGTTGTACCACCCGCAAGTGTTTGGCCCGCACGCCATGACATCGGCGTTCCTGCTGCAAGGACTATGCGCAAGCAAGCACCTGTTTGCACGCAAGTTCGCGCCAGACTTCTCCCTGCGGCCTCAGCCGTACGCACGGGACCTCACAGGCGACGACATCTGGACATGTCCTGCCGATACGCCATGGCGCACGCCAGCGCGAGAGAAGCTTGGACCCCGCAGTTGTGGAGGCATGCGTCCTGCGCCAATCCTGGGCCTCGGCCCCGCTGAATGCAAAGAGCTGTGCTGTGCGCAGGGCAAGCAGACGTGCACGGCATGGCAGTACAGAGGCCATCACAACAAGCTGGAGTTCTGCTGGCTGGGGCATGCGACGCAATGCGAGCAGAGCCGCGATGATGGTAGTGCTCAGTGGCATGGGGAGACACTCACCGGGATTGACTACGAGGCGCTCGCGATGTCCAATGACGCTGCTGCGCAGCATGCTGCTGTGCTAAGCGCATTCCGTCAGTGCTACGGGGCGGTGCCTGAGGTGGGGCAGTCGGAAGGAGGGGTCTTGGAGCAGGTGCCGCCTGCTGCGGACGCAATCCAGCCTGAGAGTGGAGCAGGGGAGGCGCCTCCTCTGGGTGATGTCAGCGAGGAGATCCCGACGCCACTGGATGAGGAGGACGGAGCTGAAATTGAGCCTTGAGATACTCGAGTGACATGGCACTGCTTCCACCATTCGCACAGCCTATAGCCGATTCAACATCTTTGTATGCGCCATGGCTGCGCGCGGCACAGCGCCTTCCACGGGCGTGGGCGTCGTGCCCAGCGGCGTCGTGCCCAGCGGCGTCGCACTGTCCGTCGTCCGCGCCTGGCTTCCGCCCCCAGCAGACGGCGAGGATGATGACTTGCTTGACCCGGCGAATCCGCCAGCGACGGATGATGCGACGCGACCCGTACGGTGAGACCACGCCCGCGGGCACTTTCGTCCTGTCTGTGTCTGTGTGGGCAGTCACTGACCCGCTCTCTTCTTGACGCAGCCTTGGCCTGGGCGCCAAGTTTCTGTCACATAAGAAAGCTCAAGCGTTGTTCGACCCCGCCACAAGGCGACTCGAACGCCAGCTGGGTGTCTCACGCGCCAAGAGGCTCGATGCGGATAGAGACGTCGGCAGTGGAGAGGCACCGTGGCTAGGCGCTGGTGGCAAAGCAGGCACAGCTGGGCCAGGCAGAGAGCAAGGTCAAAGAGAAGCAGCAGACGAGGTGTGTCTGCCTCTGTTCCGCCCGCCGTGCGTACGGAAGTGGGCTGACCCAGGCCTTTGGCACACTCTCTAGGACGGCAACGACGAGGACGCGAGGTCCACAGCCATAGCTAAAAGGCCGAAACCAAATGCAGGCCACTTGCCGCAGGCTCCTACATGGAAGCGGCTGAGAAAGGCTGGCGCCGCTCTATAGTGGCACGACACGCTCGCAAATAGACAGACACTCTGCACCTCGCCAGAAGCACTGTCTGTCTTGCAACATTTGTAACTGTACAATGCGGCCGTGCGTGCGGGCTGATTGCTGCTGACAGTGCCTCGTCGCTCACCACTTTGCCTTCGTTGCATGAATCACGCGATGGAGAGCCTGCCCCTGGCACACGGGTGAGAGCACGTAGCTGCAGCAGAGCAGTGTTCGCAGCACTATGAGTAACAGCACGTCTCCGTCGCCGGTGCACTACAAGGCCGACGTGAGCGGGAGCCGCAGCTTGCTTGCCTCCCTGGCCACAGCTCTTGCAATTGCGGCGGCGATGCACGTGCCGTCGGAGATGATCCGCCTCCTCGGCAGTCGCACACTCCGTCGCCGCGTGTTCGAGCCGCGCCTGGCGAGACGAGGCCTGTGGAGCTCCACTGTACGCGAGAGCCCCAAGTGGCCACTGGCCTGGCTTGCAGTCGCGTGGGCTATCGACGATACAGACCAAGAAGTCGTCGACGAGCTCGGCTTAGACGGTGCGTGCCAGCTGGACAGCAGCGACGCGGGTGTGCAGCACAATTCCGCGCGGTATCTCGTGAGCGCCCAGCGCGAAACCGGGTGTGTGTTGGTCCCTTTTCATAACGCGTCTGTGTCTCCTCTTCAGCGGCTGTGTACATTGGCACTGCGCGTCTTGGACTGCGTATCATCATGGCCACCGCCTGGTGCGTGCGCCCCGTGCAGTCGCCCAGGGCCCACGCACAGTCTGTGACGCCTCTGTTGTGCCAGGTTCGACCTGGGCGTCGTGCTGCCGCTCAACATGCGTGGCAACTACGTGGAAGATAACGGCCGCGCGGTGACTGATCTGGACAGGTTCACCATGTCGCACGTGCCGCCAAAGAGCCCGTACCTGTGGGTGCACACCGCCAGCTGCATTTTCAAGACGCTCGTCACGCTCGCTCTGCTCGACCGATTCAGCGCCTGGGTCATGGCACAACAGCTCCGCGCGCGACGAAGCACGCCCACAAGCTGGGCATCGCAGCGCACGGTGCTGGTCACACACATCCCCCATGGGGCCGATGTGGAAGCCACGTTCAAGGAGTGGTACGGTGAGCACGCGGTGGAGCGCATCACGTGGATTGTCCACACGCAAGTCCTGGCGCCGCTGGTGGCGGAGAAAGCGGCGCTGAATGCGGCGCTGGAGACGGTAAGGGCTCAGCTTGCAATGAGCGAGCCAGATCAGCCGCGACCTACGCGCCGGGTGCCAGCATGTAGCCCCTGCGCCGAGCGTGTGGATGCCATAGATTTTTCGACAGAGCTGCTGCTGGAATGCGAATCCCGCCTGGCTGCAGCGCGACGGGCGGTGCTCGCCCACCCGCCCACCACCGCACGCTTGCTTCGTCGTGCCGCGTTCGTGACGTTCAAGAGCGCCCGCACTGCGAGTGTGGCTAGTCAGTGCGTGCACGCGTGCGACTCGTCCACCTGGCAAGTCACCGCGGCGGTGGAGCCTGGCAATGTGCTGTGGGAGAATGTGGGGCGCTACACATCGTCTCAGGCGCTTGCTCTCCGGATCGTGAGCTGGGTCGTCACTGTGTCCTTCTGCGCGCTCTACCTCGTCCCAGCAGCTGCCATCCAGAGCTTGACATTCGCGTCAGAGCTGGCCAACTTTTTGCCGGGCGCGAAAGGTTTCCTGACCAACCCAGCGCGGCAGAGCCTCGTCGAAGGCGTCTTGCCGTCCGTGCTCCTCTTCCTTCTTGCCTGGCTGTGGCCCCTCTTCTTGCGCATGTTCACCGTGTGGCAGGGCGCTACAACCTGGGCGGATGTGGATAAGGGCATGACTGCCAAGGGGCTTCTGTTCAACGTCCTCGTCGGCTTCATCTCCACCGTCCTCTCCGGCGCCGTGGCATCTGGCCTGCGTGAGTTCGTGGACAATCCGGCGCATATTCCGCAGCTGCTGGCCGTGAAAGTGCCCGCAACGTCCCGGTTCTTCATGAATTACGCCATCCTGCAAGGCGTCGGCGCGTCATTCGCGTCTGTGGCACGATGGTGGCAAGCTATCCAGTACGCAGGGCGATTCACTGGCGCCGGCAAAGGAGATGCGAAGTGGCCGCCGTTCCACCAGCCGTTCGGACGACTGTACCCCCACATCTTGCTGCAGCTCCAAATCCTGGTGCTCTTCAGCACACTTGCGCCCATCATGCACGCAGTCAGCCTGCTCGGTTTCTTCATACCGGCCATCAGCTGCGCGAAGGTGAAGATGTTCTACCACCACGAGAAAGCGTACGAAGGTTACGGCCGCATGTGGCCCCTCGTCCGCCAATGCGTCGTGCTCATCCTCATCCTGTACCAGCTCACCATGGCTGGCTTGCTGGGCCTCAAAGGGGGCGTCTTCCCTGCCTGGGTCCTTGGCGTCGCCACCATCCCGCTCACCGTGCTGTATGGTCATCGCATGGCGGTCAGGTACAACCCCTCCATGCTGGGCGCTGTACCTGTGGAGGTGTATGCGGAGCGCGATCGCAAAACGAAGGAGCACAGACGGCAAAGCGCCACAACTGATGATGGAGAGCACAATGGACATGGAGGCGGTCGGAGTGGGCTCACAGCCACGCACACTGAGCATCACGTCGACGTGCATGCGGACGATGCGCAGCACCGTGTCACGCACCATCACATGGATCTGCTCACCCTGGACGACTTACAAACACACCCCGTACATCCGCAGATTGCATCCTCATCGACGACCCGGCTGCAGCACCTCTCGGGCACCATCTCACGCAGCGCATCCCAGCCAGTGGTGTCTGCTGCAGCTATCGCGGCAGAGTCCATACATGCTCCGACTGCTGTCCGCAGATCCAGCTTGCCTGCTTCAGAGGCTGTTCATGCCGCGAATTCACGCCAGCTGGTCGGGATTGACGAGACAGCAGCAACCTCTTCGCCAGCGGCGACTGCGCACGATGCCAACACTCGTGCACACGGAAGTGGACATCACAATCTGGAGCGACCCTACCTGCCGTACCTGTGGCCTCCTCTCGCTGATGTAGACGCCTCTCTTGCTGCTGATTCAGCATTGACACATCGCTTTGGACGAGTGACGCTGGACGACGTCGTTGCGGCGACTGTGGCCATGGCTGGTGCTGGCGCGGGCCTCCTTGAGCGCGGAGCAAGCACAGCTCTCCGCCTTGCTCCTGGCCCGTTAAAACCGTTCATTAAGGGCACGATGCGGTTCTTGTTCGACAAAGTGGACTTCCATTCCGGCGTGGACGTCATGGAAGACGACGAGACGACTGAGGAGGGGCCGTCTGCTGGGGGCTCGCCGCAAGGCCCTGCTTCCATGGCGCAGATGCGCAGCCTCACAGCTTTGCGGGTGGCCAGCGGAAACGACGCAGGCGGGCAAGTGACGCGCACCGGGAGGACTAGCCCGGTGGACATCCTCGGGCGATTGTGAATCGATAGACTACCACCCCTTAGCGTAATTCTGCTGCCCTCGCATGTCTATCACCCTCGCTCATGTGATAAGAATAGTTTTGTGCGCTTGATGCGCGGCATGGCTCACACATCCCTGCATGGAGCCTTGCTTTTCTCTGGTTCAATCCGCCGCCGTCCACACTTGCGACACACACACCCGGCTCCTGCAGCTTCATCTCTGCGGGATGTCCGTGACGCGTGCGACGTAGTTGTTCTCGGCACTGGCGTCTACGCGGCTTCCATCGCCCGCCAGCTCGCAGCAAGCGGAAGCAGGGTCGTTGTCGCCTGCACTCCCGCGCGAGAAACGCGTTCTGGACCGACACGAGCGCCGTTGTTTAGTGCAGACGCACATGGCGCTACTCTGTTGACGTCGCTATACGCCACTGCAGCGCCTCTACTTCGCTCGTTCGAAGAAGAGTTAACCACTAAGCTTTTACTGCCGTCTGGAGCGCTTCACTTGGCGCCGCAAGCGTGGTTGTCCACGTCACTAGACTGTGCATGCGCAGAGGCAGGCATCAGCGTGCAGTCCTTATCGCGTGACGAGCTCACGACCCGGTGTCCAGCCTTCCGTAACGTTCCACGCGACTGGGAGGCACGGCTGTGCAGAGACGGCGGCACACTCCTGCTCGACACGCTCGTCGACGCGCTTCACTCCAGCTGTGCCCGCGTCGGGGCCGCGTGGTTGTCAGACGTGGAGGTGCTGGAGTGTCAAGACAGAGTTGGCTCGTGGCGGCTCTTGCTGCATTCCGCGAACGCAGACACTCGTCGCTGGATAGAGTGCGAGCAGCTGGTGCTCGCGCCTCAATCAGCCCCAGAAGCACGTTACTGCCTGGATAAGCTGCAGCTGGACATCCCAGTGCCGAGCACCCCAGATTTGTGGTGCGCGGTACGTCCGCACGCCTCATCTCGCGAGGCATTTGCAGGACTGCCTGCATGGCGAACACATGCACCATTGCCTGATCCCACAGAGGAGGAGACAGATGTGGCGGCATTCACACTGCAGGGCTGCTCTGACGCTGATGCTACCTCGCTGCTGCGTGCACACGGGCAGCTGGTGATTGACAGCGAAGATGCACGTGCACGAGTCATGCACTCTGCTGTTCAGCTACTGCCTGCGCTGAACAGGGGCGCGTCACCGCAGTGGATGTGCACTCCCGTTGTTGCATGCCCAGACGGCGCACCCGTCTGCTCGGACATCCCGGGCGTGGAATCCGGACGGGCAATTTTCGTGACGGGTGATGCGCAGCATGCGCTGCCACTGAGTGCTGTAGCTGTCGAACTATTGCGTTGTATGACACCGCGAGACGTCCGATTGATGCGCGCAATCAGCATGAAGCGCGAGGCATTCACCAGCGCAGCTGCCGATGCACGCGATGCTGCTGCTGCGGCTTCTGCGGCGGCGGAGCAGCGCAAGCCGCAGGAGGACGAGGACGCTGAGCGTCAATTGAAGGACGCATCTGTTGATGATGCGCTCTCTCTGGTCCAGGGACGAGCAAAACGCAGCGCGGGGACCTCTGGGCAAGACTTCGTATTCATGCCTCGGGCCGATAGACGCGGACAACGATGATGCACTGCACTAAATGTGCCCCCTAGAGGCGCCCCCTAGGTGACACCCTAGGGACACCCTATGGTACCACCCTAGACCGCCCTAGGGATGGCAGCCCTAGGGTGTCCCTAGGGCACCCTAGGGGACCCTACAGCGCAGTCATCGATGATGCAAGCCACGTCAGAAGATGTACGCACGCTTCGCAGAGTCTCTGTGCCCTGGCGACTGTCACCACCACCAGCCTTGCTCGCCACATTCACTCATGCCCGCTGTGGTCACCTCTCCCGCGCGTCCAGTGCACCTTCACAAACGAAGAGCGTTGCTGGCATCTGTGCCGCTGCTGCCGCTCCTGTCGTCACCGTCCTATCCCGTTGCCGCTGCTGCTGATGAAGACGACGACGAACCAGAAGCGACAGGCGAAGCCGAGACGCTGGCGATGTCGCGGATAGCAGCGGTGCAGTCAAGGAAACAAGCAGCTCGAGGCGGCCTTCCACGCGCAGCGCTGGCTGGCGAGGTGGTAGTCAGTGCAGACTCGCGGTCACCCGTTGAAGTGGGCTCTCTCCTGGTGGGCGCTGGCTGGCTAGCTGCTTTTGGCGTGGCAGGCTTTTTGATCAGACAGCGTGGGAAGCCGGGGCCAGAATAATGAGAACGATAAATGAGCAGCATACGTAGGCAATAGACACCGGTGTGTGTACGTCGAGCTCGTCGGCGTGGATTTCCCTGCCCGGGACTGTTCGCCCCTCGCCGAAGCCATTACCTGCCTCATCCCTCACCGCCGCACGCATTTCTTCTCCACGCGCGGCCTTACTTGTGAGCTCAGGTCTCCTGCGAGCGCGCAGGGGAGAGAACGTGGAATGCGCGTCCTTTTTGGCCAGTCCTTCTGGTGGACTGCTTGTGGAGCCTAGACTCCAGCGCCATGCGTCGTTCCACACACGCACTCGTCGTGCTGCTTGCGACGCTGCTACACAGTCCTGTCGCAGCTGCACAGTCGCAGCTGTGTTGTCTCAACCTGGGCACTGACTTGCTCCTCCAGTGGTCTCGTACCACTGGAAGCACGCTCAGCTTCAGCCTGTCAACAAACCGGAGCGGCGACGGCTATGTCGCCTTCGGCCCTGCGTCGCCGCTGGCTACCAACAGACTCATGGCCGGGTCCGAGGTTGTGGCTGCAGGCACAGCACCTGTGCCTTGGGCATCTCGTTTGACGCTTCAAGGCTACTCACCGTGCTCTGCTGGACCGCCTGCGAGCGGCGTGTGTCCATCGCAAGCATTCGCCGGCAATATCTCGAGCAATAGCGCGCAATCGGTGAGCTCTTCAACACAGCAAGGAGTGACCACCTTCAATTTGACGAATACGTGGAGCGGTGCCGTGCCTCTGACTCCAGGCTCTCCAGCCAACTACGTGTGGGCTCTGGGCACGCTCATGCCGGGCAGTCAGCCGCCTGGTTATCGCCTCAAGCAGCATGGGGGTGACGTGAACAGCTACGGCGCATTGACAGCCTTCGTCCTTGCAAGCTGTCCCACGAACTGCACACAGCTCATCGGCGCTGCTGCAGCGCCGCCCGCACCACCCGCGGCTGCTGGCGTGATGGGCCCGCTGCCGCTGCTTGGCGGTGGCGGCTCCTTGTATTGGGCGCTCAACGGAAGTTGTGTGACGCTCACCTTTCGAGCGGCGCGGCAGTCTGGATGGGTGGCGCTAGGTATTGGATCCGGCATGATTGGAGGCTTCACCTACCTCGCATGGGAGCCTCCCGGAGGTAACGGTCTGCGGGTAGACTCTTACTCGATGAGCGGCCTGGCGGCGTCATCGGTGGCGAAGGCAGCGCCTCAGTCCGGGATGCAAGCGAACGCGAGTAAGGATGCGTCTGGTGTGCTGACGCTGAGCGTCACGCGGACACTAGCTGGCGGTGCTGGCGCTCCGTCAATAGATCCGAGCGCAGTGCCTCTGATTTGGGCGCTGGGTAATAGCTGGAGCGACCCGCCAAACGATGGCAACATTCACTTCGCGCAGTCATCAATGAGCACCGTCGTGAACCTGAAGACTGGAGACGCTCACGCTGGAGTAGCAACAGCGGTGCCAAAGACACTGGTCGCCCACGGCGTGCTCATGACTCTTTGCTACGCAGCATTCATGCCGTTGACAGCGTACGTGTCGAGATATGCGAAGCGTGGCCTCTTCAGCAAGGCCAGCGCTTGGTTCGACGCACATCGGGCAATCGCCTACCTCGCGCTTGCAACAGCAGCCGCGGGCCTAGCATGCTCTCTTGCGCTGCAGAAACAGACGAAAGGCAGCTACAAACTGTTCAGCCTGCATTCAAAGCTCGGTGTTGCAGCTCTGACGCTCCTTCTGGCACAGCCAGTGCTTGCTGTGCCCCGCCCGAAACCTGGCGCGCGATCCCGTGCCGTCTGGGCAGCATCACATCGCATGGTCGCCCTCGCCGCTTTTGCAGTTGGCGTGGCTGCCATGTTCACCGGCATCGCCCTGTCGCGCACTGGCTATAGCGTCACCATTTCCGGGCAGCTACAGCGCGGCTTGATCGTCTGGCTGGCCTGTATAGGCGGTTTCGTAGCTCTGCGAGAGCTGGACCCGCTTGCGTCATCAATGCGGAGATGGGTCGCAAAGTCTGACGGCCTGCTTGGAGGTGGTGGCTCATCCACAGGCCTGCCAACGGACATCACGCCAGCTGCACGCCGTGAGCGCATCTGGGCCATGATTTTCGTCATCTGGTCGTCCATCGCGGCACTCTTCACGGCGCTGGTTGCAGCCGGGGTACTGGCCCCGTCCACACTGCCCGGGTCTGTCAGCATCATGGACACGGCGCCACCAGCGCCGCCGCCTGCCGCCCCGCCGCTCATCTCGCTCGGTCTCTCCAACACACAGATCGCCGCTGCTAGCGCGCTCGCGGCCCGCTTCCCGCACTGCACCGGCCTGCAACCGTTCGAGCTCCTTCGCCTTGGTGATGGCTGGTGCGATGCAGGCTCCCCATACAACACAGCGGAGTGCGGCTACGACGGCGGCGACTGTTGCCGTCTCGACTCGGCCATTTACGACTGCCTGGATCCGGCGTCGCGGAATGTGAGCCACTCGTCAGTGAAGGGCCTGGCTGGCCTTGCGAACGCGCCGACCAATCCCCGCTACAGCGACCCCGGTGCCAATCGGCAGCTGAGCACCCAGCAGCTGGTGACGACGTACAACAACATGTACGAGTTCACAACCAGCAAAAGCGTGGCTCCTCGCATCACGCCAGCGGCTTCGTCTTTTCTGAACCTGAGCACCAGCTGGACGGTGACTGTTGACGGCGCTGTGGCGAACCCTCTGACGCTGAACGTGATCGACTTCATCAACCTCTTTGCGCTAGAGCAACGTGTCTACCGCCACCGCTGCGTCGAGACGTGGGCCATCGTCGTGCCATGGACCGGGTTCCCGCTGCGCAAACTGTTGTCCATCGTCAAACCGCTACCGAGCGCGCAGTTCATCCGTTTTGAGACAGCCCTGAACTCGACGGCCATGCCAGGGCAGTCGAGGTCGTTCGGTTCTGTCCCATGGCCGTATGTGGAAGGCATCACGGTGAAGGAGGCCTGGAATGACTTGATGTTCATTAGCGTCGGCGCATTCGGCGCTCCTCTGCTGCCACAGAACGGCGCAGCCATACGGCTCACGCTGCCACACAAGTACGGCTTCAAGAGCATCAAGAGCCTCGTCCGCATCTCCTTCGTGGACCAGCAGCCTGTGGGATGGTGGCAACAGATTGCACCTGGCGAGTACGGGTTTTACGGCGTCGTGAATCCTGCGTTCCCACATCCACGGTGGAGTCAAGCGACGGAGACGATGCTCGTCACCTCACCCAGTGGCAACCGGGTGGCGACCCTGGCGTTCAACGGCTACGAGAACGAGACAGCGCACTTGTATGGCACAACAAGAGACTACTTCTACTAGGGCGGGCGCCGTGCGTAGAACTGATAGACACACAGTGATGCGGGCCAACTTGGCGCCGTCAACGTCAGAGCATCATCGATCGCGCCCTTCGCTGGACGTGTAGACTTCCCCTACAATCGCACCCGTCTCTCTCGATAGCACCTTGTCTGCGACACATTGGGCGAGTGTGCGGAACGAGCGCGACGCTGAGTGCTTTCGGGAAGGGCCCTCAAACGCGATGGCGGAGTCCGTCCGTCTCAACGTGTACGACCTGCTGGACGTGAACAGGGTGCGCTGTCTGAGTCGAACAAGCTCTATGAAGCGCGGCGGCTGCGTCCTGCGCTTTCCCAGATCTGCCCAGACTGAAGCGCTGCCCATCTTGTTTTTCCCACCAGCACGTCTCGTGCGTCGGCCTCGGCGTCTACCACAGCGGCGTGGAGGTATATGGCAAGGAGTACGCGTACGGGGGGCACGAGTACAGGTGCGTCGCCGCTATTGAACCCAAAGGCCTGGGTCACCGACTCCTCTCGGGTCCCAAGTCGCCTCTCGGCCGCTTCGAACGCGGGGCTTCTCATTTTCAACGTCCTGGCAAATGGCCAACTTGCGTGGCTGACACGACACTCGCCTCCTTTGCGTGTGCCCCTCAGCACGAGCGGCGTGTTCGAGACACCTCCCAGAGTCGTTCCCGGAGGTGCCAAGTTTCGCGAGACGCTGGTGATCGGCACCACGACTCTGAGCCCGTCTCAAGTCCAGGACTTGTTGCGACGTATGAGCCGCGAGTATTTGGGTGATAGATACCACCTGCTGTTCAAGAACGTGCGTACAACTGGGCACTGTACCCCCCCACCCACAGAGGCGTCGGGACAGACGCGCGTGTGTGCCGTGTCTGACAACTCCTGCGGGTGCACCTTGGTCGCACGCAGTGCAATCATTTCTGCGAGGACCTATGCGAGCAGCTGACGGGACGCAGGCCGCCGTCGTGGGTGCGTTTTCCCTCTCCATAGAGAGTCTGCCACTTGCACGCTGCCTGATAACGCATCCGTTTGTCTAGGTGAACCGACTAGCCACTGTGACGCGGATGATGAATACCGTCACGCCGTGTATACTGCCATCGAGCGTGCGCGCGCTGGCGAGAGTACCCACCGTGCCGGCGCTGACCACAGCCTTGGGAGATTCAATGCCCCTGCTGCCTGGACGGCCACAAGGGGATGCCGAGGGAAGGGCAACATCTGCAGTGACAGGCGGTGCGTCTCTCTCTCTGCTGTGGACGTGTCTGTCATCGGCACATGCTGACCTCTCTGTCTCTCCCGTACACATCTATATTTTTCTATATTGTTCTTGATCTTCTTCACCAGCGCCTCGGCCAGCATCTATGGATCAACGAAGCGGTAAATGAAGGCACGCACAGCCGCCTCGCCGCCTCCTCATTTACGAGCTGCAGCCTCTGCCATGTCGCCCGGCTTGCGGATCGCGGCCTCTGCAAATTGGCGCAGCTTCTGGCCGTGCTTATACTTGGCGACACGCAGCTGTGCCATGACGTCTTCAGCGTCGAACGACCACGGCTCAAGGTCCTTGATGCGCGTCAAATCCGCCTCAGCTGCGTCATAATCGCCGCGTTGAATGTACGCCTTTGCGCGGCGAAGAAGCACGCGAATGCTGCCCGGCTGCAGCTCCAATGCTTGCGTGCATTTTGAGACGCATGCCCCATACTCGCCCTGGGCGAGGTGAACAGCTGCAGTGTTCCACAGCACAGTCGCCTTGTTCGCATCCACCTCCTCCTGGTCCGCCACGCTGGCGCCCTGAACGAAGTTAAGGATGGCCAGCGCTTTCTCATAGTGGCCTGCGCAGCGTGGGCGCGCAGAGTACAGTTTTGGGCCATGTGAGTTCCGATCGCCGGGTGCTCTTGCAATGCCACAACCAAAACACGCACTCATTGCTTCATCCCAGCGCTTCGCCTTGTAGCACATGTTGCCGGCGTTGCGCTCCTGCAGCTGCTCGTTCAGGGCGCCAACCAGCTGCGCCGTCTCAAGCCGAGCCTTTGGCTTGGTGACCGCCTCGAACGCGGCCGCCGCCTGCGGATTCCGCTCTGGATCCTTGATCTGGGCAAGCACGAGGTGTTCCGCCTCTTGCTCAGTAATCAAGCCGTCCTCCATGGCCTTCTTCGCCACAGACAAGTGCTCCAGAATCATCGGGTTGGTAGCCCACTTCGAAAACTCGCCGGCCGGGTCATTCGCGATCGTCTGCACAATGCGACGCAGCACAGGGACCTGTAGGAAGGGAGCCACGGCGCGCTGCGCCTCTGGTGTGGATGACAGGACAACCTCCCGGAAGCGAATAGCCTGCAGCTGCTCCCTGGTCTTGTGCACCTTCCGGATCTCAGCCTGCTGTGTCTTCTCCACCATCTTCTTGTTCTCGGGCAGCGCGCAGAACTGGCGGAAGGAGCTCTCCTGCGGTCAGGAGGCAAGCAGGGAAAAAGGAGGTGGTTGGGAGGCAAGTGGACTCAGTGACAAGACGTTGCCTTCTCCGGGCTGGAAGCAAGCGCAGGCGACGCGTGCGCTGGGAGAACGTACATATTCGGACATGCTCGGTCCTCCAGGCCCCGGCGCGGACGAACCGGGCGCCGACAGCATGACCTATAGTTTGGCTGTTCAGATGTTCGCGCTATTTGCTGGTGGCAACTCCAACGCCCACCCCAACTGCAGCTGGCGCTTACTCAACAGGATGGCCGCACTTGGAAACAATGCGTTTTGTCGAGCAGGCTCGTCTCAGAAAAGATAAGCGAGGCAACAGTTTTTGATCGCCGTCTTGTCAGACGCCCGTCGGGAAACCGGTGTGCGCATAAACTCGGGGATAGCACTTCAAAATCAGCGGCCATGAGCACCCCTGACCCTGTGGCTGCTGCATCCGAGGCCTTGCCGCAAGCACTGGAAGCTTTGTACAGGCACAGCGACCCGGAGGTGAGGGAGCGCGCAAATAGGTGTGTGCCCAGTCTTTCTTTGTCCAGCGCTGCGCCCTTTGCGTGATAAACATGCGACGTTTGCACACGCGGCACCGGACACGTGATCACGTGCTTTGGTCCTTACACCACGCCGAAACGTCCTCCACGTTCGCTCCAGGTGGCTCCAACACTTCCAACAACAGCCAGAAGCATGGCAGGCACGTGGTTACCTGCATGCCGCCACGGGCCTCTACGACTGTGCTCCTTCTTAGCTCTCTCCCGCCTGCGCGGACTGCTGTGATCACTGACACAAAGCATACCCCGCCCTGGACCGCGCTCAGGTGGCGAACACGTTCCTGCACGCACCGCAGGCGACGCTGGAAGTGCACCTGTTCTGCGCACAGACGCTGCGTGTCAAAGTTGAGCGTGACTTCGAAGAACTGCCGCCAGGTGCGACACCCCCTTTTGCCTCCGCCTCACTTCTGCGCACGTCTCTCTGACTGCCCGACCTCACCCTGCTCCCTTCCTCAGATGCTGCCGCTTCGTTGCGTGACAGCCTTGTCGCGGCGCTGCTCCGCTTCAGCGGTGGCCCTTCCAGCGTGCGCACAGCCTTGTGCTTGGCGCTGGCAGGCTTGTCAGCACACACGCCGCCGCAGCAGTGGGGTCACCCTGACGGCGCACTGGGCGCGTTGACAGCACGACTGGGAGGCGAGCCGAAAGATAGGGCGCTGCCGTGCTTGCTGCAACTCCTGGTGGTCCTCCCTCAGGAAGCTGGTAGCCACCGGCCTGCCATCCGGCCAGAGCGGCGACGTGCCTACGCAGCAGAGCTTCTCGCTGCGGCACCAGGCGCGCTCACGCTGCTGGCGCAGCTGCACGCTGCTCGCATGGAAGCCAGCCGGCCCGATGAAATTGAGTCCACAGCGTTGGAAGCCTTCGCAAGCTGGGTATGGCTCGCCTGTAATAGTGCGCATGCGAGTGGCATGAGCACATGGCAGAATAGCAGCGGTGGACGCAACCTCCCGCCAGGATGCGACCCTGCATCGCTTGCCCAGCACCCGCTCACAGCGGCTGCCCTGGCTGGATTAGCGCAGCCACACACCTTTGATGCGGCTGTCGAGACTGTTGTGGAGCTCATCCGAGCTGCGGCTCCTCGAAGTGGCGCCGTGAGCGGCGATGGAGACGCAGGTGGCGATGGCATGCCGCTGCTGGTCTCACAGCCTGGCTCTGCCATGGACCCCGCCAGCGCGCCCCTGGTCAATGTCCTCGTGCCAGCCATCATGGCTCTACGTCCTGGCTTCGCAGATGCGGATGATGACACTGCCAAGGGATGCGCGCGCCTGTTCGCAGAGGTCGGGGAAGCCTTCATGGAGCTCATCGCAAGCGCAACTCCTGAAGCAGCAGCGCCTGTGGATGCGCTCCTAGCGGTCGCCAACCATCCCGATGACGATGTCGCCAGCGTCAGCTACGAGTTCTGGTGGCGCCTCGCCTGCAGACTGCTGGACGCACCAGGAGTTGGTGCTGACGGGTCAGCACCTGCTGATGGCGCGCAGCAGCAACAGGAGATGGCGCGTCGTCTGGCCGCATTCGCGCCCGCATTCTCGCAGTTCGTGCGTGCAGCCGCACATCGCGTGAAATACCCGGAGGATTTCGGGCAGTGGAAGCGAGAAGACCGCCTTGCGTTCCGGAAAGACCGATCCACCGTCGGCGACGCGCTTCTTCAGTCTGCACGCGTGCTTGGCGGCGACAAAGCTCTAAGTATCTTGTCTGAACCGCTGGCTGCGTTGGCTGCCGCGTCTCATTCGCCGCAATCCTTCGATTGGCGAACAGCAGAGGCGTCTCTGTACTGCTGTCGCTCAGTCGCGCGTGCTGCGCCGCCGCCAGACAATGCACTGCTTTCGCAGCTGCTGAGTGCGTTGCACACGCTGCCTGCGATTTCGGAAGTGCAGTATACGGCGTGCATGACGGCAGGGGGATATGCTGATTGGATTTCCGCAGCCATCGCGAGTGGCAATCCGCACGCGCAGGGGTTGTTGCACAATGTGCTTAATCTTCTTACATCAGCCTTGTCTGCTGGCGGCGATGCACCCGGTGGGGCTGCGCACGCGCTGCGCAGCGTCTGCGATTCATGCGCTGGACATCTGGTTCCTCTCATGCCGCAGTTGCTGGACGTGTACGCACGCGTCATGGCTGCGGATGCGGACACCGCGACTGCAGCTACCACTGGCGCTGTGTCGACATCGCCTCTCGGATTAGAGCCGGAAGACATTGTGGACATCACGTCCGGGTTGGCTCATCTATTAAGCGCCATCCCTAGCGCAGAGCAGCAGCGCTCTGCACTCGATGCACTGCTCGCACCACCCGTGAGCGCGCTGGAAGCCCTGCTATCGCAAAGAGCTGCTGGCAGCACCACACCGCCACCGCCAGCACTCCTCACCCGCTATTTCGACCGCATCGCTGCCGTCATGCGCTACTGCGGATGCCCAGCTGCGGCAGCAGACGTGCTATGCACCCGCCTGTGGCCTCTCATCGCAGCCGCCCTGATGGCATCTGCAGACGAGGCTGCATGTGACCGCGTGTGCCGTACACTCAAATACGCGCTCCGCAATGCCGGCGCGCCTCGGTGTGGGGCCATCCTCGCGCCTGCGTGCGAGCTGCTACGCCAGCTGTTCCACGCACGGCGACATGCGTGCTTGTTGTTTGCGGCGAGTGAGCTGGTGCGAGAGTTTGCAGGCGACCCAGCTGCAATCCCGCACCTCACGCAGCTGCTGTCCTCTCTGTTTGCGGACGCTGCGCATGCACTACCTACGCTGAGCGCGTTCCACA
>Ga0164296_1002357_pt1 | contig 18924 bp, 20 predicted proteins | sample GEODES057metaG_FD_113533 | JGI IMG/M metagenome (GOLD analysis project Ga0164296, IMG submission 113533) | Dystrophic lake water microbial communities from Trout Bog Lake, Wisconsin, USA - GEODES057 metaG | ecosystem: Environmental > Aquatic > Freshwater > Lake | place: USA: Trout Bog Lake...
AGTTCCAGTACCGTTAATAAGGGTATCCTCAATATCGTTACCAGCCTGGGTAGCCATAAGACGTGCAATGTGATCCTCTAGATCTGGACCTTCAATATTGTCTTCAAGAGACTCTGCTGAAAGCTCCCAATCAAGACGGAGCTTGCGTGTTGTAAGAGATACTTTGTTAAATGTAGCATTTTGTGCAGAGAAAGTTGTAGTATTAGCATTTGTATAGCTATCGCCACTTGCCACGAAGTTACGTGGGTTGTCTTCCTGTGCAACTGTCATAATACGCTGTCCAACTGCAACACGATCAATCTCGGTTGTGTTTGAACGCATACGGATTGTACGAGCTGCCTTAGCAAGAATTGTAGCATCCCACATGTAATCCAAGAAGCGATTAGCTTGATCTGGATATAGGAGTCCGTTACCTGAAAGGGTAGCAGAGTCTGAAGATGCATTGACTGCTGAAGAACCGAGGTCCGTAGTATCAATTACTTTTTGTAGAAGTTCATTACTCATTTTTATTTCACCACCTTGTTTTTTCTGTATTTTTATATATTACTAGCACTGAGGAAAGCGCCTTGCCATATACTTTGTTTTGGTTTTGTTTGACCCATTGGAGCTTCTACCCCAATGGACTTCTGTACTGCAGTAGCTGACTCAAAGCCCTTGAGCTGATGATCAACATATTCGATCTTTTCGAACATATCAGTTACTGACTTACTCAAAGTTTCGTACTTTGCAACGATTTCGTCATTTGCCTTCTGGATATCCTCATATCCCTTTGACAAACGCACCATTTCTGCACGTGTTTCATTGACAATGTTATACATGTCCTGAATTGTTGCAGCATGTGTTGCATAGTTCTTCTCAATAGACTCACCAAAGAAGGTCTTGAGGTCGCTGACCATCTTTGTCAAATCAAGTGCATCTTCTACTTCAGAGATTGATACAGCCTTTTCAATGCTGGTATCTTCTGTAGTTTCTGAAACAATTGAAACTTCTTCGGCTGGAGCCTCTACATCAATTGACTTCTCAATTGTTGCATTTGTATCTTCTGCCATGTTGTTACCTCCTTCGTTGAGCGAAATATCATCACTCTTTTTAAGCCCGTCCTCAAACGAGACTTTCTTTTTGCTATTTTGATCAGGATAAAGATTAATGGTAGCATTGCTATCAATTACATTTCCCGCCAAACCTGGAGCTGCTGTCTCCGTTGCTTCGTGTGCTGATGTTGGTGCATCATCTTTCTTAAAATAAGAATCAATTACTTTTTCAATTGCTTCAAATTTTTCAATATCTGATTGCTCAACCCAACCAATATTTTCCATACGTGCATCACATACAACACAATCTTTTGTTGTTGCTGTATCTGTTGATGCAATCTCATCATTCTTACACCAGAAGACATTTTCTAATGTTATTCCTTCAATCATTCCTTTTACAAATGTGCTTCCATCTGTATTCTTTTCAATAGAAAAAAAGTTTGCAAGTTGATTTGCTGGTGAATCTACTAATGATAATTCATGTAGATCATAGTCATGAATAACTCTGCGAGTCTCTGCTTCCCCGCCAACTTTTTCCATCTTTGCATCATTAATGTTTCCGCCAATTGAGAAGCCTGAATAAGTTCCGTCCAAACATTTTTCCCAGGCATCCTGTGCGCCTTTAGAAATATATGCAGTTACATATACGCCATTATATTTCTTTTGAGTCTCTGGATCAAAGAATGTGTCGTGCTTAAATTTAACCATTTTACCAACTGCTGTTGGTCCGTGCATTTCACGAATGTTTCCTCTGAATCTTTCAAAGGCTTTCTTATTTGCATCTGCAGTAACAATATCGCCGTGGCGATCAACGTTGTCTAATGAAGCAAAACCAGACACCAAACGCTTCTCTTTATCAACCTTTGTGATAGGGAAATGGAGAGCTGTAGAAGATTCGCTGTTTTGCCAGTACGTTTTTTGAATGTCCATATGTAAATAAATAATATCAAGTTTTATAAATAAGTCATAATTTAACTGATATTTTTTATAATTCCTGAATTGATTTGGATGACCTTTTTTACATCCGACCCCTCTGGTTGATAGGGCTTATTTTCTACAGATGGAGCTGGTGCCCCTGGATCATGGTCTTCTATGTTGGCGACATATGGTGTAACTATGTGAGAATCAGGGGTTACATTTGGACTTGCCATTGAATTATGTGATGCCAATCCACCCGTAACAAATCCCATTATTGGATACATTAAATGGGCAATATCACGCTGAAACCCTGTGGCTGCCCAAGCTGAAATTGCACCTATAAAAGCTATCCCAAGTTGTTTTGCGTCTGACACGCTAAATTTAAAATGATGCTTTAAACTCATAACGAACCTTTTAACTCATCATAAATAATTTGTGGAAGTGGCCCAGTAACCTTAATGCCTTGTTTTGCTTCATACTTAACCAATGCCGTCCGTGTTTGTTTATTCATAATTCCTGTAACATAATTACTTGGAAGAAGTCCCGCCTTCAATAAAGCTTTTTCTACTGCCATAACTGCATCACTTTTTTGACCCAAATTGAATGCTGTTGTGCTTGTTGGAAATGGCGGTGCTACAAATACTGTGGGAGAAGGCGTAGGTGTTGGTGTTGTTCCGCCTGTTGTAATTGGAGTGCCATGTAAAGCTGCTGCAGCGCCCGCTGCGGCTGTGCCAGTAGCTGCCACACCTGCTGTTGCCTTCTTACTTGTAACACCCTTTGAAACAGGTTTTAAAGGCACTGGGTATTTAGGTCTTACAATAGCCATAACGTAAAGGTATGGACGATGTTCTCTGTAACACCCTCCACCATTTGCAGCAGCACTTGTATTTTTATCAGTTGTATTAAACCCAATCGTTGTCAATCCATCTGATGATGCTGACTCAATTATTTCAACATGCTCTGCTACGCCAGTTCCCCAACTAAAGAATACTAGGTCGCCTGGTTGCCCTTGATATTTGTTTACAACTAAGCCTTGTCTCTGAAACCATGCCAGGCCTGCAGGACAGTATGCGAAACCTTTTGGAGTTTGTGCAGCAACTAAATGTGATAAACCAACTTGTGCAAAACACCACGAAATTCCCATAGCACAATAACTTGCATTAGGGACACCATACCAAATTCCGTATGGGTTTTCATTCATAGGTCCTTCAACAAAACCTATTTGGCTTCTAGCAACATTTAATACATCTAGTGCTGTTGCCATTTTTAGTTACCTTCTTGTGGACCCTCGCCCTTTGCGTTCCGAGCGGTGCCCATTTTATCAGGAGCGTTTAAAGTTCTATTTTGATCACGTGTTTTATTTCCACTTGCATCAGATGCTGCATCTTGTGCTGCTTTAGGATTAATAACTAGCACTGCATCACCGCCTTCAAGTGGAGCCATTCCACGACGTGCACGAACTTCGTTAGGAGTAATAACTTGATCCTTTAGATATCTGTCATCAATACGAGATTGAGTTTCTTCATCTGTAAGTGCAAGTTCATTAAATCTTAAAACAAACGCATCAGTAAATTCTCTGATAATCAAGTTTATTTTAAATTCTAGCTCTTCTTGACGTGGACGGCATACTTGCTCTTTAAATGTTTTATCAGCATCTTTAGCATTTGCCAATGACACATTCGCAGGCATACCTAATTTAGAAACTGGAACACGATGAGAAAGAAGAATACGATCTCTGTTTTCTACTGCATAGTTTCTGAATGAAGAATCTTGTATCCCCGCCTCAATTGGTTCCATGTTAAATTCAACACGACCTTGTTCACCATCTGATGGAAGCGGGATATAAAGAGTTCTGTGGTTTCTACCCTTTAGTCCAGTCTGGAAAAACTCTAGTAACTTACGTTCTGAATCAGCAGTAAGTTTTGCACCTTTTACTGTAATGATATAGCGTGGGACAGCTTTGTTTTCAAAGTAATCCAAGTTGAAGCGTTGAGCAAATTCATCACCTGCAACTGCATTTTTTGCTGACAAAACGTCTGGTACACCATAGTAGGTATTTGACGGAGTAAACACTTTAAAGTGAATAACTTCGTTTGGCTGGGGATCAGTACCTATCTGATCTGGGGTCTCGGTATCACCGAAGTTTCTAAAGAATGTGTAGCGGTTATAAACAACCTGAACAAAACCATCACGGTGACGACGGATTCTCATGGTTGTTGTAGGAATATGCCCAATGTAGCCAATCTTGCCATTTGTTGTACGACCAACTTCAAGGTAAGCATTTCCAGTTGACTCTAAATCAATAAAAACCTTTTTCATTGTTTCTGTAAATGAATCATCAGAGTTCATTGATTCCAGATAAGAACGAAGCTCTTCTTTGTAACCCTCAAGCTTTGAACGCAACTTGTCAAGCTTCTTTGGATTATCCATGACTTCTTCAATTTTTGCAGTTGTTGCCCAGGTATTATCAAATTTATATCCTAGTCCTACAACGTTTGCTGCCTTAGCATTTACTGCAGAGTGATGATATGGAGAAATATCATATAGTTGAGCCAAGTACAAAATGTTATATGGAGGCTGAACAATTTGAAATAAAGAATATCCTGTTAGATCAAGTGGATCAAGTTTCTTTGACTTTGCATCACCAACACCAGTAAATGACTTTTGAATTCTATTTACTTGACGACGAAAATTAGGACTTAAACCTTCTGCTTTTTTAATTTCATCCCATGGTGCATTAAATGGATCACCAAAATCATGTTCTACTGTATGTGATGGAGCATCAAGCTTTACTGTGATTCCGCCCTCATCTTCATCCATGCTATCGTCAATAGTTAAATTAGCCAAGATTCATTTCCCTCATTTCTTTAACATAATCCATCATTGCTGGTAGGTCATGCTCATCTGGCACAAGCCCCATTTCCAGTCTTTGTCTTTGTTCTGCCAGCTCTTCATCTGTTACTGGTCTGTGTCCTGCCATAAACATTGGCTTGCCCTCTTCTAAACCATAGTGCTTTGCGGCATCCTTGAGCTTTTTGATCTGACGAATATCGCCTTTTACGGCGGGGATGCTTAAATAAGCCCCCTCTTCATCCATAACAATCTTGCCATCAGGCATTTGCCAGATATAAAGTCCCCAATTGACCTCATCAATTGGCGTTATTTGCATAGGTTTAGTAGGTTTCATATATGAATAATACCACTATATAGCGCTAAAGCACAAAAAATGAACATCTACCTGCCATTTTTATGATATATGATTATGAGCAATGACAGGAACCCCGCCATTTATACTTGTTATTGTACTGCCAAAGTACTCGGATATAGTTCCGATGGTGGAACCATCATTCACAATAGAGTTTTCAGTAGCCAAATAAGATAAATACCTGTTCTGTGCATCCGCCTGTGTAAGCTGATTTGGATAAAAAGTAATATACCCATAACTTGCCTGAGATGGAGTAATACCTGGATATACTGCAGGATCAGCATTATTTATTATTAAATTAGATGTGTGTTGACCACCGTATACAACTACAAAATGGTATGTCTCACCTACGGTTATTGGTAAAACAGCTCCCGCATACTGTATTCCATTTACAAAAAGCATAGATATTGTTTCATTTACCCATAAAGTTCCGTCTGGGTTTATGCTTAGATTAGAGCTACCATCCCCATCTATATAAGTTATAGCATTTCCTACGCCATCATATCTAAACCAAAACTCTACAGTTGAGTATGGGGTATTATTTACTGAATTAATAACAGCGTATCCTGGAACTCCCGCCACTGATGTCTGATTAGAAAAATATAAACCTAAATTGCTACCCTTAGACAATATATTTAAATTATTTTTATTAACGGTATAAGTTTGGTTTGTGGCGGGAGATAAAACAAAACCACCTGAATCTGCAGCAATATCTAATGACTTATATAAAGTAACTGTCAGATTATCAATTCTTGGTTTTGTACCCGCATCTGTAGAAACAGATTGTAGTCTAACGTGAATTAAAAAATTAGTTGAAGCATTTCCTGTTATTGGATTATTATTTAAATAGTTTAAGAAGTCTGGTATAACCTGGTTACTATATATTTCTTGAAAATCATTTCCTCCGTCCCAGGATATTGAAACTGAAGCATACTGATCATTGCCTATTCCATAGGGGCTTGATGCAGAATCCCACGATATGCTGGCCCCTACTATCTCGGAAACCTGACTTATTGGGACATTGTAGTACCAATCTCCCGAAACTCTATTGGTAACCATTGGTATAGTTATTCCATTTTTGTCTGGGATAATATTATTATATATACCTTGATTATAATCAGAAGCAACAGAAAACTTTTTTTGATAGTGAATCATTGCTGGTTTCTCTATGATATCAATGTGAGAAGCATTTGTTTGTTGTGAAAAGTACTCTGGATTTGAGTCAATACTGCCCGCTGTTATGTGAGATAAAATTTGGTTATAAGACAAATTTTTAGAATAAAAAGAAAGATCATTAATAACAAAAAACTTTGTTGGTGATGCAGGGCCTATTGTATAATTTACATATGTATCAGAAACTGTAGGAAATTGAAATGTATCAGGCAAACTTACTGTTTCATCTGATACACCATTAACAGAAATTTTTATTGATCTTTCAGAATACGTTAACAATATATGCATTTTTTGATCAAAACTATAAATTCGTTTTTTTGTAATATATTGACTTGACCCGTCATATACTATAAAGTATATGTAATCTTTTTCTATATCAACACGAGATAGAATTTCTTTACTGCTTTGATTTATAACTGAAAATAAATTAACATTAGTTGAGGGAAATTGTGGGAATTGAACCCAAAATTCTATATTAAAAATGCCTTCTTCATATCCTTTATTAAAAAAATTATATATATCAAATATACTTATAACTGAAGAATCTGTAATTTTACACCCATTGTAATTTGTATCACTAAAAAGTCTAGCATTTAAAGTTGTTACATTCTGAAATAATGGTAGCTGGGTTCCAAACGCAAGAGCCGCATGGTTATTGTTTACAGATACATCTTGAAAAGTAAATGAACCTGGATCATAAGCATAATCTAACTCAGTAGTAAGCCACTGCTGGTATGTCTGATACTCTTGTAATATATTCGCATAAGTACGATAAGTCACTGAACCTGTTAAAGGCCAGTAAGCTACGGGATCGTCTTTTAACACTATTTCTTTATATGACATATATACTATTATATCTTAAATGGCTAATCCTGGGAAATTATAGAAAATAGACTAAATTTCAAGTTCTTTATCAAAAGGAACAGATATCGCTTCCCATTTATGTAAAGGACAAAAAGCATTTGGTAATTTAACTTTAGCATTCATAATGCACCCGCACTTTAAGCATTGATGAGTTAAAGAAACATATTCGGGGCAAGATTTACAGATTGAAAACCTTTTTTCAGCAATTTCATTTTCTACCCGTCCAATATTTTTGTTGAATAAGTCCCATGGCCTAGCATTACGATCTGGTGCTTCTGACATTTTTATCTAATCCCTAATTCCCGCTCTTTTTTGATGCTTCTTATAATCAGTTTGATTTACATGAACGCCTCTAAAATATCTTCTACCCGAAGCATTAATATTGTCTAAATCTGAATTATGCCTTTCCCATATCAAAGCTTCCATTGAAGATATCTCATTTTCAATAATATTTTTTGAAAAAAGTTTATTTGCATCTACAAGCTTAAACATATCAGCATAGTATCTAGGGATTGGAATAAAAGCTGCAAGCCAATCTCCTTTTTTAATTTTAATCTCTGTTTTAATATTTGTAACTTTTAAATTAAATGTAAATGTTCTTCTTAAATTATCAGCTTCAACAACCCCTGACATAGCATGTATGCCAGTAATAAAATAATTTGGTGGCTGCATCACCATTAAATTAACTTCAGGCGGAGTACGCAATATAAATTGATTTTCTATACTTAATATTCCATTTTCAAAATTTGTTGCATAATTTTGTATAGAATTTTCTTCATCATAATTTTTTATTTTTACTGAAACAGGTTTTACTCCACCTTCGTGATATAAATCTATGTCGTGAGCGGCTTTTACAACAAAACCATACTGATTTGCAATTGTTAATGGTAGACAAAATGAAAATGCTGTTATTGCAAACCACTCTCTACTTGGATGACCTACTAGTGGTTCCACCACATCTTTAATATCATGATTTCGATTACCACCTACATTATAAAAAGCTATAGTATTTTCTGGTACTTCAAGTCCATCATCATTTATATATTGTTTTGTATCATCTTCTACAAAAAGATTTCTTTGTTTTTCTCTATACTTGTCCCATGGTCTATTTTTCATTATAAATACTTCTTTTTTTTCCAAAAATACTTCTTGTATTTTCCTAGTGGTGCTTCAAACCATTTCCAAAATTCTGAATAACTATAAGATTCTTTTTGTTCTTTTTTATCCGTATACCAATCTTCTCTTTTAATTAAAATACCTTGAGCTATCGGTGTACCTGCTGGTATGACGCCGCTAAATCCTTTTTTCATAAAAAATGGAAACTGCACAGATAAAGGAAATTCATCAGTATCAACCACTCCAGTCAAAGTTTGAAATGGCAAATCAAACCTATTAAATGGATGAGTAAAAATCATACTGTAACCTTTTGGAGTTTTAACAAAAAAATTATTAATCCATTTGTAAGGATTGGGTATTAAGTTTAATCCTAAATCAAATCCATCAGTTTGACTATTTTTATGTGCACTTAAAACTTGAGATGTTCCATTATCAATAAATCTATTTAATTCTTCATCATATATAACATCTGCAGAAGTTTGAAAAATATACCCAGTTGTAAATGCGTCTAGAACTGGTACACATTTTTTTATTGTAAAATCAAAATCTTTAACTTGTTCTATGCCTTTATACCAATCTGGTATCTTTCTTGAAGAAGAGACTGGCTTTAAATAATCAACACTTATATTTTCAGACAAAAATATTATTTTTTTCTTTTTATTTAACTTCATTTGGGTTTTTAAATTCTCCCGATTCTTTATTATATTTCCAGCCAAGTAAGGGTCTAGGGTTTTCATAAGTAATATTACAAATTAATGGATCACTTAATAATATAGCAGCTAATCTTTCTTCAACAAAAATTGAATCCTGTAGTACTCCGTCTATTATAAAAGCAATTTCATATAAGTTATTTTTGTGATGGAACTCTGCTGGCATATTAAAATTCTCTTTTTTAGCAGGAATTTTTTCTATTTTTTTCTTTTTAAATATCATGAATACTCTTTCTTTACCCAAAAACGTTTTTTGTAAGAACCTTCGGGCTCTCTTAAATCTTTAATTTGTTTATCTATAATTTTTCTATTTACCTTATTGTTTGACCAACTCTTCCATTTTTCACGTTTAAACGGCATTAATTGTGCATAAGGCGTACCTGCTGGTATTGTTCCTGTAAAATCTTTTTTAATAAAAAATGGTATATTACCATTTCCCTGAAACATGTCACTATCAATAATTGCACTTAAAGTTGTAAAAGGCAAATCATATCTATTAAATGGGTGTGTTACTAAAGTACTGTAACCTTTTGGAGTTTTCCACGACCATTGTGTTGACCAAATAAATCCATTTGGTTGGTGTCCTGCGGGCCTAGGAATTGTGCTTCCTAATTCTTTTTGTCTTTCTCCAATAAAGCCTTGCCAACCTGCGTCTTCAGGGCCAAGCCAGCTTATATGAATTTCATCATTTTCTCCTTTTTTAACAAAAATATCAAAAGGAGTAACTATAACATACCCGCTTGTCATTACTTCCATAAATGGTATACAGGTTTTCATTCCATTAAATTTTTGACCGCTTTGATCAAAAAATGTTAATTCTCCATTTTTCCACCATTCTGGCAAAGAAGATTTAACAGGCGGAAGCAACTCATTTTTTACCCATGGGATAAATTTTATGATTTTCATTTATGAAGCTTTCTATTGTATTGTAATACTACTAATTGTTTCTGACTGATTATAACTACTTGGTGTAGCAATTATACCATAATTAGCTATAACATTTACTCCTGTTGCATTGTAAACAAGATTACTACCTATTTGAGTAGTCATAGCAGAATCAGAGTATGCTGAAGCAGTAATAGTTGCAGAAGAAGAACTTCCAGCTGTACCGCCAGTTATTGCGACTTTTAATGCAGCAATTGCTGGAAAACTTGTTAATGAATCTAAAGCTTGAGAAGCAATTGTTGAAACAGCGTTTGATGCATTTTGTAAAAGCACTAATTTTCTTGGATAAGTATCATAATATGAAGCACAAGTTCCACCACTAGATGGATTTGTATAACTTGGAACAGGGTTACCACCCGAACTGTTACCTGGTGTAAAAACTGATGGGTTGTAATAACCTGGCACATAATTTCCTGGCACAGAATTTCCTGGAACAACTGCATTGTACCCTGTGCATTGTCCACAGTTTACACCACGATTAGAACAATTATAAGCACTATAAGGAGCATAAGTAGAGCAATTTCCACCGCTGGCTGGGTTTGTAGAACCTGGATTTGTATAACCAGCATTTAATGTACCAGGAGTTGTGTGTCCTGGGTTTGTATATACGGGGTTAGTGTAAGCTTGGTTTGTATTTCCAGCCACATAGGGGTTATAATTTGCACAAGAACCACAGCCAGAGCATACAGCTTGTTGAACAGAAGCTCCCCACCATGATCCTGCTGAGGAGACCCATAGTGCCGCTCCAGCTCCCGATCCTGGTTGACCCAATACTATAGTAGAATTAACTTTTTTCATTGTAACGGTTGATATTGGATATGTGCTTGCATCGCTATTTGTTACTGCTCCACTACCATTTGCAACCCATGTTCCATTAACTGTTTTCCATGCGGCTCCTGAAGTTGAAACTCCTAAGCTATTAGACGTTGTTCTTGTAAATAAATCACTAACGGATGTATAAGCCTTTAGAATACTGCTTCCAATATTACCAAATAAGTTTCTCATCTAGGCAATATCTCCAGCAACAAACCAAGTATTGGTAGCAATCGCAACTGCTTCTGCAGAGCTATATTGTGTTCTTAGTGTTGGTGCTGATGTTGTTGCTCCTGTAGAATAAACCGTTGACCCTGAAGCACCATTAATAGTTATTGTGCCTGTTCCCAGTCCCACAAAGCTAAGTTGAGTTCCTATGGGGAATGTAGTAGAAGTATTAGGCAAAGAAACTGTAACAGTATTTGATCCATTTGAAATAGTTGTTATTTGGTTTACATCAGAAAAGGTTGGATTATATGTTGTTGAAGAAGATATTGTTTGTGGATTAACAACATATGTTAATGAAGGAGTAATTCCTTGTAGTCCTTGTATTCCCTGAATCCCTTGTACACCTTGCGGACCCTGTAAACCTTGGGTTCCTTGAGATTGCTGGTAACCAAATCCCTGAAGACCTTGTGCACCTTGAAATCCTTGTGCGCCATTTAAACCTTGGGTACCTTGTAAACCTTGAGCTCCTTGAATTGCGACACCATTTGATTTTGCCCAAGGAATTGGGTCTACGCCAACAACAATATTCTCATCATCCGTTCCAGAGCCTTCTTGTGCAACCATAATCCATGTTGTATCAAGATTTGATCCTGCAGTTCCGCCATATACAGTTAAAAATACACCTGCTTGAATTTGTGTTGCACTTGCAAAACCATCAAAATCTGTTGCACGAGTTAATTTCCAATAGTGTGTTGAATCACCTTGTGACAATGTATAAACACCATTTTGTTTTGGATCAACTTGATCTTTAACAAGAATTCTATCGCCAGCATCTGCTACAACTGGTGTATATCCATCAATTGTTAATGCACCATATGTTGTTGCTGTAAGAGTGGCGCCTTTTCCGTACCCGCCGTCTGCACCTAGTGTTATACCTGCAGCATATACTGGACTATTAGGCAAAGGACCTGTTGTTGCAGCTTCTGCACCATTAATTGCAATAGAAGGTCCAGCTGGTCCTACGGTTCCTTGTATTCCTTGTGTTCCCTGTAAACCCTGCAAACCTTGTAAGCCCTGTATTCCTTGTGTTCCTTGAGATTGTTGATAACCAAAACCTTGTAAGCCTTGTGTACCCTGGAATCCTTGGGATCCTTGCAAGCCTTGTGCACCTTGAAATCCCTGTGCACCCTGAAATCCCTGTAAACCTTGTGGGCTCTGTACGCCTTGAGTTCCTTGTCGTCCTTGTGCACCCTGTAAACCTTGTATTCCCTGTATTCCTTGAGTTCCTTGTGGGCCTTGTATGCCTTGCAAACCCTGTGTTCCTTGAGGTCCTGGGTGAGTATCAACATATGCACCAATATCTTCAGCCAATGCCTGAATATCCCTAGGTACATTTGGTGTATCTGTAAGGGATGGATATCTGAATAAATGCGGGGATTCAGTGTATTGTGTCATATGATATAAGTATACCAAATTAGCGGAAAAATGCTAATATTTTTAAACAGGAATAGACAGGTTATGTTCTACGGCTTTGCGATATTGTTCTGATATATCTTGTGTCAAAAGGGATTTAAAGGTCTCTATTGACTCCTCCCGCCGTCCTACGTACCATCCAGCGACAGCCTTCTCAAACTCTAGGCAATACTTTCCTAAATACTCTACATCTAATGGAAGTTTATTTAATCTGCCACCAGAAAAAACTAGACCAATTTCTGACATAGTGTAACACTCTTGCCACTTTTGGGTTCTTTCGTAATATCTAGCCAGCAGGAAATATGCTTCTGGTCTTTGTGGATTATAGGCTATTGCTTTCTCCAATAAATTTCTGACAGTATGTGTTCTATTTTGTTGACCATCAAAACAAATTGAAGATCTGATTAAAGACGCATATACATGTTCTGGATGAGTGTCATACCCATATTCTGCAGTTCTTAAATAGAAAGAAATTGCAGCAGCTGTCTGACCAATCTTTTCATATTCATTTGCAATCAATGTATTAAGAACTGGATCAAATGAATTACTTGATAATTTAGTTATAAGTTTATTAAGCATTTATTGCCTCATCAATCAATTCATTAACTAAATTTGCGGGGACATTAAGAATAAATGCTGCATTATCAACAAATCCAAATGTTAATAATAAGTCACCATTATATATGGCAGCACCAGAACAGAATTCAATCTGCCCGTCCAAAAATGACCAGACTTCTGGAGACATTCCAATCAATGTAAAATTATTATCCCACACACACAATCTATGGCGGTATGTTCCATTTTTCTGACCTAAATAATTTTTAAATAATACTACTTCATGAGTTATGGCTATATAGTAATTATTCCATCTAATTACTTGAGACCCGCCTCTTTGATCAAAATTATCAAATCTGCTTGTATTTAAAGATATTTGAGATGAGGCATTAACACCTTCATATGCTTGAACAACTTCTGTAGGATTAGTCCATTTAATATATTGATAATCTTTGTCAAGAATTGGCATCCAATTTTTTTCACAATATGATGTTTCATCAATTGGGGCGGGAATTCTGACACGAGATACTTCTTTACAAGTCCAATTATCCTTATCAATATTTAATTCTGATAATTCCATTCTACCTTGACCATTAGTAGTAGTATCTCTTCTGACTCCCGTCGCATAATACTTATTATTCCATTTTACTAGACGGGCATCTTCTAATCCAACAAATTCCCACATTGGTTCATGTAGATTTAACATCTCAATTTGACAATAGTTAATTATATTAAGATCTGAGTCCAAACGGCATAGGTAATTTGTTGTTCTAAGATGTTGGTCTTGTTCTGGATGTAAATAGCTTAATGGACCCCATATGCTTGGAAATCTTTGATCATTTTCGGCATGATATAGGGTATAGTTTATATGACGTAATATGCAGAGTAAATCACCATTATCATCTATAAATATAGATGGATTCATTAAACCAGTCCCGCCAGTTATTTCGGGCGGGATTATTAATGGCAATAACTTACCACCATTTGACACAGATCTTTCTACAAGATTCATTTATTGAGTATATCCTATCTAGTATGCTTTTGTAAAACTATTATCCGCCTACTGCAGATTTTAAATATCTAATTACTATTGCTCCAGAGTAACCGCTGTTGCCAATTGAGCCGCCTTGTCCTCCACCACCAGTGTTTGATAATCTATTACCATATCCATTTGTGCCAATTTTTCCACCACTAGCTGGAGTTCTTCCGCCGCCGCCTCCGCCTAAATAATAAACTCCACTTACGTTTTGACCAATCCCCACAATTTGGCAAATACTTGAATAAGAAGAAGTTCCACTTCCTCCATTTCCTGCTGTTCCTGAGCCACCATTTGTGCCTGTTGTGCTCATTCCGCCGCCTCCGCCGCCACCACGTAAATTAACATTTGTAGATTTAAATCCTGATCCGCCAGAATTTCCACCTCCGCTGCCTGGAGATCCACCAGGGTTTGTTCCTGAGCCAGAACCTCCAAAACCACCAGCTCCAGATCCTGCAGGTGAACCTCCTGAACCGCCTGAACCCGAGCCACCGTTGCCTGCAGAAATTATTGTACTATTTGAACTATTATTTACAATAGATGAAGAATCAGACCCACCAACACTTATACTATAAGTATCTGATGGCATTGCTACAGTTGAATAAACTACTCCGCCGCCGCCTCCGCCTCCTCCAGAAGCGTTGTTATAACCACTACCGCCACCGCCTACAGTTAATATATCAGCAGTTAATGATCCTCCAGATACTGTAAAAGTGTCTGATCCAGTATTTTTATAAGCAGCATAATAGTAAGTACTATCAGAATAAACTGATGCACTTCCTGTATTAACTGTTATTGAACTTCCGCTGCCTGAAGAATGACCCAAGTTAGCTGATTGAATTATCCCTAGTGGTATTTGCATTTAAATTCCTATGCTATATAACCAATTACGGTAAATGTATTTGTTCCTGTACATATTACTGAACAAGCAGCATATTGTGCACCTGTTTTTGGGGATGATGCTGTTGCACCTGTAGATGTAATTGTAACTCCACTAGCTCCAGAAATTGTCACTTGTCCCGCCCCGATTTGCTGAACATTAAACCAGTCACCCGTGCTGAATGTAGATGCGGGTACTGTGACGGTTGTTCCTCCTGATGCATTAACAGTAATAATCTTATACAAATCACTTGATTGTGCAGTATAGCTTGCTGTTTGTGCATTGAATGAATATGAGTTTGAAGCTGATGATCCTGCAGTTCCTTGTGAGCCCTGAATTGCTTGTCCTTGTAATCCTTGGACACCTTGTGATCCATTATTTCCGTTAGTACCTTGTATACCTTGTAGTCCTTGGACGCCTTGTGCTCCGTCATTTCCGTTAGTACCTTGTGTACCCTGTAAACCTTGTGCTCCGTCATTTCCGTTAGTACCTTGTGTACCCTGTAAACCTTGTGCTCCGTCATTTCCGTTAGTACCTTGTGTACCTTGTAGTCCTTGTGCTCCTAAAGGTCCTTGAACGGCGGCGGTAGTCTGTTGTGTCCCATCAGCAAACATAATGCCATTATCAAACTTGGCAATACCCTTGTCTTCTAGACTATTTACTTCAAATTGCTGCTCGGACATATAACACCTCTATCTTATTATATACTAAATCTTTGCAAAAGTATATAAAAAATACGGGAGGCAACTCCCGCATTTTTTATTATGTAAGTAATTATGCAGGATATGCTGCTTTAAGTGCAGAATTTAAAGCTGTTCTAGCCTGTAATATCTCATCTGGCGTTGTTGCTTGATTAAGAGCTTGTTTAGCTGCATCAATTGCGGCAATTTGATCTGCAGTTGGTTTTTGACGACCAGCTTCTCCTTTTTTAATTGGAGCATATGGTGCATTTGGATCTTCAATTGAAGCTACATAAAGCTTTGCCCAGGAATCTGCTTCTGAAGAATTTGCCCAACTTTCACCACTTGGCCAGTTAGGTTGATACAAAGATGGCTTTGTATTTCCATCAATAAACACTTTTACAGCATTTGTGCCTTTTTCTATTTCATATGTTACTACCATTTTATTCTCCTTTTAATGTTTATTTAATTAATTATGCTATTTCTGCACCAAATGTTGTAAAGGTTGAAGTACCATTTGTTGATGTTACTCTTATTCCTGCATTTGCATCTAGTGTGTACCCGCCTTTTATTGTTGTTGTTGAATTACCATCTATATTAACATTTAAAGCAATATAATTAGCATTTGATGTAGTGTTTTCAGTTTTTTGATAACCAAAACACATATTATACAAAGAATTTCCTGGTCCTGAAGCATCTGTCCAGTTTATTCCATCCGATGAAACATTTGTTGGATTTTGGTTTCCATTAAGGGCAACATATTGATTATTTATATAAGCAATAGCCCCACCCCAATAAATACCGTCTTTAAAATTACTTGTTGACCAGTTTATTCCGTCTGTAGAATAAGCATAGCTAGTACCTCTTGACGTAAGGAAAAACACTCCATTTACAGCAGCGCCAGAAAGTATACTAACCTGGTTTGACCAATTACTTCCAGACCAATTGATTCCGTCTGTAGAATAAGCAACTCTATTATAACCGTTATCAGCAGCCACAAAAGTGCCATTTGCAAAAATAAGAACTTCCCAAAAACCACTAAATGGCATTCCAGTTTGTGTCCATGTTATTCCGTCTTCTGAATATGCTGCAGTAGAACTATAAAAATCAACGGCAACAAATTTTCCATTACCAAATGTAAGTGAGTACCATTCTCCATTTCCAAAAGGAATGGTTGTCACTTGAGACCAACTTGTTCCGTCTGTTGAAGATATAACATTACCACTTTGACTATCTATAGCAATAAACTTATTGTTTCCAAAAACTGCTGCCCCCCAAAAACCATAAGGAACTCCTACTGAAGTCCAAGTGATGGCATCTGAAGAGTAGGCAAAACTAGTAGAGTTGTTTGTAGTTGCTACAAAATTACCATTTCCCCAGACTACACCTGACCAGTTATCATAGTGTGGTAATGAAGTTCCTAGCCATGTGTTGCCGTCAGTTGTATAAGCCGCATAACTTCCACCTGCCGCCACAAGTGCTGGGGCAGAAGATGAATTTGAAGGTAATATAGAAATACTATACGTATCTGCCGTAGAAGAAGTATTTGTTATATTTATAGATCTTACTAAAGACTGATGACCTGCATTATAGTTTAATGTTTCTGTTGCTGCAGATGGTGCAGTTTGTCCTAAAATTTTATAGCTAGTGCTCATATTAATTCAACTCCATATACTGAAAATGTAAGATTTGTATTGCCAACAGCCGATATTGTATTATTTGGAGCAAGAGTTATACCTGGTTCTAAAACTATTGATGAAAAACCTGCCACGCTTACTTGATAATAAAGGTTGTTTACTAATGATGCTCCACTAATTAAAAGATCAGAATTATTAACTAATGAATTGTAAATATTTATATTAAAATTCTGACTTGCTGGTGACAAGTTTGCAACTGTTATATTTGTAACAATTGTTCCTTGCCCCGAAGTATTTGAATTATAAAGAACATACTCTCCTCCATCTACTGGATTAAGTTGTCCTAAAACTCTGTATGTTTCTGACATATTAAAATGCACCGCCTATTTTTAGATTTTTTTTACTTGATATTTTAAACATATTAAATTCCACCTATCATAAATGCTGGATGTATTGGAGCTGCACCAGACAAACCTTGTATGCCTTGTGCACCATCGTTGCCTGCTATACCTTGTGCACCTTGTGCACCCGTTGTGCTTTGTATTGTACTCAATTGAGATTGAATATTAGATGTTAATCCATCTAAATACTTGATCTCTGTTGTAGTAATAGTTGTTGTTGGATTTAATACTACAGATGTAAATCCTCCACCTACAGCATTAAATGATCCTCCACTTGTAGGTAAACCACTAAGATTTAAAAATAACCACCCGTAATCTGGTTGATTAAATCCCTGAGTATATGAGCTAGTAACTGTCCATACCCCGTCAACCCCATAACCACCACTACCAGTTATTTGAATCAAATCCCCTACTGAAACAGAAGGAGCTTGTATATTTGGATAAAAAAGAGCTATATCATAAACAGTATTGTTTGCATTAGTTCCTAAATTAAAATATATAGCATCTAAACTATTTTGAAGAGTTCCAGTATTTCCTGATACTCCGCCCTGTATTTTAACACTTGGATTTAAAAGCGTCAAGCCATTTGCTAAATCTAAATTTCCGCTTGAAACTGTTAAATTTGATGTATTAACAGATGAAACAAATTGTGTTGGGGCAGTTAAATTATTAAGTGCTGTATTTATTGAATTTAATTGCGATTGAACATTAGAGGTTGTATTATCTAGATATGAAATATTTGATATTTCTACAGGAGTTATTACTGTTGCTGGATTTACTATAATATTACCAGGTCCTACGGAAGCATAATGAAAACTTCCATCTCCTACTGTTTCTGCCGTATAAATCCAAGCATCTTGGCTAACATAGTTAAAGCCAGTTATAGTATATGTACCATCAAATTGGGTTCCAGTTATTTTTACTTTTACACCATTTTGAAAACGATTAGCATATGCATCGTAAGCATATACATAAGACTCTGGAAAACCCCATTGAAAACCAATCATATTTGATTGGAACCAGTTTGCAAGTACTGAAGTGGTTTCTCCATAAGTTATATCAAATGAGCTACCATTTTGAATATCTATTGTTGGATTTGCAAGCGTTAATCCACTAGCTAAATCTAATACTCCTGAAGAATCTATATTAAGATTAGATGTATTTACAGAAAGTATCCCAGCGTTACTTCCTTGTATACCTTGTGCACCATCGTTGCCTGCTATACCTTGTGCACCTTGTGCACCATCGTTGCCTGCTATACCTTGTGCACCTTGTGCACCATCGTTGCCTGCTATACCTTGTGCACCTTGTGCACCATC
>Ga0164296_1002358_pt1 | contig 18901 bp, 5 predicted proteins | sample GEODES057metaG_FD_113533 | JGI IMG/M metagenome (GOLD analysis project Ga0164296, IMG submission 113533) | Dystrophic lake water microbial communities from Trout Bog Lake, Wisconsin, USA - GEODES057 metaG | ecosystem: Environmental > Aquatic > Freshwater > Lake | place: USA: Trout Bog Lake...
ACGGGAAGCGCCAACGGCTGCGTTGGGTCGAGGCTGTGTCAAAACTCGGATGCCATAGGCCATTGTAGTAAATTCTTCTCTGATGGCGCGTGACGTCGACCTAGACAAGATTGTTTTGCCCCCCAATCAGCCGCTTCAGGTATCGTTTGTTAACGACACGGAGGCATTTCTTCTACGAGCTGGCAATTCCTTTGAGTTTTGACACAGCCTCGGTCGGTAGTTGCCTGTCCGCTTCTTCAGCCAACCTGCTCCGAAGCGGACGAGCTGCTTTCGGCCAGACTCCGTCACGCCAAACCGCCAGCGCGCGCAGAACCAGACGTTCAGCTTGGCGCCCATCCCGGCCTTTCAGCTGGCTTCGAAAAGTTCTCAAAAGCGGACGCTGATGGTCCCGATCAGCGTCAGGGCGCAGGACTGATCGCCTGCGCCGCAACCCCTAAGGATGCGACCGCCCCGGTCTACAGGAAGATCCTTCGTATCGCCGTTGTGCCGTCCCGCACCGCTCGTACCAGGGGAATGGGACGATCGCAGAGCAATGGGGAGCTGCACCCTGTCCCCCAATTGGTCGCGCGGAACGCCACAAGCCAGCGTGATGGTTCGTTCCGGTCAAGGTTGCTGCGCGGCCATTCTTGACGCGCCAAGCGCTGAGCACGTTCCTTCAAATCTGGCGAATGTCGAACCTTCGGCTGATCCCTATCGGCCGGGGCAACCTACTCATATCTATATAGATAGGACTCGATACAAAATAATAGCAATTGATATTTGTTTATTTTCAACCATCAATATTAATAAAGCACTAAATTGGTCTGCCTCTCAGAGCGATCAACGATCTCTCTCGCATTACTCAATATCACCACCCTGTAGATGTGGATTATATGGGAGGAAATTCATGTCAAGTTTAAAGCCGTTCGTGCTCGATCAATCGGATCTGGATTTCATTCTAACGCAGTTGAATTTCCATCCTCTCTTTGACGCAACCGGCAATGCCATCATCAATTGGGATGGAATCGGAACGGTATACAATTCCAGCAACGCACAGACACGCATCGCCTACGCCGACCTCGGCTCGGCGGCAGCCAACATCGCCGCCTACGGAACCTCTTACGAGACCCTGGTCGACCTCGCCGGCCTGCGCGACGTGTCGGGCCTCAACAACAACCTGAGCCACATCAATGCGACTTACGGCTCGGTCGATCAGATTTTCACGCGCACGGCGGCCGCCGATTATGCGGGGTATTCCCCGATCATGCGCGCGGTGGCGGACTATGCCTATGCCGCGGCTAAGACGTATTACCAGACCTACGGCGGCACCGATCCCAACGGCGTTGCAGCGACCGACAGCTTCAATGCCTCCGGGACGCTCGGCACGAGCTATGCGGTCACGGCCGGAGGCAGCCAGCATGCTGCGGACGGCACGGCGATCACCCTCGGTAACGTGGTCGACTACACGCCGCGCATGATCAGCCTCACGGTCACGACCGCGGGCGTCGTCTACGATACCTGGGCCAATCACGCGAACGATCCCGGCGCGGCGTCCCATCGGCCGAACGAGATCTACTACGACAGCAACGGCGTCGCGTCGGTCCTCGATTGGGGGCTTCTCAAGACGGTGGCCGAAGGCGGAATCGGGCAGGTAGACACGCAGGCCCGTCTCGCGGCCTCCGCCGGAAACAACGACCACTTCATCGGTTCGCTCAATCCGGGCGTCGCCCCCTCGAACGGATTCACCGTCCTGTTCGGCCAATTCTTCGATCACGGGCTCGATTTCATCGACAAAGGGTCAGGAAAGACGATCAAGATCGCCCTCGCCGCCGATGATCCGCTCTATGGACAGATCGGCGCCGATGGACAGCCTGTCCACGAGATCACCATCACGCGTGCGACGGTCCAGAGCTTCGACGCGAACGGCCCCGAATACGTCAACCACACCTCGCCGTTCATCGACCAGAGCCAGACCTATGGTTCGCACGACCAAGTGACGAGCCTGCTGCGCGAATGGGTCCCCGACACGGCCACCGCCGATCCGAACGACTATCGGCCTGGGATGCGGCTGTTCGACGGCCATACCCTCGCCAATTCCTGGACGAGGCCGGACGGCACGGTGACGAACCAGACGCTGCCGACCCTCGACGAGCTCCGGGCTCACGTCGACGCGACCAGCCGCGACGCGCTCACCTGGGACGATGTCCTCAATCTGCGCAACCGGGACGCCAAGGGTCACGTGATCGCCGACGGACAGCCCGGAGCCGGCCAGAGCGGCAGCGCGCTCCTCCTCGACATGAACCCGCGTTTCGACGAAGCCCACCTGCTGCGCGGCACCAGCGAAACCGCGGCGCAAGCCACCGGCGTCACCACCGCGGTCAACTTCCTCAACACCTTCGCCATGCGGCCCGGCGACACATTCGGATTCAACGGCGCCGGTGTGTTGACGCTCCATCTGGGCTCGTCCCTGTCGACGGGGCAGGGCCCGGCCATTCCCGCCGGAACGGATCTGACCGGCGCGAGCGCGCTCAGCCCCTGGGTCAACTTCGCCGACTTCAGCATCATGCAGACGCCCCCGGGCGTTCCGACCAGCGCCGTCCCGGCGATCCGCAGCGCCGTCAGCGACATTCTCCTCGCCTCGGTCGGCGACCACTACGTCGCCGGCGACGGGCGCGTGAACGAAAACTTCGGCCTCACCTCGATCCACCACGTGTTCCACGAGGAGCACAATTACCAGATCGACAACATCATCGACGCGCTCCATCGGCAGGATATCGTCGCGGGCGATCCTACCCACGCGGTGCTGCACGGCTTCCAGACCGACACCGGCCACGGCATGAACGCCGCCGGCGACTATCTCGACGCGACGGGCGCCATCGCCTGGGATCAGGACAAGCTGTTCAACGGCGCCAAGCTGGTCGTCGAAATGGAGTACCAGCACGCCGCCGTCGACCAGTACGCGCGCAACATCTCGCCCAACATCCAGGAGTTCGGCGCCTACGCCACGAGCGTCAATTCCGCGATCTCGCTGGAATACGCGCAGTCCGCATTCCGCTTCGGCCACTCGACCCTGCGCGAGACGATCGACACGATCGATCCGACGAAGGGTCTGACGGGCAAGATCATGGGCTATGCCTTGGAGCAGGCCTTTCTCAGCCCCGAGCAGTTCGGCACGGTCGGCCCGGCCGCGATCATCCTCGGCATGTCGCACCAGCAGATGAACGAGGTCGACGAGTTCGTCACGCCCGCGCTCAACCAGGGTCTGCTCGGCCAGCCGCTCGATCTCGCCGCGATCAACATCGCGCGCGGCCGCGACATCGGCCTGCCGACCCTGAACGATCTGCGCCACGCGGTCGGCCTCAATCAGTACACGAGCTGGAACGACTTCGGTCAGAACCTCCAGCACCCGGAATCGCTGGCGCCCCTCATCGCCGCCTACGCGTTCGACGGCGACGTGCATCGGGCGGAGACGCTGGTCGGCATCGCCGACGGCACCGTGGCTGCCGGGACCCTCGGCATCACCCTGGAGCAGGCCAGCGGCTTCCTGAACGGCGACGTCCAGGCGGGTGGCACGGGCACGCTCGGCTTCAACGCCATCGACAGCTGGGTGGGCGGCCTCGCCGAAATCCACCAGCCCGGCGGCCTCCTGGGTGAGACCTTCGACAAGATCTTCGTCGATCAGATCGAGAATCTGATGGACGGTGATCGCTTCTACTATCTCTATCGTCTGTTCGGAACGCAGTTCGGCAACGAGGTCCAGAACGGGCAGCTCAAGGATATCGTCGAGCGTAGCACCGGTCTGGAGCACCTGAACGGCAACATCTTCGGCTACGCTGATAAGTACTACGATCTGGGTGCGCACAAGGAAGTCGCTGCGACGCCGGGCGCCGAGCTGTCGACCACGAGCAACGAGCACAAATACGGCGACGTCTACGACACTGCCGGCCACAAGGTCGCCGACGGTGCCCTGACCCTGCACCCCGGCCTCGGCGTCTATTCGAATGGCGGCCACGGCAGCCTGAACGACGGCCATGTCGTGACGATCAACGGCGTCCAGTACATCCAGGATACGCGGCTTCCGGACGCCAACCCACTCAACGGCGGGGTCAACCTCGACGGCACGCCCAATTCGGGGGCCGAGTCGAACGAGGTCATCATCGCCACGCAGTACAACGACCTCATCTACGCCCAGGGTGGCGACGACACCGTCTACGGCGAGGGCGGCAACGACATCATCTACGGTGGCTTCGGGATCGACCGCCTGTACGGGGGAAGCGGCAGCGACACGATCTACGGCGGCGACAACCCGGACCTGATCGACGGCGGTTCCGGCGACGATTTCCTCTACGGCGAGTCGAGCGGCACGGATATCAACGGCCAGGATCAGGTCATCGGCGGCGCCGGCAACGACTACGTGAGCGGCGGCATCGGCATCGACAAGCTGTTCGGCGGCACGGGCGACGACATCATCTACGGGGGCCAGGATACGGACCCGATGACGCACGGCGACGACGGCAACGACTTCATCGACGGCGGCCCTGGCACCGATGTCCTCTACGGCGACAACGGCGACGACGTGATCCGCGACGGGACCGACGTGGACATCTCGTTCGGCGGCGATGGCGATGACATCTTCCAGGTGGGCGACATCGCCCAGGCCCTCGGCGCCGGTCCCGACGAGGTGATCGGCGGCGACGGCGCCACCGATACCGGCTTCGACATGATGGACTTCAGCCTTCAGGCCCAGCGCGTGACCGGCGTGTCCTACGACCTCGATCAGCAGAGCAATCCGCTGACCTCGATCAATGGCCAGCAGACCGTCCCGGCGGCGTTCCAGCTCGAAGGTCTGGTGGGCAGTTCATCCAACGACACCCTCGGCGGCGACGCGGGCGACAACTGGCTCGTCGGCGGGGCGGGCAAGGATACGTTAGCGGGCGATGCCGGCAACGACATCATCGTGGGCGGCTCGATCAGGCTCGACGCGTTGATCGGCAGATACAATTCCGGCTACGACCATAACAACAACAACGACGGATCGACCACAGAGCTGCAGTTGCAGGATGCCCGGTACGATGGCGCCTCGCACCGCGTTCTCTATTCCGAGCAGATCGATCATACCGGCCTGATCGATGCGGCCAACGCGGCCGATCCGACCGGCGTACAGTTCGGCAAGCATTTCACCGAGATGCTGCGCACCGCCTACTTCAAGGACTGGATGCTCGGTGACGGTGGCGTCGACGCGACCACCGCGGCCAACGGCGACACGGCCGTCTACACCGGGAAGTTTGCCGATTATAAGATCACGTCCTTCACCTACAGCCCCGGTGGTGGTGCCGCCGATCTGTTAGCCTATCGGATCACCGATCAGCGCACCGCGACCGGCGGCACGCCCCTGGTCAACGAGGGCAGCGATATCCTCGTCGGCGTCGAGGCGCTGCAATTCGCCGACAGGAAGGTCTCGCTCATCAACGCCCCGCCGACGCTCGACCTGCACGCGTTCGACACGACGACATCGACTTATGCGGACAACTTCGACACGGCGGCATGGACCAATTCGACGGGCACCGCCGCCTGGTCGACGTCCTGGAGCGAAACCGGCGACGTCGTCCCCGGGACCAATGCCCAGATTACGAGCGGTCAGATCCAGCTCGACACCGGCGACAATGCCAGCCACACCGGAGGAACCAACCAGCTCCGTCTGTTTGACAACGGTGATGGGGCGAGTATCCAGCGCGCAGTCGACCTGACCGGCGCCGCGAGCGCGACGCTCAGCTTCAATTACCAGCTGACTTCGTTCGATGCTGTCGACAAGGTCGTCGCCTCGGTTTCCTTCAACGGCGGCACGACCTGGCACGAGGCCCGCACGATCGTAGGCACCAACACGGCAGGGCCCAACGCGAACAACAACGGCGGTCAGAGCTCGGTCAACATCGACCTTGCGAGCCTGAAGAGCGCCGGCGAAACCTTCGGCGCGAACACGGTCGTCAAGTTCGAGGCTATCACGAGCCTTGCGAACCAAGCGACTGGCTTGGCGAACGGCCTGAGCCTCAACAATGGCTACGTCGCGATCGACAACCTCAGCATCTCGGCCACCAAGCCGGTCGCCGACGCAGATCCCTTTCCTAACAACACCAGCACCTTCACCGAGAAGGGGGGAGGGGCGAACATCGCGGTCAACCCGCTGATCACGGACGACGGCACGACCCTCTTCTCGGCCAAGGTGGTGCTGACCAACCTCCAAGCGGGTGACGTCCTTAACAAGAATGACATCGGCGGCGACAATATCCAAGTCAGTGTTGGCCCCTCGGCCGCGGGCCAAATCACGTTGAATCTGACCGGCGAGGACACGCTCGCCCATTACCAAGCGCAGCTCGCCGCCATAACCTTCAGCAACACATCGAACAACCCGAGCGCGATCGACCGGACGATCCAGGTCACGGTCAACGACGGGCTGGCGAACAGCAATCTCGCGACCGCGACCGTGCATGTGGTCCCGGTCAACGACGCGCCCGTCGCCGGGGCCGACCGGATCGTCACCAATGTCGGCAACGTCACGAACGGCATCGTCGTGCCGGATTGGGCGCTCCTCGCCAATGACAGTGACGTTGACGGGCCGAACCCGCTGACAATTACGACTTTGAGCAGGTTGAGCGGTCTCACCGCAACACATGCGGGCGGCAACGTTACGATAACCGATACCAATCCTGCCAACGGTTCGTTCAGCTACACTGTCACCGACGGCTTAGCGACGTCGCCCAACGCCAACACCCCTATCGTCACGCTGACAGAGCAGACGGGCCCGACGCTCAACGGCTCGAACAATGCCGAGATCCTGATCGACAGCGGCACGGCCCACACGATCTCCGGCGGACAAGGCGACGACATCGTTCTCGCCGGCGGTGGCGACGACACCATCACGTGGAATGCCAATGCCTCGGGAGCCACGGACGGACGCGACTTGATCGACGGTGGCACCGGCGCCGACACCGTCATCGTGGCCGGAAACAGCAGCACTGAAACATTCTCCATCTATTCGAATACCGATCACTGGGACAGCAACACCGCCAGCGTGTCCAGCGCGGTCCATGCCGGCTTCACCGGGTTGAACGCGAACACGGAGATCGTCATCGCGCGCAATGGCGCCGTCGTCGCGGAGCTGGACAACGTCGAAGAGATCCGGATCAACACGCTCGATACCACAGCCGACAACAACAACAACACGAACGCGCCGGACGGGGGAACAAGCCAGGGCGACACGATCCAGGTTGTTGGAAATTTCACCGCGACGAGCCTCAAATACTCGACGATCACTGTGAACGGCGGCGGGGGCAACGACAGTGTTGATATCTCTGGCCTGACCTCGGCCCATCGGATCGTGTTCGCGACGGGGGGCGGCCACGACACGGTCGTGGGGACGCTTCGCCCGCAGGATGTGGTCGAACAGACGCTCGGCGCGTCCACGACGCCCGCGGCGACCGCGGCGGACTCAGCTGGAGCAACGTCGAACTCGGGCAGCACGAGTTCCACCGATCAAGCGGGCGCCAGCGCGCCGCCCGCACAGCAACCGAACGGCCAGACGTCGGCCGGGGGCGCTGGAACTGGCGCGGGTGGAGTGGCCATGGATGCCGCCGGCACCGAGGGGGGCGGGCATGGGGGCTCGCACGATCCCAGCCACGCCCATGATCCGAGGGGCGATGCGGCCCGTGGCGATAGTGACCGTAGAACGCACGGTCGAGATCAGGAACGGGACGACGATCACTATCACCGCGAAGCCCACGCCAGGCGGGACCATGGAGACCACGAAAGCCGGAACGCCGAAGGGTCCGACAAGACGGGAGCCGCGGCGCACGCAGGGGCGGACGGTGAGCGCCGAAGCACGGACGGTGCGGGCGGTCCATCCCAGAGCGGCAGTCTGCCGTCTGAGCCGGCCAGCGGGACCGTGGACCATGCAGATCGGAACGCGAGCAGTGGGCCGACTTCGGATCGGGACCACGACGGCTCGGATCGCAGCGCCGGCAGCCATCATAGCACCAGCGGCGTGCCTGACTCGGACACCGACCACACTCGCGCCAGCGGCGGTATGGGCTCCAGTTCGGAGCACGCCATCACCGGCAGTGGGACGAGCGCCAGCTCGGATCACGTCAGCACCAGCAGCGGTGGGACGAGCGCCAGCTCGGATCACGCCAGCGCCAGCGGAGGGACGACTGCCAGCTCGGATCACGCCAGCACCGGCAGCGGGACGAGCGCCAGCTCGGATCACGCCAGCGCCAGCGGAGGGACGACTGCCAGCCCGGATCACGCCAGCACCGGCAACGGGACGAGCCCCAGCTCGGATCACGCCAGCACCGGCAACGGGACGTGCGCTAGCTCGGTTCACGCCAGCACCGGCAACGGGACGAGCGCTAGCTCGGTTCACGCCAGCACCGGCAGCGGGACGAGCCCCAGCTCGGATCACGCCAGTACCGGCAGCGGGACGAGCGCCAGCCCGGATCACGCCAGCGCCAGCGGAGGGTCGACCGCCAGCTCGGATCACGCCGGCACCGGCAGCGGGATGAGCGCCAGCTCGGATCACGCCGGCACCGGCAGCGGGACGAGCGCCAGCTCGGAGCACGCCGGCACCGGCAGCGGGACGAGCGCCAGCTCGGATCACGCCAGCACCGGCAACGGGACGAGCGCTAGCTCGGTTCACGCCAGCACCGGCAGCGGGACGAGCGCCAGCTCGGATCACGCCAGCGCCAGCGGAGGGTCGACCGCCAGCTCGGAGCACGCCAGCACCGGCAGCGGGACGAGCGCCAGCTCGGATCACGCCAGCACCAGCGGTGGGACGAGCTCCAGCTCCAATCACGCCAGCGCCAGCGGAGGGACGAGCTCCAGCCCGGAGCACGCCAGCACCGGCAGCGGAACGAGCGCCAGCCCGGATCACGCCAGCACCAGCAATGGGACGAGCGCCGGCTCGGAGCACGCCAGCGGAACGGGCGGCAGCGCGGATCAAAGAGCGGTCGCGGGCGGATCAGCGACAGACACCGGAGGGACTGCGGCCCATGATCCGGTCGACGGCCACCCTTCAACACAGGCTGCTACCGATCCTGCGGTGTCGCCAAGCTCTGGAATCGGATCCGGCCTCACGAGCGGTGGGGGCCATACGCCCCCGAGTCAAACCGAGTCCGTCCCCGATGCTGATCACTTTGCATGGAAGATCGGCAATCCATGGGATTGGGCGGCAAACAATCCGGAACAGCTCGCGATCCCGCATTCCAATCATCGGATCGGCGACTTCGACGCGGCCTATTACCTGAGCACAAATCCGGATGTGGCTGCCGCGGCCGGCCACAGCGTCGATGCCGACAGTTTTGCGTTCTACCACTTCCTGACATTCGGCGCGGCGGAGGGACGCGATCCGAACGCGTATTTCTCGACGCGCGGGTACTTGGCGGCGAATGCTGATGTGGCCGCTGCGGGCATGAACCCGCTTCAGCACTACGAACAGTTCGGATGGCACGAAGGCAGGGGCGGCGGCGGGAATTTCGACGTCCACGCCTACCTCAAGGTCAACCCGGATGTGGCGCTGGCCCAGATCGATCCCATCCAGCATTACATGCATTTCGGAGCCGCAGAGGGCCGGTCCCTCCTGTAGCTGAGATCGGCAGGCCCCGATGGCGCAATCCATCGGGGCCTGCCGCCCGTGTAGAAGCCCGACATGACATCCGCTTGGGCGCCTTTACGACTGCCCTCACGGGAGCGCGGAGGGAACAGGGCCAGGACGCCTGTCAGGTCCCGCGGTCAAAGACCTTTTTACAGAATGCCCGCTGAAGCGCCGCAGCCGGAGAGAGGGTTGCACGACATCGAGCGCTATGAGGGGCCTTTCGAGAGCGACCTTACTCGGATCGGGTCTGCGCCATCCGGAGGATTGCCCCAACTCTGTTATGCGCGCCCAGAGCCCGGAACAGGGCGTTGACGTGAACTTTTACGGTGCCTTCGGAAAGGCCGAGTTTGATGGCGATCTCTTTGTTGGACTTACCCAACGATATGAGGTCGAAGACCTCTTTCTGCCGCGGTGACAGCTTGTGCTGCTGAGAGGAGGTTCCCTCCGAGATGCGCGGCGAAGACGGAAGCATATCGTCCGGCGCCATGGACAGGGTCGGCGGGACGAAAATCTCGCCAGCCAGGATACGCTGTAGCGCTGCTCGGATCTCGCGAATTCCGAGGGTCTTCGGGATGAAGCCGTGAACGCCGGCCTGCAGCAGCGACAGGATCACATCGCGATGTTCCGAGGCCGTGATGACGGCCACTCGCGCGTCCGGGAAGGCGCTGCGCACCGCCCTGATGCTGCGCGTGCCGTCCATCGTCGGCATCCCGAGATCCAAACTGATGAGGCTTACGGACGGACGTTCGTTCAGAACCTGCAAAGCCTCGACGAAGGATCCGACCTGCACGACGTCGTCGAACTCGAAATCCTGCCGGATGAAGCCCGCCAAGGCGTTGCGAAACATCTCGTGGTCGTCTGCGACGATGGCGACCATGCCGGTGCAGGACCGCATAGGCTTTTCCTCAGCGCGGGGCCATGGACGTCAGCGACCGGGTCCTGTTCCGTCACAACGGCGGAGCCCGCGACCCGAAGACTGTGATGAGGCAGGCATATTGTGAGTCTGGCGAATTATCACGATTTAACGGGATCGCAATGCAGAATTTTAGAGAGATCCACAAAGCCGTACTACGCAGCAGTGCGACGGGTTGTCTCAATCATTGCCTGAATACGGCCGGTGAAATTTTCCGTTCTCTTCTTCAGTCGGTCCAGGGTCCTGTTCGTTGCGGATACGTTGGTGCAAGCACCCTCGATATCGCGACACAGGGTCATCAGCTCGTCGAACTCAAGCACGCTCGCGATCGAGATGATGGCGTGAGCTTGGCGAGCGACGCTTGCGCATTCCCTGAGATCGCTGGGCTGAGCTTTGTCGAGGATTGCAAGCTCGATCTTCAGATGCTCGAGTGACTGCAGAACACGGGTGGAGCCGAGCAGGGACACCAGGGTATCGACCTGCGGCGCGTCCGGTTCTGGAGTGCGGCCTGAACCAGGACCTTTCTCAGTCCGGAACAGGACGCTATCGAGCGTCGCATAGAGTTCCTCCTGCCGGAGCGGCTTACAGAGATAAGCATCGATTCCGACGGCGAGGAACGCCGCCTTATGGCTCGACAGCACATTCGCCGTACAGGCGACGATGGGAACATGCTGGGCGTCCGCCTCGGATTCACGGATGAGGCGTGTCGCGGTCAGCCCGTCCATTTCGGGCATCGACAGGTCCATCAAGATCAGGTCGTAGCGCGTGGACCGGGCCGCCACGACGGCCTCGAAGCCGTTGGGGACGACATCGACACTGTATCCGTCCCGTTCGAGCAACTCGCGGGCGAGTTCCTGATTGAGGATGACGTCCTCGGCTACGAGGATGCGTGCCCCCCGGCGGTGGGCCGCCCTGGGGGCCGCCAGGGCCGGTGTCGGCATCTTGGCCGCCGTGACCGGGATTTCGAACCAGAAGGTCGATCCTGAACCGAGATCGCTGACGAGGCCGATGCTGCCGCCGAGCTTCTCGACGAGCTGTTTCGAGATCGTCAAGCCCAGCCCCGCGCCCTTGAAGCGTCGCCGGTTGGACCCGTCGACCTGATGAAATCTCTGGAAGATCAACGTCTGGTCCTCGGCACCGATGCCGATGCCGGTGTCCGAGACCTCAAAGCGCAGCGTCGCCTTACCTTCGGATCCGTCCTGGCAATCGACCGCGACCGCAACCCGGCCGGCGCGGGTGAATTTCACGGCATTCGACAGCAGGTTGATCAGGATCTGGGAGATCCGCTCCCGCTCACCGTAAAAATAGCGGCCTTTCTCGCTCCTGATCGTTTGCTCGAGGGTGAAATCCTTCGCGCCGATCTGTGGCCGGACGATCGAGAGCGCGCTGTCCACGAGTGCTTCGAGCGCGAAACACTCGATTCGCGTCTCGATGTGTCCCGACTCGACCCGCTCGAAGTCGAGGACGTCGTCGACCAGCTTCAGGAGAGCGGTACTCGATTCATGGATACGTTCTGCATGACGAGCCGAAACCGGGCTCGTCTGTGTGTCCTGCAGCAGGATTTCCGAGTACCCGATCACCGCGTTGAGCGGGGTCCGCATCTCGTGGCTGATGTTGGCCAGGAATTCATCCTTCGCGCGGTTGGCATGCTCGGCGGCGTCCCGGGCCTCTTCGAGGTCTCGGGCGTGCCGCGCTTGGTCTGTGATGTCGGTGATGGTTCGAACGACCCCGAGCCCCAGCATGACGGCTGTGGTGTGAATCTGCAGGATGGTGCCATTCGGCCGCTCGTATTCGAAATCCGCAAGGCTGGGTTCGGCCAACGGATGCAGCCTGCGCCGAGCCTCTTCGGGGAGATGGTCATACTCGGCATGTCGGTTCTGGTAGTCGAGGATACGGTCGAAGCTCGGCCCACCGCGCAACAGGTCATCCGGCAGATCGAGCAACATGCGCGCCCGCGCACTACAGATCGGGACCCGCCCGTCGGCGGTCACGACGATGAGGCCCTGTCGCATCGCGTCAATCGTCGTCTCCAGCAGGGCAGCCTTCTCCTTCAACTCCTCCGTCCGTTGCGAGACCCTCTGTTCAAGCTCGTGATTGATCTGCCGCAAGGTTACGTCCTGCTGGCGCAGGGCGTGCGAAGCGGTGACGAGCACTTCGCCCACGCGGTTCACCTCGCGCAGCGGCGTCGTGAACGGCTCGACGTATTGCCCCTGACCGATCCTCTCGACGGCGCCAACCAGCGCGCCGTGCGCGCGCGTCAGCCGTCGACCGATCCAGAGCGCGCTGAGGATCACCAGGGAACTCGCAGCCACAATCGCCAGCAGCAGCACACGCAGGCTGTCGATCAGTGGCGCAGTCAGCGCCGATCGCTCGATGGCAGCCGCCACGACCCAGCCTGACAGCGTGGGCCGGCGCCAGTAGACGAAGACTGGCACGCCGTCCGCGCTGACCATCGACAGGCTGCCCTTCTCCCCCTGTGCCCCGTTCGCCAGCGTCGGCAACGGCTGCCCGATGTACTTGGCCGGGTCGATGGAGCGAACGATGATTGTGCCATGGCGATCCAGGATCGTGGCGTAGAAGGGCCCGGGAGGAAGCCCGTCCCGTACAATCTCGAATAACTTCTCAGGCAAGATTGTTGCGCTTAGGATAGCGAATATGGATCCGTTTCGCCGTAATGGTATTGAAACCTGCACCAGAGCCCTGCCGGTCACGGAACCGTTAAATAAATTCGAGACTAGAACGTCATATTTGATCTCGCTTGATTCAAATAGATCCGGATTATTTGTTTTAGGTAGGCTTTCACCCGGCGCTACGATTGTGTTAATGAGCTGCTGACCGGCCATATCGGTCATAATGAACTGCATGTTTTCCAGGCGCGACAGTTCACGGACCTGGGCTTCAAAACGCTGGATGTCCCCCGTCTGCAGTGTTTGCGCGGTGGAAAGCGTCCGCAACATCCCCACACGCGCTGTGATCTCATGGTCGATCAGGAGGACGAGATCTTGATTGGTGTTGTCGACCATCGCCTCCAGCCGCGTGCGCTCCGCTTCGGCGAAACTGTAGGTCACATACAGCGACAGAAGCAGTAGCGGGACGATCAGGATTGTGGCGAAGCCAGCCAAATAGGCGTTCAGACTCGTCGATCTCTGAGCGCCGTTCACTTTCATGAGCGGGCCATCATTCGTCACCAGACCGATCGCCATCCTGGCTCGCTCCTGCTCGTGTTCGCATCACTCGGCCAGAACCTGAGGCGCAGAGCCCAATAGCGGCGGGCTCCGGCAGGCGAGCGAACGGGCAAGATTTTGATCCAAGCAATTATTCTTTTTCAAGCCCTCAATTGCGGTTTCCAATGCTCTGGCGACTATACCAAACGGATTAGCCCGGCGATCTACTGCATCGTGCAAAGCTAGGCATTTTCCGCAACTTCGTTACGGCTCGGACCAGGGAGGAAGGTCCGGGTCATGAAAAGCCACCAGGATTCGACAGACTTGAAGGCCGTGCTGTGGAGATGCCGGTGGGCTTTTGCCGGCGTTGCGCTGATCAGCGGATTGGTCAACCTGCTGTACCTGACCGGATCGTTCTTCATGCTGCAGGTCTACGATCGCGTTATACCGAGCCGGAGTGTCACCACGCTGCTGGGTCTCGCAATCCTGGCTCTGGCGCTGTACGCCTTCCAGGGCGCTCTCGAGACGATCCGGTCACGGGTCTTACTGCGGATTGGCACCACGCTCGATGTTGCGCTGGCTGGGCGCGTCTTCACGCTCGTGATCCGTGCGCCGCTCACAGGGGCGGCCAAGGCGGACGGCCTCCTCCCGCTGCGCGACCTCGACCACGTGCGCGCGTTCCTGGCCGGGACGGGGCCGTCAGCGCTCTTCGACCTGCCGTGGATGCCCATCTACCTGGCGATCTGCTTCCTGTTCCACCCCCTGATCGGCGTGGCCGCGATCGGAGGCGCGATGATCCTCGTCCTGCTTACCGCGATGACAGACCTTGCGACCCGTGCGCCGTCGCAGGCGTCCACGGACCACGGCGTGCGTCGCAACGGCTTGGCGGAGGCGGGACGACGGAATGCCGAAGTCGCGTCGGCGATGGGCATGCAGGAGCGGCTGTGCCTGCGCTGGGAGGACGCCAACCGCAACTACATGCGCGCGCAGCAGCGGGTCTCCGACATTGCCAGCGGGCTCGGCGCCGCCTCGAAGGTCTTCCGGATGACCCTCCAGTCGGGGGTGCTCGCGCTCGGCGCGTGGCTCGTCATCGACAATCAGGCGAGCGCCGGCATCATCATCGCGTCCTCGATCCTGGTCTCACGCGCGCTGGCACCAGCCGAACTCGCCATCGCGAACTGGAAGAGCTTCGTCCAGGCGCGCCAGAGCTGGCGGCGGCTTTCGACGCTGCTCGCGCTCCACCCCGTTTCGTCCGAGCGCCTGGCGTTGCCGGCGCCGACCCGGTCGCTGGCGGTGGAGAACCTTGCCGTCGCGCCGCCCGGAGTTGCGAAGCTCGTCGCGCAGGATATCAGCTTTGTCATCCGGTCCGGCCAAGCCCTCGGCGTCATCGGCCCCTCGGCCGCGGGAAAATCCTCGCTCGCGCGGGCCCTCGTCGGCGTCTGGCCGGCGGCCCGCGGCCAGGTCCGCTTCGACGGCGCTGCCCTCGACCAGTGGCCGAGCACCGATCTCGGCGCCCATATCGGGTTCCTTCCGCAGGAGGCCGAGCTGTTCGCCGGAACCGTCGCGGAGAATATCGCCCGGTTCGATTCCGGGATGAGGTCCGAACAGGTCATCGCCGCGGCCCGGGCTGCGGGCGTACACGAGATGGTCCTACGCCTGCCGGGCGGCTACGGCACCCAGATCGGCGAGGGCGGAGCGGCCCTGTCGGCCGGCCAGCGCCAGCGGATCGGTCTGGCCCGCGCGCTCTACGGCGACCCGTTCCTTGTGGTCCTGGACGAGCCCAATGCGAACCTCGACATCGACGGCGAGAACGCGCTGACGCAGGCGATCTTCAGCGTCCGTCAGCGCGGGGGCATCTGCATCGTGATCGCCCACCGCCCCAGCGCGCTGGCCGCCGTCGATCTCGTCCTGATGATGGCCGAGGGACGTGCGCAGGCCTTCGGCCCGAAGGACGACATCCTCAAGCGCGTTCTGCGCCCGGCGCCGGTACCGACGCCTGCGCCCTCCGGACCCGAAGAGCAGGCCACCCCGCCGCGCTCCGGGCTGATGTTCGAACTTGTCGGTTCACCGCCCGGGGCCATGACCCTCCAGGAGCGTGCCTAATGGCCAGCCCTTCCATAACGCGTGGGTGCCCCCTGCATGCGGTGCACGCTTCGATTGCCTGGCACCTCGCCATGGCATCGGCACTTGGTGGCTTGCTCCTGATTGGGGTCGGGGGCTGGGCACAGGGGACCATGATCTCGGGCGCTGTGATCGCGTCGGGACAACTCGTCGTGGAATCGGATGTCAAGAAAGTGCAGCATCCAACCGGCGGCGTGATCGGCCAATTGCTCGTGCGCGAGGGCGATCGGGTCAAGGCCGGCGACGTCCTGATCCGGCTTGACGCCACCCAGGTGCAGGCGAACCTCGACATCGTTCTCAAGACCCTCGACGAATTGTCGGCGCGCCGGGCGCGCGGAGAGGCTGAGCGCGACGGAACCCAGGCGATCGCGTTTCCCGCCGAACTCGAGGCGCGCCGGGCATCGGACCTAGCGGTCGCGCACCTCATCGACGGCGAAATTCGCCTGTTCCGCTCCCGCCTGGCGGCACGCGAGGGACAGAAGTCGCAGCTACGCGAGCGTATCGCCCAGTTCAAGGACGAGATCAGGGGGCAGACGGAGCAGTCCGCCGCCAAGGATCGCGAGATCCTCCTGATCCAAAGTGAATTGAAGGGCGTCAGGACGCTTTACGAGAAGAACCTCGTTCCGCTGTCCCGGGTGACCGCCCTGGAACGCGACGCCGCGCGCCTGCAAGGTGAGCGCGGCCAGCTCCTGGCCTCTGCGGCCGCGACCCGGGGCAAGATCACCGAGACCGAACTCCAGGTTCTGCAGATCGACCAGGACATGCGCACGGAGGTCGGGCGGGAGATGGCCGATATCCGCAGCAAATGGTCAGAGTACATTGAGCGCCGTGTGTCGGCAGAGGACCAGCTGAAGCGCATCGACATGCGAGCGCCGCAATCCGGGACCGTGCACCAGATGACGGTTCATACGGTTGGCGGTCTCGTCTCATCGGCCGAACCGGCCATGCTGATCGTCCCGGAGGCGGATCACTTGGTCGTCGAGGTCAAGATTCAACCTCAGGATATTGACAGCGTTCGCCTTAACCAAAGGGCGATCCTACGGTTTCCGGCTTTCAATCAGAGGACGACTCCCGAGATTGAGGGCGGTGTGAGCCGAGTCTCTGCTGATGTCAGTCAGGACCCAAAGTCCGGAGTGTTATTCTATCTCGCACGGATTGCTATCGACGAAGATGAAGTTGCCCGCCTCGGGCCTGTTCAACTGATCCCCGGCATGCCGGTGGAGGCACATATTCAGCTCGGCGAGCGAACCGCTCTTTCGTATCTACTTAAGCCGCTATCTGATCAACTAGCGAAAACTTGGAAAGAAAAGTAGATATAAACTTGAGGCGATGGCTCGAACATGCAGGATGATATTGCTTCTTGCACAAATTCCCAGGCGTGAGCGGCTCTTCTCCTCGAACTGGAGCTGTCGGCGCAGGGCCTAGCGGATGTCCTCGATCACGACCCCTGCCGGCTTCCAAAATGGCCCAGTTCCCTTTCCATCCCCGCTCCTGAGAGGTGCGATAAACCAATCCTCCTCCACCCGTGAGAAGCTCGAATCTGTCTCGGGGGTGCTTATGACAGATAAGGCGCATCGAACGGTCGGAATGGATTGAGAGGACATGTCCGCTTCTGTCACGTCTCCACTCCGAAACAGCCATTCCGCTTACGGCCAGACTCCGTCACGTCGGATAGCCTACGCCCGCAGAACCAGACATTCGCCTTGGCGCCCATTCCAGTCACTAGATGGCCCTCGTGTGCGTCTCCGAAGCAGACATCGATCAAGCCGGCGGCCACGACATTCTTCGGTCGATGCCGTCCGTCATGTCATAGGCGGCCGCCGTACGATTTTGCCGTCACGGCGGGCCGGGGCCGGACAGATCTCCGTCCCCGGTCACACCCGTCAGAGGCTCGGGTGCAGCCCGCGGACCGGGCTCACGGCCTCCAGCACAGAGGCGGCATGCAGGAGGGTCGTCTCCGCCTGCCAGCTTCCCACCAGTTGCACGTTGATGGGCAAGCCCTCGCGGCTCGTCCCGAACCGCATCGACAGCCCGGGCAGGCCGGTGACGTTCAGCGGCACGGTCGCGCCCTGCAGGTAGGTCAGGTCGACCGTTTCGCCGTTGACGACGAGTTCGCTGATGCCGTGCTTGTGCGCGGGTACCGGCAGAACCGGGGTCAGGAGCACGTCGAAGTTCCGGAAGTAGGCCGCGTAGCCGTCCCGGATCCGCTCGGCCGCCTGCTCGGCCGCGACGTAGTCCTCCATCGAGGTGTCCGGCAGCGACAGCATCGTCTTGGCCATCTTGTACATCTGGTCCTCGTGCCCGGCGACCGCCTCGCGGAAGGCCGGCTTCATCTCCATGACGTGGAGCTTGTTGAAGACGTCGAGGGCGAAGTCGCGCTCCAGCGCCGGGATACGGACCTCCTCGACGTGGTGACCCTCGCCCTTGAGGGCCTCGGCCGACGCCTTCACGGTCGCCGCGACCTCCCTGTCGATGGGGCCGAAGCCCGGCCCGACCATCCAGCCGACGCGCAGCTTGCGATCCGGCGCTGCACCGAGGCCGGCGTCGAACGGGACGGTGCTGGTCGCGAACGCGTCCTGCCCGTCGGGGCCGGCGAGTTGTGAGAAGGCGAGCGCGAGGTCGCGGATCGAGCGCGCCATCGGGCCGACGTGCCAGAAGCGGCGGGGCGCCCGCGGCCAGATGCCGGTCATCGGCACGCGCCCGTGGGTCGCCTTCAGGGAGACGATGCCGGTCTGGGCGGCCGGGCCGCGGACCGAGATGGCGAGGTCGGTGCCGAGGCCGAGCGGCGACATGCCCGCCGCGATGGCCGCCGACTCGCCGCCGCTTGAGCCGCCGGGCGTGCGGTCGAGGGCCCAGGGGTTGTTCGAGCGTCCGGAGAGCAGGTTGTCGCTCTCGATCCAGTAGGAAAACTCGGGCAGGTTGGTCTTGGCGAGCAGGATGCCGCCCGCCTTCTTCATGCGGGCGACGCTGGTGGCGTCGGCGTCGGGGGTGCGCCCCTTGAAGATCGGCGAGCCGCGCTGGGTCATCACCCCGGCGGTGTCGATGGAGTCCTTCACGGTGAAGGGCACGCCGTGGAGCGGC
>Ga0164296_1002359_pt1 | contig 18897 bp, 13 predicted proteins | sample GEODES057metaG_FD_113533 | JGI IMG/M metagenome (GOLD analysis project Ga0164296, IMG submission 113533) | Dystrophic lake water microbial communities from Trout Bog Lake, Wisconsin, USA - GEODES057 metaG | ecosystem: Environmental > Aquatic > Freshwater > Lake | place: USA: Trout Bog Lake...
ACTCACTCCTCTTCCAAATGCTTTGATGATTCCTGTGACCGCGTTATTCATCGTTGGATTGCTCGCTCGCAAAGGTTTGGAACACCTCGAGGGTTAGACCAAACCTCATTCCCTCACTGCTAACGAGGTAAGGGGTAAAACCCTTCAAGAGTTCAAATCTCTTCGTCTCCGCCAGATTGAGCGTAAATCCCCTGCCTTTTAGCTGAGTCGGGGAATTTTGTATTTAACTGGCCAAGTCTTTGCTAATTTTTTGCTCATCATCTAACACAACGCTCATATCTTTTCATCATGCTCCGGTAGTTAATTTTTGCACCTATCTGATTTCCTTTATTAATGCGGTCTACACCGTACTAAGGTACCCAACTTGACAGAGAGTCTTACTTAGTGGAGTTGGGTTAATTATAGTGACCTGTTCATCCCCTACATAGAAGCGATATTCTCTTCGAGAAAGGAGAGCTCGTCCCATAATTCCAGCGGCATTTTATCTCCGATGAACTCAAACCATTTATGAATAAGCGGTATCTCATTTTCCCACTCACTCTTAGAAACATTAAGCACCTCAGCCATTAGTTCAGGAGAAATGTTCAAATTCTCCGTATCAATCGCACCGGGTAATGGAATTAATCCAATCGCACTCTCGCGAGAAGATGTTTCTCCCCGAACCTGCTCGATGGCCCACTTGAGGACACGCGAATTTTCACTAAATCCGGGCCACAAGAATTTTCCATTCCTATCTTTTCTAAACCAATTGACATAAAAAATCTTAGGTAAGTTATTTTCGCTCGTGACAGAAGCAAGAGACAACCAATGCTTGAAGTAGTCACCAGCGTGATATCCCAAAAAAGGAAGCATTGCAAACGGATCTCGACGAACCACCCCCACTTCACCCGTAGCCGCAGCTGTGGTCTCTGATGAAAGTGTTGCTCCAAGAAACACCCCATGTTGCCAATTACGAGCTTGAAAAACTAAAGGAAGGGTCGAATCTCTCCGACCCCCAAAGAAAATTGCAGAAATTGGAACACCGTCGGGATTTTCCCACTCTGGCGCGATCGTGGGACATTGACTTGCAGGTGTGCAAAATCGGGAGTTTGGATGTGAGGATAGTTCTGATGAACCGCTAGTCCAAGATTGCCGTTTCCATGACGTTAGGTGCGTTGGTATTTCCTCTGTCATTCCTTCCCACCAAACATCACCATCATCGGTCAACGCGACATTTGTGAAAATTGAATTTCCTAATTCGATAGTCCTCATAGCATTTGGGTTTGTCGCCCAGCCAGTACCCGGTGCTACTCCAAAAAATCCATTTTCAGGATTAGACGCATACAACCTTCCATCGTCACCAAAATGCAACCAAGCTATATCGTCACCGATGGTTTCAACCTTCCATCCTTGGAGCGCTGGATCCAACATCGCAAGATTGGTTTTCCCGCAAGCCGATGGAAACGCAGCCGCGATATAATTAATGATTTTATCTGGGGAAGTTACTTTAAGTATCAGCATATGTTCCGCAAGAAAACCTTCCTTCCAGCCCAGATATGAAGCAATTCTTAATGCGTAGCATTTCTTTCCCAGCAACGCATTTCCGCCATAACCAGAGCCAAAAGACCATATTTCCTTATCTTCTGGAAACTGCACTATATATTTATTGGGATTGCAAGGCCAGGTGACATCCTCTACCCCAGATAGCAAAGGGGCGCCTACAGAATGTAGTGCCTTTACAAATTCATGAGTCTTTCGAATTTCTTTTAAAGCTTCTTCCCCCATGCGAGTCATAATTCTCATCGAAGCAACTACGTATGGACTGTCCGAAATTTGGACGCCATACTTACTATTGCGACCACCCACCACTCCCATCGCGAATGGGATTACATACATAGTGCGTCCATTCATCGACCCATCAAAGAGCTCTTCAAGAATACTTTTCATTTCGTCTGGGTCCATCCAATTGTTTGTTGGACCCGCATCAGACTCTTCTTTACTACAAATAAATGTCCTATCTTCTACTCTTGCGACATCCGATGGATCTGATGTGCACCAAAAAGAACGAGGCTTCTTTTTTAAAGGTGTAAATACTTTTTTTTCTATTAATATATTATTTATATGTTCACTTTCTAATTCGCTTCCATTGCACCAATAGATTTTGTCCGGCTTTGTTAATAGCGCGATTTCGTCTACCCACTCTTGCAAATTGTCCAGAGTTTTAGTTTGCATACAATTCCCCTTTATGGTTATCATCTTGGGTAAATAAAAATTTGTTGAGTATACTAGATAACACTTTTACAAAAGAAAAACTCGTTACATACTGTGATTATTTTTATGCAACGAGTTTGTCTTCCATTATGAATTAGCTTTACTTAACTTCCAACCTGGATAACCAGATGCTTCAACTTTGTCACACTTGTTGAAGTACACATCTGCTCCACCCATATAAACGTTGAATTCGTGATTCTTACCTTCAAGGTTGGCACCGAGAAACCAAGCATTTCCAAGTTCGCCCTTGGACATGATTGTCCCCATTCCGGCCTTCTGTACTTCCGCTGCCCATTCAGCTTCAGCCTCAGGGGTTGACTCGATAAGAGTTGCCTTGTTTGCTTCAGTGAATTTAATTGCGTTTTGAATCCAAGAAACACCTTTTTGAATCGCAATAGGCAAGTTGGCGTAAGGAGTTTGCGGTCCGAGCACCATGAAGAAGTTAGGGAAACCATTGACCGAGAGCCCAAGGCTTGTGCGTAGCCCACCCTTCCAATGATCGCGGAGCATTTCGCCTCTGCGACCAGCAATATCAACGCGAGTCAAAGTACCTGTCATCGCATCAAAGCCCGTTGCATAAATAATGACATCGAGTTCATACTCCTTGTCTCCCACCTTAATCCCTTTAGCCGTGATTTCCGAGATTGGAGTAGTCTTGGTGTCAATGAGATGAACGTGCTCATTGTTATAAGCCTCGTAGTAACCGTGTCCTCCTGGTGGACGCTTTCCATTGAATGGATAGTCTTTAGGGGAGAGGAGATCTGCTTTGACCGGGTCAGTAACAGTTTCGCGAATCTTCTTCCGAATGAAGTCAGATGCGTACTGATTTGATTCCTCGTTGGTTGCAAGGTCATTGAAGCATTCCAACATGAAGTGGAATCCACCTTCTATCCAACCCTTCTCAAAGATTGCTTCGCGCTCTTCTGGGCTCACATCTTTCGCTCCAACAGTTGGCTTAGTGAATGGAACAGCGAAGCCATGTTTTTCAGCTTCTCGGTGAAGTGCTTCGTAGTTCTCGCGAACATTGGTCATCCACTTGTCATCAACTTTGAGATTGGTACTTGCAACGACATAGTTTGGTGTGCGCTGAAAGACGAAGAGTTCCTTAACTTCTTTAGCAATTTCAGGAACAATCTGCACTCCCGATGCACCAAGCCCTATTAACCCAACTCGCTTACCTTTAAGGTCAACCTTGCGGTCGCGTGGCCATTGTGCAGTTTGATATGACTCCCCTTTGAAGCTATCAATTCCAGGCACTTTTGGCAGGATCGGTGCAGAGAGGACTCCCATACAGCTAACAACATATTTAGAAGTGAGCTCGGTTCCGTTATCTAAACTTACGCGCCAAATTTCATTTACTTCATCAAATTTCGCGCCATTAACACGCGTATTGAATTTGATGTCCTTAGCAAGATCCAATTTCTTGGCTACAAATTCAAGGTAAGCCAATACTTCTGGTTGAGCTGGGTAGCGTTCTTTCCATACCCACTCGTTACGTACTTCTTTAGAGAAGGAGAATGAGTAATAGTAAAACTCGCTGTCAGTGCGTGCTCCCGGATAACGATTCCAAAACCATGTTCCTCCGACACCGCTGCCTGCTTCGACCACCAAGCTCTTCAAATTGAGTTCGCGCAGGTGGTGCAACATGGCTAAGCCAGAAAAACCAGCACCAATGACAATAGAGTCATAGTCGGTCTTAATCTTAGTGATCGCGTTCGTTTCCATTTTTTCCTCTCTCGGATTCCTGAATATGATTATTAGGAATTATTTTCTACCGGACTTATACCAATTTGCAATCGAGCGGATTTCTTCATCTGCGCGAGCCAAATTTCCTGCTTGGAATGGATAGACGTGTTGCTGATTCTTTCCAATTGAAAAAGTGATGTCTACGCCGGCTTTTTTTGCCAATTCATTGAGGCGGACGCTGTCATCAAATAAGGATTCTGTGTCAGCAGCACACACGTAAAGACGTGGGAAGCCACTGAAATCTGCGAAGAGCGGATTAGCATATGGATCCGTGGCTGCTACGGCGCCTTCGATGTAACGATCAATATTTCCTTGCAATCCTTCGCGTGTGATCAAGAAATCTGTCGCATCATTAGTCTCAATAGTTACGCCAGTGTTTTCCATGTTGAGCCAAGGCGACATCGTGATTACTTGGCTGGGAACAGGTTTCTTATCTCTCATTAATGTCAAAGTAGTTGCTATTGCAAGGTTGCCTCCGGCACTGTCGCCAGCAGGGGTGATATCTTCTATTTTAATTCCTTGTGCCTGTAAGGCGGTGATGACCGCAACACCATCTTCAATCTGCGCGGGGAACTTAAATTCTGGAGCAAGTCTGAAGTCAAGAACAAATGCATTCACATTGCAAGCTTTAGCTAAATGTCCAACCATTTTGCGGTGACTGCTTGAAGAACCTAACGCAAAGCCACCACCATGAAAGAAGACAATTACTTGCTTAGGGTCGGCGCCAATTGGAGTGACAAAGATTCCTGGTACTCCACCGATATTGGTATGTTTGTAAGTGACACCTTCGGGTTCAGCGGTAGCTAGTTGCCAATCTTCAAAAATCCAGCGCAGAACAGGAAGTGAAACTTCCGACATGACCGATAGTTCATCGATCCACTTCTTATAGATTCGGCCTAGAAGGTCTGCTGGCTGTGGAACTGACACTGATATCCCCCTCAAACGATTCAAAAATCACGCTTAATTCACGCTAACATGTATTGACCTTATTAAACAGGTCAGTTCGCACGGGGTACAGGGATGTCGCAAGATGACTCAAATTCATCTCACGTTGAAACTTTGAATTGAGAGCGAGCACCTGATACTTCTCTTACGTTCCACTAAATTTTTAGTGGAAAAGTGTGTATTGACAGGCAACTGTTGATGCGCAAAAGCAAACCATTGAGAGGTGGAAAGTAGTGTTTAAAACAAGTAATCGCGTATTGATTGCTGGAGTAGCTGCCGTGTTTGCGACATCTGTAGTGATGGCGACCGGCGCAGGCGCTGCACAATCAATCTTGCCTTCAAAGGATCAACTTGGCATTGTTGGAACACAAGCCGATTTGCAACCTATTTCAAAGTTCTGCGGAACTAAGCCAATTAAGGTTGCTTTGGCTGACGGCTTCGGGGGAAACTCTTGGCGTAAAATTACACGCGCTGTATTTGAAAATGATGCAAAGAAGTGTAAGAACATCACCAAGATCATTTATACCGATGCAAACGGAGATACAGCAAAGGCAATTTCAGACATGAACTCTTTGATTGCACAGCATGTAAATGTAATTGTTACATTCGTTGATGCTGGAGCAGCAATGCTTCCAACAATCAAGAAGGCGACAAAAGCAGGCATTGCTGTTGTTCCTTACGTAGCGGGTCCTGGCGGAGTCGCTGGTGTTGACTATGTTGATCAAGTTGGCGAAGACATCGTTACATACGGAACCAACCTTGCTAACTGGACAATCAAGGCAATGGGCGGCAAGGGAAATCTAATCATGCTCGGCGGCGGAGCCGGTAACAGCTACTCACAAGGTGTCTATAACGGTGTTGTTGCTGCAGTTAAGGCAAATCCAGGTGTAACACTTCTGAATACAGATGGATTCGTTGCAACTGACTGGGAGCCAGGAAAGACACAACAAGTTGTCGCTGGTCTCATTACAAAGTACGACAAGATTGATGGAATTGTCTCCGATTACGGCGGGGGTTCTGTTGGTGGCATTCGTGCATTCCTAGCAGCAAACAAGCCAATCCCTGTGTGGTCTGCAAACGATGCGAACGAATTCGCCTGTAACTACTACACATACCATGCAACACAACCGTCATTCCAAGTGGCAACAGAGTCATCACGTAACTGGATCTCTGCAGCTGCTTTGCATCGTGGATTGGCTGCTTACAACCACATTGTAGACAAGGAGCCATCTATATTTAATCTTCAGATCATTGAAGATTCACTAAATCCAAAGTTGCAACCTAAGTGCGATAAGACTCTTCCGCCAGATGCAATTTTGTCTTCCGGATTGTCTGCGGCACAACTGCATACGCTCTTTGGCAAGTAAAAAATAAAAGTAATGAGGCAAGGGCACTAGTCAAAACAATGACTAGTGCCCTTTCCTAAAATAATTTTTAAGATTCCAACAAAATTTAGATCAATTAAGGAGAATTCTGATGAGGCGTTTAGAAGGCAAAGTTGCATTAATTACCGGAGCAGGACGAGGAATTGGCCGCTCAATCGTAGAAACATTTGCTAGAGAAGGCGCCATCACTTATGCGCTTAGTAGAGCTGCTAAAGAGGATTTCCCTGCCGGAATTAATTATCGACAACTAGAAGTTGCCGATGAAAATGGTTGGAAGAAGATTGTTGCTGAAGTGATAAGCGCACATGGAAAGATTGATGTACTTGTAAATAATGCGGGAATTATTTCCTACGACGGCATCGAAGAGATGACCCTTGAAACCTGGAACCACATTGTGGGGGTCAACCAAACAGGTGTCTGGCTTGGCATGCGCGAGGTTATGCCACATATGAAGAAGGTCAAGCAAGGGTCAATTATAAACGTGTCCTCTATCTGGGGTAACGCTGCGGTCTCTGGTGCACATGCCTATCACGCAACAAAGGGCGCTGTTCGCAATATGAGTAAGGCTGCCGCCATCTCACACGCTGCAGATAATGTACGCATTAACTCCTTACATCCAGGATTTATTCTTACACCACTTACTGAAGCCCAAGATCCAGATGTGAATGCCTGGGTTGTGTCCCGCACACCGTTGGGGCGCGCTGGAACCGGTCAAGAAGTGGCAAACTGCGCCCTATTTCTAGCTAGCGATGAATCTTCCTTTATGACTGGTTCTGAACTAGTTGTCGATGGCGGATACCTAGCTCAATAAATTTGATTATCAAAGGTCAAGCACTGCGCAGTCTAGATATCTAGAGTCCAAAATGAGTAGAGTCTGAATAAGACGATCGTTCGTTAGGGCTTTGACAGAATTTCCCGGAAGAGAGGAGGAGCGGCTATGGCGGCATTAAGTCTACTTGGCATAACAAAAGATTTTCCTGGAGTCCGTGCTTTAGATAACGTCACATTTGAAACCACGCCTGGAAAAATTCATGCACTTGTCGGAGAAAACGGTGCAGGTAAGTCAACATTGATGGCGATTGCGGCCTGTGTGCTTGCTCCCGACTCAGGTGAGATTAAAATATTTGGAGAATCCCTTGCGGGCGCCACGCCTAAGCAGGCTCGAAAAATGGGCCTTGGCATAGTTCGCCAAGATCCTGCCCTGCTCCCAGATCTCACCGTTGCCGAAAATATTGCTTTAGGAGTGGGTATTGCAGAGGTCGGTGGACTTTCAAATGCAGTTAAGTTTTCAGATTTAATTCTTAAGGATTGGAACGTAGGAATTGATTCGCGGGCAGCCATATCTGACCTAACCCAAGAGCAACGTTTCATTGTGGAAATAAGTAAAGCCCTAGCTGTCAAGCCGAAAATTCTCGTCCTAGATGAACCAACTGAACATTTAAGTACTGGAAATGTTGAAAAACTCTTTGGAATCATTCGAGAGTTTGTAAATCCCGAAACTTCCGTAATCTATATATCTCACCGAATTCGTGAAGTAAAAATGATTTCAGACGAGATTACAATCTTGCGCGATGGAAAAGTTCGTGGAACTTATAATTCAGATCAGATTTCCGAAGATCAAATAATCGAATACGTAATTGGTCGCACCTTAGAAACTGTCTTCCCACCAAAGTTAGATTATAAGTTTATTGCTGAAAAAGAAGAAAAGTTTACAGTAACTAACTTACACGGTGACGGGTTCGCTAATATTACCTTTTCTGTTCGTAGCGGCGAGATTGTTGGAATTGCAGGTGTTCAAGGCAATGGGCAGGAAGAATTGATTCAAGCACTTTCTGGTTTAACAAAAAGCAAGGGCGAAATCGAAATTTCCGGAAATAGAGCTTCGCTTGGTAACTCAGCTGCTATGGCTAAGTCAGGGCTTATTTATTTGCCAGCAGATAGACATGCTGGAGGCGTGTTACTTCCTATTGCCGTGGGCGAGAATGTCGTTGCAAGAACTCTGCGGGATGTCTCTGTTGGAGGAATATTTATTAATAAGCGCAAGCTCGAGAAATCTGCTCAAGAGCAAGTAGAAGCTCTTTCTATTAAAACTCCATCCCTAGAGACACCTCTGTCATCTTTATCCGGCGGAAATCAGCAAAAAGTTGTTCTCAGTCGCGCCGTACTGAGTGCTCCAAAAGTAATACTCGCGGAAGAGCCAACCCAAGGCGTTGATGCCGGCGCTCGTGTTGATATATATAAGATTCTAAGAGAAGCTGCCGATAATGGTGCTGCTGTCGTAATTTTCTCTACTAATGGCGTTGAGCTCGAGGGTCTCTGTGATCGAATTCTTATTATGTCTCGTGGAAATGTTGTAGAAGAACTGGCAGGTGAGGAAGTGTCAGAAGAAGCGATAGCCCGCGCGGCATTGACATCAACTGCGGTACGTGAACGAGTCGAAAGACTAGAACATCGCCAGAGCAAACTTCACAGATGGCTACGGGGAGATCAGTCACCCGCTGTAATTCTCTTTACCATCGCAATTCTTCTTGGTCTTGTTGTAAGTTTGAAAGACTCTTCGTTCTTCTCTGCATTTAACCTCAACGCGATTATGTTCTCAACTGCCCCCTTGATATTTATGGGAATCGCACAGTTGACCGTTGTTCTGGGGTCAGGCTTCGATCTTTCTGTGGGTCCACTTTCCGGCGTTCTCGTAGTGATTGCCTCCTTTTTTGTTGTTGCAAAAGGTAATCCTATTTTGGGCTTTGCGTTGTTGGGTGGGTTCGCTCTTACCGCAGGGCTGCTGAATGCAACAGCTATCGTGAAACTCAAAGTGAACCCTGTAGTTATGACCCTAGCGACGTTTATGCTCTTTCAAGGTCTTTACCTATTCTGGAGGCCCACTCCCGGCGGCGCCTTTCCCGATCACGTGACTGGTTTCATTGCTCACTCAATTGGCTCTGTCCCAATAATCTTCGTCATTGCTTGCGCTTTAGCGCTATTAGCAGAGTTTGCTTCTCGGCGAACTCGCTTTGGACTGGAATTGCGGGCAACTGGATCACGCCGCGATTCTGCTGAAAAGTTGGGCATCAAGGTAAATCGGATTACCTTTATTTCCTATGTTCTAAGTTCTCTTTTAACAATTCCTACTGCACTCGTTCTTATCTCCCTGATTGGAATAGGAGATGGACGTCCGGGGTTGGCCTATACCTTGCAATCCATCACCGTTGTAGTGCTAGCCGGAGCAAGTATCTTCGGTGGGCGTGGCTCGTATATTGGCTTAATTGTTTCGGGCTTTTTACTCCAACAGGTATTAGCAACCACTCCATTTCTTGGTCTGCCTGAGGACTGGACGTATTGGGTGTCGGGCGGAATCACCATTATTGCCGCCACAATATTTGCTCAACTTCGATCAACTAGGAGTCGTTAATGGATCCAATCTCCGGAAAAATAGACGATTTAATGTCGACTTGGAGTCGAGTTTTTAGAGGCCGTTCAGTCAACATTGCTCTCTTCACTCTACTTTTATTTGTAGTTAGCCCATTTGTAGCTCCCGGGAGCCTTAGCCCGGCTTCGGTGCTTAGCATGATTCCATTTGCTTCTGTACTCGCAATGATTGCTGCAGGACAAACTTTAGTTATTCAACAACGAGGATTAGATCTCTCTATTCCCGGTATGGTGGCATTAGCTGCTGTTTTTGGAACTAGCCTTACTCAGAATTACAACGCACCAGTATGGGTTGCCGTGGTGGTGGGAATTTTGGTTCCTGGAGTTATGGGGCTGGTTAACGGAGTTTTTGTTAGCGTTTTTAAAGTGGTTCCAATTATTATCACGTTAGGTATGAATTCAGTTTTAATTGGTTTTGTATTCCTATTTTCTAATGGCACTCCATCGGGAGCAAGTGATGGACTCAATCAATTTGCTCTAGCAAAGAGTTGGGGAGTTCCACACACTCTCATGCTGGCACTGCTCCTTATTCTGGTCACTGGAATTGTGACCCAAGGAACTATTGTGGGTCGCAAATTAAGGAATATTGGTGTCAGCGAACTGGCAGCGTCAATTCTCGGCCACCGAGTAGTTAGCTACAAGATCATGACTTACGGATTCGCTGGCCTTTGTTACGGGGCTGCTGGAGTACTTCTTGCGGGCTATATAAAGACCCCAAACCTTTTCCTGGGTGACAGTTACCTCTTACCATCAGTAGCAGCTGTAGTGCTTGGTGGATCAGCGCTTACTGGTGGAATTTCGAGCATCTTGGCCACAAGTATTGCCGCTCTATTTCTGACACAACTTGGTCAAATTCTGCGTTCCATTGGATGGCCAGATGCCACTCAATATATGGCGCAAGCAGCAGTACTGATTGCGGTTGTTGCTTCTAGGGAATTATTATTTCTCCGCAAGGTAAAAAAGAAGAGTAAAAGTTAGCTCGTCTTTTCATCTATGTGGTATGTCCGCATTTTGCGATAAATTGTTGCACGAGAAAGCCCGAGAATATCTGCAGCCTTTTGACGATTGCCATCTGCTTCTTCAAGAGCTTGTCTAATCGCATCTGCTTCTACGCGATCAATCATGCTTAAGCGGCCTTGATGTTTGATGCCCTTAGGTAGGTCTTGAACTGAGATTAAGCCATTCTTACCTTCTGCCTTAAGAGTCATAACGACGTTCTTCAATTCAGTGAGATTGCCTGACCAAGGGTGGGTATGTAAAACTTGAATCACTTCATCACTCAACTTCATAGAGGCATGAACTTGATCTAGGCTGGCAAATGCTCCCCAGAGAAGACAGATATCGCTAATGCGATCTCTGAGTGAAGGTACCCATACATGAGTAACTCCAAAAAAGTTTGCGGCTTCTATGGCATTAGCTTGCTCGGCACAAGTTAAAGTTAGATAAACCTTGCACTCATTTTGTCTAGCCTTCAATAAGCTTCGCAACCCTTCGCGCGCCTCACTTGGAAGGGCTTGAATTCCCGAAACAGCAACCGTTGGATGAGATTTGAGTACCAGCGAAAGCTTTTTCAACCATTCATTGAGTCCAAGGAGGTGTACCTCGGCCGATTGAACAATGTTGGAGGGCAAAATGGCATCTGAATCTATGGGATATCCCATAGCCATAGAAAGTTTGCCAACCCCATTCTCGCCAGCAACTATCAAAGGCCGAGGTAGAGCGCGCTGGACCTGAATATCCTTCATGCTGCTCAGCCAAATTGATGAACGGCCAGCGAGTCGTGCGTGCGTTAATGGTGAATTGGCTGGGGCCTCGTTGATGCCACTTTGATTTGGACGACTTTGTTCAATAATACGCGCGAGAGGGTAACCCGTTGCTGCATCATTTACTTGAATAATTGCTCCACCAAAAGAGAGATCTAGCGAGAAGGAATCTGCCCCAGATTTTTCAGAGATACTTTGACGAATTAAAAACATATCTTCGGCGGAAAGCTTATCTGCCTTAGTATTCTGAATCCGCATATCGTGTGGGCCAAAAGCAACAATCGGACCAGCAAAAACCTGATTGAGATTTAGGAAATTATTAAATGTACTTGTGGACTTTAATTCAGTGACGTTCATCAAATGAATCTCGCACTGAGTAATAACCGATTTAAGTAATGGCATTAGTAACTCACCTTGCTGATTCAAAGAGCAGGTCAAAGTTACAACGCCTAAAAGTTTGCCGGTAATGGGATGCCATACCGGAGCGCCAGCACAAGCTGATGAAGAGTAGAGCTCAGCTACATGCTCACTACCTTGTACTAAGAAGGGTTTGTTGTTTTGAATGATCGTTCCGACACCATTTGTTCCGACATGACCCTCGGCAAGACTTGCTCCCTCTGATGTTCCAATCTTATCCAAAATTTTCAAAATTGAATGATTTGAACACCAGCGACCCAATATTCTGCCATTCTCATCCGAGAGAAGAAGTGCTAAACCGGTATCTTCGATTGTTTCAGCAAATCGATTCAGAGGAAGGCGTAGCAACTCTAGAATTGTAGAATCTCCGCTTATTGTTGCGGGTGGGGCATAGGAAATTTTTAGAGCATCCGGTAAGGCACTTTTCGTGCGTGACCAAGACTCCAGAAGTTCCGGCCGAAGTTCTATTTTGATCTCTTCGCTCGAAAAGAACGCTTCCTTAGCTTTTTGAATTTTCGCGAAATCGTAAATGCGAGCCATAATCTTTTTCCCTCCGAAGCGTGGATCCAGTCGATGCCCAAGTATGGTGTGGCCTCTCTTGGGTAGGCAAGAAAAAGTTAAGAAAACTAGGCTTAGTTTGATATCAGTTTCGTTATAGACCACTTTCATCAAAGGTGACGAGCGTGGCTACCCTGTCTCATTTCGAGACAGCGAGTTATCTAAGTGAGGCTTCTCGGCTGCTGCTTCCTTAGTAGCCTTTAATAGTAAGTCTAAAGAGGCCTCTAAGAAATTTCCAAGGAAGCGACCAACGCAAATGGCTCAGAATCGTAAAGAAGTATCAATCGGCGGAATCCATATTCCACTCGGCCTTTATATCAATGGTGAATGGATAAATACAACTGAAACATTTCCAGTTCAGAATCCTTCTACTGAAGAGATCATCGCTCAGGTATCTCACGCAGATTCAACGCTTGCGCTAAATGCTCTAGGCGCCGCAAGTAATGCGCAGCAAGAATGGGCAAACTGGGCACCGCGGAAACGTGCAGATCTCTTTCACACCGCTTACAACCTCATCGTTGATCGTGCGGATGTATTTGCCGAAGTTATGGTTCTTGAGAGCGGTAAGCCACTCGCTGAAGCCAAAGCAGAATTTGGATTATCTGCAGATTTTTTTCTTTGGTACACAGAACAAATTGCACACCTTCACGGAAGCTATGCGCATAGTTCTCAAGGTGGATTTCGAGTTATCACCACTCATCGCCCAGTTGGACCAAGCTTCCTAGTCACACCATGGAATTTCCCGTTTTTGATGATTGCGAGAAAAGGTGGGGCAGCGCTAGCCGCAGGATGTACAGTGGTAACTAAGTCGGCAAGAGAGACTCCACTAACCTCCGCCCTCTTTGTTAAAACTCTTGCGGATGCCGGTTTTCCTAAGGGTGTCATGAACTTGATTCATACCAAAACTTCTGCTGAAGTTTCAGAAAAATTGATGAATGATTCACGCTTACGCAAAATCAGCTTTACTGGATCTACTGGAGTGGGTAGTACTTTGCTCAAGCAAGCCTCAACCCATGTGATTAATTCTTCGATGGAATTGGGTGGAGACGGTCCCTTCGTTGTTCTTGACGATGCTGATATAGACAACGCCGTAAAGCATGCAGTGATTTGCAAGTATCGCAATGCAGGTCAAGCGTGCGTAGCTGCAAATCGAATAATTGTCGAAAAGGGTGTGATTAAAGAATTTACCGATAAATTCGTTGAAGCGGTTAAAAAACTTAAAGTAGGCGATGGATTTGATGCAATCGATGTAGGCCCAATAATTTCTGCTAAACAACTTGCAAATACAGAAGAACTTGTTTTAGCGCTTAAAAGTGTGGGATCTGATTTGTTGACGGGCGGAAAACGAGTAGAGCGCACTGGTTTCTTTTTTGAACCGACCGTATTCAAGATGAATACCAGAGATGATGATATTTGCAATCAAGAGCTTTTTGCACCTATCGCGACCATATATTCTGTAGAAAATATTTCTGATGCAATTTCGTTTGCAAACCGCACTAAATATGGTCTTTCGGCTTACCTTTTTACGGAGGATATCAATAAGGCGATTGCAGTAAGTGAGTCATTGGAATTTGGAATGGTCGGAATAAACCGAGGAATTATGGCTGACCCAGCGGCACCTTTCGGAGGAATTAAATCATCAGGTATTGGTCGTGAAGGCGGACAAGATGGAATCTTTGAATTCCTTGAGCCTCAATATCTTGCTTTAACAGTTAACGATGGAGTGGTGAATTAATATGGCTTCATTACCCGCAAATGAAGCTATTGGACTACTTCGTCAACCAAAGATGGTTCTCTTTGGCGCTGGAAAGAGGCATCAACTACCATTCGTATTGAAAAGTTTTGCTAAATCAGTCCTATTAGTGACCGATGAGCGTATGCACAAGACATTAGAATGCATTGAGATGGTTGCTGCTCTTAGTGATGCTGGAATTCACGTCGAAGTTTTCGATGAAGTTTTACCTGATCTTCCTCGAGAGAACGTTAATAAGGCATATCAAAAATTTCGAAATACTAAAATTGATGCTGTTGTCGGGCTTGGTGGCGGAAGTTGCTTGGATATGGCCAAAGTCATTTCAGTTGTCTTAGCTCATGGCGTCGATGTGAACACTCTCTACGGCGAAGGTTTAGTGCCGGGACCAGGATTTCCTGTCATTACCATTCCCACCACGGGGGGCACAGGGGCCGAAGTAACCTGTATTTCGGTTGTTTACGATGAAGAACGTAAGATGAAATTAGGAGTAGCTAGTTTTCACCTCGAACCTTATGCTGCAATTGTTGATCCAGAATTAACATTGAGTTGCCCTCCGGCACTCACTGCCGCTACTGGAGCAGACGCCTTGACGCACTTAGTAGAAGCATTTACCGGAAAATATAAGAAACCTTCGGCCGAACAAATTGATAAGCATTTATACGCAGGCAAGAATGCCTTTGCCGATATCTATGCCCGACATGGAATTAAATTGCTGACTCATTCTCTCGAAGCGGTAATTGCTAATCCTGGCGATTTACAAGCTCGAACTGACACGATGATGGGTGCATTTGCGGCAGGTATGGCAATCAACACCGCTGGCACGGCAGCAGCGCACGCGATTCAATCTCCTATTGGCGGACTTACACATACAGCTCATGGTTTTGGTGTTGGTGCACTGCTTCCCTACGTCATGCGTTTCAACCTACCCACTCGAATTGATGAGATGGCAGAAATTGCAGAGACGATGGAAATTGTTGATCCGTCAGAACCAGCCCTCGATAAGGCTAAGAAAGCGATCAAGCGCGTGGAAGAAATATTGGCCGCGATGAAAGCGCCTATTAACTTGAAAGATTTGGGTGTGGAGCCAAAGGATTTCGATTTCATTTCTGATCAGGCCTTGCTAGCAACTCGCCTAGTAGCAAATAATCCACGCGCGCTCACCAAGAAAGCTGTGTTGGAAATCCTTTCGCGAGGTTATAACCAAGACCTTTCATGGTGGGAATATTCCGAGTAACCTGAAGGAATGATGTCAGCACCTAAGAAAGTTGCAATTTTAGGGTCGGGATCTATTGGTATAGCTTTTGCAATTGTTTTTGCGCGCTCAAATTATAAGGTAGTTATCTGGGATAAGTTTCCTGAGGCACTAAATCGTGCGAAGAGCGAATGCGATCAGAAGATTTCTTTATTGGACAAGCACGGGCTATGCAACAAGGAAAAGATTTCTGAAAATATTGACTTTGAGGCTGACCTTTTAAAGACCTTGGATGGAGCATTCATTGTCCAAGAAGCAGTACCAGAACTATTAGAGATTAAGTTGGAGCTCTTTAAAGAGGTAGCGGTAAATACTGCTTCTACGGTTCCAATTCTAAGTTCTACTTCAGCGCTACAACCTTCTCAGTTCAACGCTGCGGCTCCTGAGCGAATTTTGGTAGGGCACCCCGGTAATCCTCCATTCTTGATACCTGTGATAGAAATTGTTCCTAGCAAACAAACTTCTCCTGGAATTATTTCCCAAGTTAAATCTTTCTATGCAAGCGTGGGGATGAAACCGGTATTAGTTGCCAAAGAAATTGGTGGGTTCATTTTTAATCGTCTTCAAGGCGCGGTGTTACGCGAGGCATATTGTTTAGTGCGCGATGGTGTAGCTAGTGTTGAAGATATTGATATTGTAATGAAATTTGGTTTAGGAAGACGCTGGAGCATTATGGGTCCATTTGAAACAAGTGACTTAAACACGCGAGGTGGAATTGAATCGCATGCTGCCAAGATGGGACCTGCTTATTACCAAATGGGGCAAGAACGTGGTCAAGACGATCCTTGGACTCCTGAAATGGTTGAGCAAGTAACTAATTCGCGCCGTACAACTTTGCCCCTTGACCAATGGGAAGAGCGCGTTAAATGGCGCGATAAGTCTCTCCTTCAGCTTTTACCTATCTGGAATGAGCTACTTAAATAAAGTTAAGTCCAGTTGCTAATGCGATTGCAGCAGGAGTATTCCCTGCAAAACATTCAATAATCTTTGTGCCATTTTTAGATATCTCAAAGACTGCCATATCGCTATAAACTCGGCTAACTGAACCTATTGAAGTTAAAGGATAAGTACAAGCTTCAACTAATTTAGATTTCTTATCTTTTGTAAATAAATCCATCATGACAAATACTTTTTTGGCGCCTATTGCTAGGTCCATCGCTCCGCCAACTGCCGGAATATCTTTCTCACCGCCAGTATTCCAATTTGCAAGGTCACCATAAATCGAAACTTGGAAAGCGCCCAGAATACAGATATCGAGGTGTCCGCCACGCATCATTGCAAAGCTGTCAGCATGATGAAAATAGGCAGCACCGTCAACTTCAGTCACCGGTAATTTTCCCGCATTAATAAGATCCGGATCGATCTGGTCCGGTGGCGGAGTTGGGCCCATCCCTAGCATTCCATTTTCAGTATGTAAAATTATTTCAGAGTCTTTAGGGAGATAATTTGCTACCAAGGTTGGTGCGCCGATTCCCAAATTTACATACGAACCCTCTGGAATATCTTTGGCAATATATTGAGCTATGTCTTCGCGATTTATGGAATTAAGCATTAGAGATTCTCTTTTGTAGTTCCGATAAATTTTCCATCCTTCATCCACACTCTCTCAGTAACTTGAACCACGCGATCAATATAAATTCCCGGCGTCACTACTTCTTCGGGGTTGAGTTCACCAAGTTTAACGATGTGATCTACTTGAACGATAGAAATTTTTGCTGCAGTTGCCATAATAGGTCCAAAATTTCTGGCGGTCTTTCGATAGATCAGATTACCCAACCGGTCAGCTTTAAAGGCTGAGATGAGGGCGAAGTCTGCGTGAATTGGATACTCCAAAATGTAATTTCTACCCACAATTTCTCGAGCTTCTTTTCCTTCAGCTAAGGAAGTCCCATAACCGGTTGGTGTGTAGAAAGCACCGATGCCAGCACCAGCTGCACGAATTCTTTCGGCTAGATTTCCTTGGGGAACGAGCTCTAATTCGATTTCGCCCTTGGTGTATAAATCATCAAAAAGGTATGAATCTACTTGTCTAGGAAATGAACAGATGATTTTCTTAATACGCTTCGCACCAACGAGAGCTGCCAATCCGGTAGAGCCATTACCAGCGTTGTTATTTATGACAGTTAGATCTTTAGCACCTTGGGCAATCAGCGCTTCAATTAATTCAACGGGTTGACCCGCTCGGCCAAAGCCACCGATCATCACCGTAGCGCCGTCCTTGATATCCGAGATAGCCGCTTGAACAGAAGGCGTAATTTTTGAGATCATAGTAGGGTAATTATAATCGTCCCAAGGGGGCTCAAAGCTGAGAAATGTGCCTTCTGAGCATTGTGTGAGCTATCGTCGCAAATTGAGTGTCCATCATCTCAAGGTGAATAACTCTCTTCAGCCTCCTTATATGAAACTTATCGCACTACTGAATTCGGAGAGGAATTGCTCATGTCAAAAGATGATGGTCCTAGTGCGCTAGTTGTTGGGGTAACCGGGATGATGGGCCTCAATATTGCGGAACATTTAGTAGGGAAGGGTTGGAAAGTTCATGGCTTATCTCGCCGTACGAGCTACACAATTCCAGGCGTTAATCACATTAACGCCGACATCCTTAACCCTGCTCAACTGAGTAAAGCGGTGGAAGGTTTAGATTTTGACACAATATTTTATTGCACATGGAAGAAGCACGACACCGAAGCTGAAAACTGCAAAGTTAATGGGCAAATGATCCAAAACACAATGGATGCTGTTCGACCTAACAAGTTCAATCATGTTGTGCTTATTACAGGCCTCAAACACTACCTTGGACCATTCGAAGCTTATGCAGCGACTCCGATGGATACACCATTCCATGAATCGCAAGAACGCTTGAATATCGAGAATTTCTACTATACCCAAGAGGATATTCTTTTTGCAGAAGCTAAAAAACAAGGCTTTACTTGGTCAGTCTTAAGACCTCACTCTATGATTGGATACGCCCTTGGCAATGTCATGAACATGGGAGTAACGCTTGCTATTTATGCCAGCATTTGCAAAGAAACAGGTGCAAAATTTATTTTCCCTGGCTCTCGTGAGCAATACAATGGAGTAGTAGATGTCACCGATGGAGTTTTCTTAGCTAAGCACGCATATTGGGCTGCAACGTCGCCTAATGCTAAGAATCAAGCATTTAACTCCTGTAATGGAGATGTCATGCGTTGGCGTCAAACTTGGAAAGTAATTGCAGATTACTTCGGCTTAGAAGATCCTGGCTATCCCGCAGAGTATTCACCGCTGCAACCTCGGATGGATCACGCAGATAGCGTCTGGGAAAGCATTGTAAAGAAGCATTCTCTTAAGCCATATAAGGCCTCTGAACTCGCTTCTTGGTGGCACACAGATGGCGATCTCGGTCGCCAAGTAGAAACCTTC
>Ga0164296_1002360_pt1 | contig 18894 bp, 18 predicted proteins | sample GEODES057metaG_FD_113533 | JGI IMG/M metagenome (GOLD analysis project Ga0164296, IMG submission 113533) | Dystrophic lake water microbial communities from Trout Bog Lake, Wisconsin, USA - GEODES057 metaG | ecosystem: Environmental > Aquatic > Freshwater > Lake | place: USA: Trout Bog Lake...
CGTTGGCCTCAAGGTTAGAGCCGGCGTTAAATCCGAACCATCCCACCCACAACAAAGAGGCTCCCACCATCGTGAGTGTCAAATTGTGAGGAGCCATTGACTCTCGTCCATAACCAATTCTTTTGCCAATTACAAAAGAGCCCACCAAGCCAGCAATCGCGGCGTTGATATGAACAACGGTTCCACCTGCAAAGTCTAAGGCACCTTTGGCCCACAAAAGTCCAGCATTGGCTGTTACTACGTCAAGGGATGCAGCATCGGTTATCGCGTCTGGTCCGTCCCAGTACCAAACCATGTGAGCGATTGGGAGGTAACTGAAAGTGAACCAAAGAACACAAAACAGCACGACTGCAGAGAATTTAACACGCTCAGCAAAAGATCCGATGATGAGCGTACATGTGATGGCTGCAAAAGTAGCCTGGAAAGCTGCAAACGTAAAATCGGGAATAACGACTCCTTTGCTGAATGTGGCAGCAATCGAGTCAGGTGTCATTCCTTTGAAAAATAGTTTGTCAAAAGATCCAATAAACGGGTTTCCGGCTGTAAAGGAAAGGGAGTACCCGTAGATGGCCCATAGAACATAAACAGCGCAGGTCACAACAAATACTTGCATCAAAATAGAGAGCATGTTTTTGGATCGCACCAGACCGCCGTAAAACAAAGCCAAGCCAGGAACCGTCATCAAGAGCACTAAAAGTGTTGAAACCGTCATCCAGGCCGTGTCGCCTTTGTTAGGTACAGGTGCTGGAGCTGCGGCAGGTGCTGCAGCAGAGGCAGCTGCCTGCGCGGATGCGGCTGGGGCAGCTGGAGCTGCACCCGTTGCGCCTGCTTGCACCGCAGCAGCAGCGGGCGTATCAGCGTAGGCGGTAGAGGTCGCAACACCCGCTGCGAACACCATACCAAGACTTACTATCAGGGAGGCAAAAACTCTTTTCATGGTTTTTTCTTTCTCTTTGTGTTTAAATTTAAGTAACTTGAGTCAACGTTAAAGGGCTTCTTTACCAGTCTCGCCAGTGCGGATTCGGATTACTTGCTCCAAATCAAACACAAATATTTTTCCGTCTCCAATTTTTTGAGTTCTTGCAGCCTTCTCAATTGCTTCAATAACTTGGTCAACCAGTTCAGCAGCTACCGCAGCTTCAATTTTGACTTTAGGCAAAAAGTCGACAACGTACTCTGCTCCCCGGTAAAGTTCAGTGTGCCCTTTTTGTCTTCCAAAACCTTTCACCTCTGTCACTGTGACACCTTGAACACCTATGGCAGATAAAGCTTCTCGAACTTCATCAAGCTTGAAGGGTTTAATAATCGCCGTAATCAACTTCATATGGGATTCCTAAAGTTAAAAAAAATGTGAGTCTTTCGCACATAAAAACGTACCGAACGTTAAAAAGCGAAAATGTCCTTAAACTCACTTGCAGACTTTATGCCAACTTAACCCCACAATAAAGCCCTTAATTTGCGCATGATATTTTACAATATGAACTTTTTAACAAAAAATTATAATATGACACTAATTTATGCACCATATAAATGCATAAAAGTAAATAAGCTTAATAAGACTTAATTTATGCACCAAATCGGACAAACTAAGATAGGCACCCTATTCCCTTTATTTAAGGCAATTGGGGCAATCAAAAGTCACACGTTTAAAGGCACGTCACACGATACGCCAACGCCACTGTTCATGGCTCGATTTTTTTATCCCCTGTTGGTAAGTCCTGCGTTTGTAAGCTTAAGTTAAATTTTGCTATTGATTGATTGCAACGGTAAAGCAGTCTTGTATCTAACTTGCTTCAAAGCAAAACTAGACCTTATTTTTTCAATCCCAGGGATCGGAGTCAGCCTGTCCAAAATAAATCTCTCAAGCGCACCTATATCGGCCAGCGCAACTCGAATCAAATAATCACTATCGCCTGTCATCAAATAGCACTCCATGACCTCGTCGTGTTTACAAATACTTTGCTCAAACTCAGACAACGCACTCTTTGATTGTTCTTTAAGGCTAATTGAGATGAAGACATTTAAACCCAACCCCAATAGCTTTGGGTCCGATAGCGCCACATATTTTTCAATTACCCCACTTTTCTCCATCGCCTTGACTCGCATGAGACACGGCGAGGGTGAAAGATGGACTCGCTTTGCCAGTTCAACGTTGGTCAGGGAGCTGTCATCCTGAAGTTCCTTCAGAATCTTTAAATCAACCAGATCTATGTTCATAATATGTCGTGCTCTGCTATATTTTCAAAATTTTATACTTTTTTAAACAATAAAGTCAGAATATTAAGGACAATATTGTGGACAATTTGTTATAAAGTAGACATTCTTAAAGATCGAATAATACAAATCTCAAAACCCGACTTCACCCATGGCCATGGATACACAAACCAGCGACAAAGATCCAAACGAAACAAAGGAATGGACAGAGGCTTTATCGTCTTTGATACAGGCCAGTGGCCCTGAGAGAGCGCATTTCATCTTAGATTCACTGCACGCTTTTTCAGCAAGCATGGGCGTTCGTTGGTCCCCAAATTTAGTAACTCATTACATCAACACAGTCGCAGTGCAAGACCAACCCGTCTTTCCTGGGGACCTTGCCCTGGAGGAGAAATTGGCCTCCCTCATGAGATGGAATGCGCTTGCCATGGTAGCAAGAGCAAACTCGGCTTACGGGGACTTGGGAGGGCATATTTCAAGTTATGCAAGTGCTGCTGATCTTTTTGAAGTTGGTTTTAATCATTTCTTTAAAGCTAGAAATGAGACTCAAGGGGGTGATTTGATTTTCTATCAACCCCACAGCGCACCAGGTGTATACGCTCGCGCCTATTTAGAGGGCAGGCTAAATGAACATGACTTATCGCACTACAGGCAGGAGATTACGGCACCCACCAAAGGGGCAAAGGGTCTGAGCTCTTATCCGCATCCTTGGTTGATGCCAGATTTTTGGCAATTTCCTACAGGATCGATGGGGATAGGACCCATAAGCTCAATTTATCAAGCGCGTTTTATGCATTACTTAACGCACCGTCACTTACTAAACTGCACGGGCAGAAAGGTATGGGGGGTGTTCGGGGACGGTGAAATGGATGAGCCAGAGAGCATGAGTGCACTTACTTTGGCATCTAGAGAGAGACTTGATAATCTGATTTGGGTTGTGAACTGTAATCTACAAAGACTAGATGGACCCGTAAGAGGAAACGGAAGAATCATCGATGAGCTTGAGCAACTCTTTGTTGGCGCTGGGTGGAAAGTAATTAAACTGATTTGGGGAAGTGACTGGGACGGACTTTTTGCTAGAGATGTAAATGCAGCGCTTATACGCGCCTTCTCGCAAACAGTTGATGGGCAGATGCAAACTTTTGCGGCTAAAGATGGTCGCTTTAATAGAGATCATTTCTTTGGTCAAAATCCCGAGCTTGCTCAATTGGCTCAGGGCATGACGGATGAGCAAATTGATAGGCTTAAAAGAGGTGGGCACGATTTAGTGAAGATTTACGCCGCCTACGCACAGGCTGCAAAACACAAAGGTCAACCCGTTGTCGTTTTGGCTCATACCAAAAAAGGATACGGGATGGGTGCTGCTGGTCAAGGAAAGATGACCACCCATAGCCAGAAAAAACTCGATGAAAGCGCTCTTATAGAGTTTAGGAATCGTTTTAATTTGCCGATGACCGACGAGCAGGTTACAGGTCTCGAGTTCTACAGGCCTTTAGAGAATTCCCCAGAAATTCAGTATCTTCACACCAAGAGGTCATCTCTGGGTGGTTACATCCCGAAACGACAATCACAGGCGCCCAAAATAAACATACCCGAGTTAACCGCCTACGCCGGATTTGCTCTAGAAGCGCAGGGCAAGGAGATGTCAACCACGATGGCATTCGTCAGGCTATTGGGAGCCTTATTGAAAACTTCTGAGCTTGGACCTCGCATTGTCCCGATCGTTGCCGATGAGGCTAGAACTTTTGGAATGGCCAATTTATTCAAGCAAGTTGGGATCTACTCAAGCGTAGGGCAAAAATATGAGCCCGAGGATATTGGTTCTGTGCTGAGCTACAAAGAGGCACTGGATGGTCAAATTCTAGAAGAAGGAATCAGTGAGGCCGGCGCAATCGCGAGTTGGACAGCTGCAGCTACAAGCTACAGTGTTCACGGCCTTCCGATGCTACCCTTCTACATTTATTATTCTATGTTTGGCTTCCAAAGGGTGGGCGATGCGATTTGGGCTGCAGCCGACCAACGATCTAGAGGATTCCTATTGGGAGCAACCTCGGGTCGAACTACGCTTGGAGGTGAGGGTTTACAACACCAAGACGGCTCAAGCCATTTAATTGCTGCAACCATCCCAAACTGCAAAGCCTACGACCCCGCTTACGCCTATGAGATGAGTGTGATTATCAATAAGGGCATGAAAGAAATGCTTGAGGAGCAAATAGACGTCTTTTATTACGTGACCTTGATGAATGAAAATTACGCTCAGCCCAGTATGGGCAGTGTTGACCCCAACGAGATCCTGAAGGGGTGTTACTTATTGAGCAAAGCCAACTCTAAAGCCAAAAAATCAACACGAGTTACTTTAATGGGCTCAGGGGCCATATTGACTGAGGTCGTGAAGGCTCAGAAAATTTTGAAAGATCAAGGAATTGAGTCGGATATTTTCAGTGTAACCAGTTGGAGCGAGTTAGCCAGAGACGGGCTAGAAATAGAGAAAGAGGCATTTGCAGGTGCGGGCAATCAGCGAGTTCCGTTCCTACAAACCCAACTGGAGAAAAGCTGCGGCCCAATCGTTGCTGCGAGCGACTATGTGAGGACCGTCCCTGAAAGCGTTAGAGCCTACATACCTGAGGGCAGAAAATTTATGACTCTTGGTACAGATGGGTTCGGAAGAAGCGACACCCGAGCAGCGCTGAGGGAGTTCTTCCAAGTCGATGCGTCTCACATAGCAAAGGCTGCGCTGCATTTGCTTAAAAAATAGTTAAAACGGCTCTCTTAAAGTTCCTAAAAAAAATACCAAAGCATTTGTTCTTTGTATTTTGAACATGCCGCCCCCACAAAGAGACGATACTGCCTACAAACTAAGCATTCACATTTAAAAAACCGCCAGATGACTGCATGCTTTTCATGTTGCTCTCAAAGTTTTGAAGAAAGTTGATTAAACCGGAGGCACCCCCGTTGCTGCCTTGGGAGCTTAGTAAATCATCGTAGCTTTTCTGTAATTGCGAGACCTGCTCGGATTGGGAGTTAAGTTTAGAGCCCGGGACGGTGGACAAATCCGTTGAAACGTTGCCGTTTACTGCATTGTTTGAGCCCGAAGTATTTAATTCATTTAACGCGTTTGGAGATTTTGCAATTTGTTGGATTAGAGCTTGCAGGCCCCCAGACAGTTGATTGGTGCTAGTTGATGTGGAGGCATAAGGATTTTGTTTCAAAGATGCGCTAGAAGTCGCACTTGAGCTAGTGGAGTTACCGGCAGAGGGATTTTGCGCTTTCAGCGTCGTCAATAGATTATTTAAAAATGTATCCATATTTTGAGCAATCACTTGCTGAGGACTCACCATTCCAGATGCTGCAGGCGAGGTAACTCCCGCTAAAGACGTTGCGCTTGCTGAGCCGACACCCGTAAGCGATAAAGCGTTGAACAAAGAGTCGTTAAAGCCTGTTGAAGTGCTACTTTGCGAATTACTATCACTCAATAAAGGATTGGCTATTGCTGCGTTTGACGTAAGAGTTTGTAAGGCGCTTGTAATTTGCTGGGCATGGCCCACGTTGGCCGATTGCAACGCACTTCCAAGTTGGCCCATTAGGGTATTAGTAGCGGCCGAAGATGGGTTATTTGTTGAGTTAGAAACGCTGTTGCCAGAAGCTGTTGTGCTTAGAGCTGAGAAAATTGATTTGGCACCTGACAAATCTCCCGAGCTAAGCGCAGAGCTTAACGACTGTAAGCTTGGGGGTGAGTTGATAGACTGATTTAAAGTAGCACTCTGTGCCAAAAAATTAGAGTTTAATGAGCTGATGGACATGGTTGACTCCGAACAGAGAAAGGAAAATACTTGCCGTTTCTCTTAAGCCTGCATAAAACATGCCCACAGGTGCTCTCTATCTTTAATTCCTAACCTGTCCTCCAAAATGCTATTTCAGGCTTTGAGTGGAGAAAATCGTAATGAAAACAGCCAATTTGCTTCATTTCTTAGATATTTAATCGCTCAAAGCGGCAGATATTAGTAAAAAAATGCTTTGATCGGTAAAGACGGCATTAAATTGTCTACGTCAGGGCAATGCATACAAAGGCAGCGCTTAAAAGCATTAAAAACTTCATCTCACTGGGCTACAGCCAAACGCCCGTTAACCCCGTGTTTCGTAATTAATTGATCCACAAGCCCAGAAACCTTAGCCTCTTGGACAAAATCTTTTAGGAATTGAGCGGCTTCAATATGGCCCTTTTTGGTGGCGATTGATTGCTGAACAGTCATGAAATAGCCATCTATCATTTTGTAATTGGGATGTTTCTTTTGAACAGTAATCAAACCAGGGCGTAGTCCTGCTAGAGCATCCAATTTTTGATTTAAAAAGGACTCCAACGACGAATCAAGTCCATCGGTCTTGACTAGCGATGCATTTTTTATATTCCTGTCCATCCAAAGTCCATAAGCGCTGACACCAAAAACGGCAATACGAACGCCGACTTGGTCTACATCACTGATGGATTTGAAATGAGAGTCCTCAGGAACTAAATAAGTAGCCTCAATCTGAACATAAGCTGGAGCAAACTCAATGTGAGTTGCCCGAGCCGGATCAGAGCCTACCAACACAACCCCGCACTCTCCAGAGGAGGCCGCTTGGACCGCATCGTTTTGAGTACTAAAAGGCTTCAACACCAACTTAACGCCTAATTTTTTAGCGATTGCGGCGGCCATATCAGGGGAGACGCCCGTAGGCGTTCCGTCCTCATTTTTTCCAGTGACCAGCAGAAAATTACCGGTGTAAATTGCTGCATTCAATACGCCGTTCGGGGCAAGTTGATTAAGGACTTTATTCTCACTCATCTGTGTCCATCCATTTATTGAAAAAGTTAAGAGTGCGGTAAAAACGAATCGCCAATAATTAATGCATCGAAATCTGACCATGAATCTTATATCCTATAACTTTGCAACGCAAAGAGGGTGAACTTTTAAAAGCAAACAAAAAAACCAGACTTTACAATTCTCAGAATAACAGAAATCACTTAACTTAAGACAAGAGGATCGCAACCGCGCTTTAGGTGTTTATGCCTAGGCTGGCCGGGTATTGGGCAAAAAATCAATGAAGGAATTTACAACTAACTTTTTCAAGTTTATTTAGGGTGTGTTTGTATGAAATCATTTGGCTAGTTCGAGTATTGAGCTCAAAAATATTTTCATAAGATAAACCTTGAAAGGTAAACTTTATAAATTCATTATTTGCAATGTAACTACCCACAATGTTGTAGGGCACAAGGCCTATATCACTGCCGTCCTCTTTTGTGCCGACAAAAACCCAACCATCATAAAAAAGGTAGGTGTTTAGCGGACACTTCCAAAGCCGCCCTCGCCCCTTGGTCAAAGCCAAATTTAAAATACGCTGCATGGCTCCTTTGTTGTCTAGCTGAATTGAGCTGTAGTGTTGACGGTCTAAGTCCGTATTTTGATACATTCGCTCAACATCTTGAGCAAGTGATAAATTTATAAAACATAAGTAAATTAGTAGACTGGGAGGGGCAACTTTTTTAAGGAAATAAATCATTAAACTCATTGGACAAACCCAGTTAATGGCTTTTCTTAGGTCCTTCTTTTACCTCAGCTGACTCCTTTTCTGCGTGTGAGTCTTTGGGAGCGCCTTGGACGATTTTAACTAGAACCCCTGCTCGCCAAAATCCCTCTAAAGTAAGGGATCCGTCCTTGGCATATTCTGCCCCTTTACCCTCCCTGATGCCCAACTCAAAAGAACCTGCAAAACGAGTACCGTCGATGTATTTTATTTCTCCTCTTCCGTGAGGTCGACCTTCCTTGAAATCTCCTTCGTAGCTTTGTCCTACAAAGTGGGGACCGTTGTACTCCTTCTTTAAACCCCTGCAACCAGTCCAATGAATCTTGCTGTAACCGCCTTTACAGGGAGGTAATGCCTCATTTTTTGAATTTTCATGGCCCTCATTTTTATGCCCTTCAGGGGCAATTTTCGCCCCTTCTGAATGCTCATGAGAGGATATAACCGGTTGAGTTGCTTCCTCTTTTTTTACCTCATTTCCTTGTACAGATAAATTGAATCCAAAAACAAAGAGTCCAAAAATTAAAACGTATCTACAAATTAAAGCAAATTTCATAATTTTTGGATTTTTATGAGCGATTTAGGATTTGAAAGATTTGTCTCAAAAGTGCATTACAAAAATGAGTGATTTAGCCGCAGACCCGAAAATTTCTCAATATTTGTAAAAACCAAAGGCATAGTTTTAAAGGTTCTAATACAGAAACTTAAAAGCTACTTTGCAGTAGCATTTATAATTTCAGTGACGGGATTTAAACAAAGTGAAGACTACATTAAATCCATTTTAAGTCTCTTTTGGCGCTGATTTACGAATCCATACAGCATTTAAGGGATAGTGAGTATTGTTGGACCTTTAAATTATCATCCCCATCCCTGAATAAAAAAATGAACCTTAATCGATTCAAGACTGTTATTTTTATAGCGCTAATGGCTGTTTTTCAACCCATCACCCATGCTTTCGCGCAGGGTCAACCATCGGTGGAGAAATTCATTTTTATGACCAATTGGTTTCCTGAAGCTGAACATGGCGGGTTTTATCAAGCGCTATCGACAGGGTTGTACAAACAAAATGGGTTGGACGTCACCATCAAAATGGGGGGGCCCAGTGTCAATGTGATTCAGTTGATGGCGGCGGGCCAAGCAGACTGCGTGATGGGCGGTAGTGATCTTCAAATGATGGAGGTAAGACAAGCCGGTGTCCCAGTGGTCAATGTAGCTGCTATTTTTCAAAAAGACCCGCAAGTAATCATTACTCATGATGATGTGACGAATCTCTCCCAACTAAAGAGCAAAACTCTTTTGATCGTTCCATTTGCCAGGCAAGGATTTTGGCCCTGGATGAAAAATACCTTTAGATTGGTGGACGAACAATCTAAACCCTATACATTCAATATTCAACCCTTTATCGCAGACAAAAATGTGGCGCAACAAGGATACTTAACCTCCGAGCCCTATTCGATTCAACAAAAAGGGGTCAAGATCAATGTGTTTTTATTAAGTGATTACGGATATCCCGCTTACTCCACAACCATTACTTGTTTAGACAAAACAATCAAGGACCGAAAAAAAGCTGTTGCGGCGTTTGTCAAAGCCTCTGTTGAGGGGTGGAAAAGTTACCTAAATAACCCTGCCCAAGGCAATGAATTAATCAAAAAAGAAAATGCCGATATGACTGATGATCAACTTGCCTACAGTGTGCTAAAACTTAAAGAGAAAAGTATCATCTCCGGTGGGGATGCAGCAAAACTGGGGATCGGTATCATGACAGACCAAAGAGCCAAAATAAACTTTGACATGATGGTCAATAATAAAATTATTGACCCTTCTAAAGTAAAACTATCCGACACCTATACAACAGAATTTATTAAAGATCTTAGAGTACTTCCCTAAAAATTCTTTATCAAAAATAGTTGTCGTACCATTTCATAAAAGATGACTTCAAATTCAATGGAAGCTAGATCAGCAGTTTTAACTCATTGTTTATCCCCAGTTGTGGAAGTTGTTGATGCAGCTAAAACTTATTCTGACGGATTTGAAGCACTTCAGCCCGTTAACCTGAGCATAGGCACTGGAGAATTCATAACCCTTTTGGGTCCATCTGGTTGTGGCAAGAGCACTCTTCTTAGAATGATTTCGGGCCTGACAAAACCTTCCTCAGGCGAAATCAGGCTTTGGCCCAACCAAAAAGGCGGGACCGCAAAAGCCCCATCTCAGTCAACTCAAAACAAACTCTCTTTTGTATTTCAATCTCCAACCCTAATGCCTTGGGCAGATGTGCGTGCAAACGTAAGACTGCCCTTGGATTTAGCCGGTGTGCCTAGAAAAACAGCAGACTCTCAAGTAGATGAGGTACTGTGCACTGTTGGATTATCTGATTTTGCCTCGTCTTTACCAAAAGCGTTGTCCGGCGGAATGCAAATGAGAGTTTCAATTGCAAGGGGATTAATTACAAAGCCTAATTTACTTTTGATGGATGAGCCTTTTGGAGCCTTGGATGAAATAACGCGTTATAAGCTCGATTCTGAGCTTCTTGGTTTGTGGGCAAGCCATAAACTCACAGTTATATTTGTCACCCATTCAATTCATGAGGCCGTTTTTTTATCAAGCAAAATCATCATGATGGGTGCAAAGCCAGGAAGAATAACTCAGGAATTTCTGATCAATGAGCCATACCCAAGAACCCCTTCATTTATGGTCTCAAAAGAATTTTTGGAATATTCCCAAACCGTACAAGCATCATTAATGAAGGCAAGTGCTTGAAATGACAAAAAAAATCAAACTTGACACCGAACTATTTGCCAAGATATTCATTCCCCTTTTCATTGGACTTTTATTCTTGGGTACCTGGGAGTGCGTGGTGGAGTATTTGAACATTCCGCCTTATTTAGTACCTAGCCCAGTATTAATGTTTAAAACATTGATACTAGATTGGACGCTTTTAAGCTCTGCCCTTTTAGTCACATTAAAGATCACTTTACTTTCTTTTCTTTTGTCCACGGTCATAGGTGTGGCAATTTCTTTCTTATTTGTACAAAGTAGGCAAATTGAAAGGGCTTTATTCCCCTACGCCGTGCTGTTGCAAGTAACTCCGATTGTGGCTGTTGCGCCTCTGATTATAATTTGGGTACAAAACACGACTCTTTCCTTGGTGATATGCTCTTCATTGGTAGCTCTTTTTCCAATAATAAGCAATACAACACTTGGACTAAAGAGTATTGACAAAGATCTGTTAAGTTTCTTTGAACTTCAAAGAGCCACAAGAATTCAGATACTTCTACGCCTGCGCGTGCCGAGTGCTTTACCTTATTTTTTGGGAGGGTTGAGAATCTCTAGTGGGCTATCATTAATAGGCGCTGTAGTAGCTGAATTTGTAGCAGGTACGGGTGGCTCTGGCTCGGGGTTGGCCTATCAAATATTGCAGGCAGGATTTCAACTCAATATTCCAAGGATGTTTGCAGCATTGCTATTAATTTCAATTACTGGAATAGCATTATTTGCAACAATGGCCTGGATTACACAAAGACTCCTCAAAGACTGGCATTCCAGCGAACTAACTGCCGAATAAAGTTCATCAATTAGATGATATATTCACCCCAATATTGATCTATTTCTTCAAAACAATCAAGAAAAAAATACGGACATTGTAATATTTCTATAAAATTAGGCATAAACATTAAATATAGAAACTACTGCAATGGCACGAATATTATTAGTCGAAGATGAGCTGAAAATTGCAAATTTTCTAAGTCAAGGACTTCACGGCGAAGGGTATGAGGTGAGCCATGAGATAGATGGATTAAGTGCTCTACAAAGCATTTATAAAAAAACTTTCGACCTTATCCTCTTGGATGTGATGCTTCCAGGAAAATCAGGCTATGAAGTACTGCAAAGCCTTCGATCAGAGGAGATAAAAACACCCGTAATAATGATCAGTGCTAAATCAGAACTTAGTGACAAATTGTTGGGTTTTGAATATGGTGCAGATGATTATCTGACTAAACCCTTTTTCATGGAAGAATTACTCGCAAGATGTAAGGCATTACTCCAAAGAAACATAAATACCAATAACGATGTACTCACCGTGGGCGCGCTATCTCTAGACCGAGTTACAAGAAGGGTCAATTGGCAAGACAAGTCCTTAGTGCTTAGCCAAAGAGAATTTACTCTACTTGAATATCTCATGCGTTCTCCGGGTAACGTTTTTACCAGACAACAAATAATGCAATTTGTATGGGGCATTGACTTTAATACGCAAACTAATATAGTGGACGTTTGTATTCAAAGGATAAGAAAAAAACTTGTCAATACTGAGAAGAGTGAAACAAATGAATTTCCAATACAGTCTATTCGAGGCATTGGGTATAAAATTCAAAAGCCCGAGTAATGTACACATCATTTCGGTTTCATTTAATTGTTTGTTTCTCGCTTTGCCTTGGGGCTTACCTCATTGCTAACAGAATATCATCTGAATATTTAGTAGATCACTTTTTGAAGGAAAAGGTCACAGAAGAATTATTTAAACAAATCAATGACGGGAATCTCGAAGATGAATCGTCCTTAGTTATTTCTGATTTCTTCGGGACAATAACTCCTAAATCTATCAAGAAATGCCCAGAAAAAATAATCAATAAAACAAGTTTTTGCTTACAAGTCAAAGATCCTGAAATTAAATGGGAACCTCTCAATAACGGCACTGCCGGTTCAGTCGATTACTCGGCACACACATTCAACAATACATCTTGGCATTTATTGAGAAAAAAGAAATCATCTGATTTTGATTATGTAGGACTTGATTTTTCGGAGAGTGAACGAATTTTAAATCAAACTTGGGAAATTAGAAACTTTGTTATTCTGCGTATATTTCCTTTTATGTTTGTTTTAGTTGCATTTATTGCGTTCCTAATCTCTAATCATATTATCAAAATAATAAACGGAATAAACTCAGTTATCAGTAAAACTGATATCGTTAATTTGTCCTCTGATGCTCCAGAAAAAACTAGATTTAAAGAATTTCAACCATTTCTCGATGCTTTTTTTGAACTTAAGGTGAGACTCAAGACAAGTTTCGAGCAAGCCTCCCGCTTCTCATCTGATGCCTCACATGAGCTCAAAACTCCTTTAACCATTCTGCGTGGATACGCTGAAATGGGTATCAAAACAAGCAAAGATGGCTCAAATCAACAAATACAGTTTTCCCTTATGGCAGAGGAAATTAATCGTTTGATTAATATCACCGAGAAATTATTAGTCTTGGCTCGCGCTGATGCAGGGCGACTTCAAATAACTCCAACTCAAGTAAACTTGAGCGATATGCTTGAGTTGTTGGTATCTGATGCTGAAACAATTAATGCAGACCTTAGAATATCCAGCAACATTCAAAAAGGAGTTATTTTTGAATGCGATGAACAATTGATTCATCAGCTGGTTTATAACTTTTATTCCAATGCGATTAAATTTAATATTGTCGATGGCTGGATTCACTTTAAACTGTCTCAAGACGAAGATTATTTAAGACTTGAAATCATAAACCCTTCACAAAACGTAACCGCAGATCTTGCAGAAAAAGGATTTGAAAGATTTTATAGAGGTGAAGAATCTCATAACAGTGCTGTAGAGGGCAATGGACTGGGTTTAAGTCTATGCAAAGAAATCGCGAAAATTCATGGTGGCTCAATTAATCTAACTGTCAGCTCTACTCAACATGTTAGCGCGACTTTTTTAATTCCTTTGTCTAGCACTGTTTAATTTTTTTAGTGTTTTTAGATTTAGCCAATACCTCAAGAGTATCTGCATGAAGAATTATCGATACAAAAGACTCTATCTGCTTTTTATAATGTTTTTGCCATGCTTGAATGTCTTTAGCCAATCCTCACCACAAAATCAATCCGATGACTTTCAATACAGCATTCAAGGAGATATTGGCCTAGGGGTTTATAGTTCAAACGGTTTTATTAAAGGAAACGCTTCATCAACACAAGTACTGCCCTATACCTATTTTGACTATGGCCGTTTCTTTGCCAGGATAGATACCTTTGGAATTAAAACCATTCCCCTTGGATCAGGCCATTTAGAGCTAGTTGGCAGATACAGTCAAGATAATCTTACGCCCAAAGGCTATCCGTATAGCTTATTGAGTCCCAAAGAAACACCCCTTCCAATTGGTCTCGGTACTTTTCAATTAACCCCCTTCGGAGCTTTCTTTTTGTATGCATTTGACGATGTAACTGCGTCTAAAGGGGGAAAGATTGCAGAGTTTACTTACGCTGCGCAAATAGATTTGCCCTTGGCAGTTCATGTCTACCCACTCATAGGCTTTGACTATAAAGATAAAACTTATCTTAACTATCTGTACGGGATTACTGCATTGGAATCGCAAAAGACTGGGCTTCCCGTCTACAGCCCAAATTCCGGCGTTTCTGCGTTCGCTGCTATGATGATAGAGGTGCACTTAAGTAAGAGTTTGGTCCTCAACACCTATTTCAATCAAAAATGGCTTGCTACTACAATCGCCGATAGTCCGTTGGTCACCAACAGACGAGTTAACAATATCTTCATAAGCATAAATCGCCATTTCGAATAAACATACAATTTAAAAAAATGCAGTACCTTACTTGGTTACCCCATCAAGGAGTACAAATATTGTTTGTATTCTTTCTCTCTTTCATCATTGGACTGGAGAGAGAGGGCAAAAAATCTGAGGATGATCACGTATCTTTTGGCGGCGTTAGAACCTATCCTTTGATTGGGCTTGTTGGATTTTCTCTGTCAACGGTATCACAGGGCGAGCCGATATTAATCTCCATTGGTCTAATCACTCTGAGTTTGTTTTTGCTAATGGCGTTTTGGCATAAACTAACTACCTCTGGATACGCGGCAATAGCGAGTTATTTGACCGCCATCTCAACTTATATCATTGGTGTTGTGGCCTATCATGATTTTTTTTGGTTAGCTACAACTTTAACAGTCATAAACATCTTACTCTTGGAGTTGAAAATTTGGCTCGCTCAATTGGCCAAAAAAATAGATGAAGGTGAGATCCTCACATTTGCCAAATTTCTTCTGCTCTTAGCTGTAGTTTTACCCTTACTACCCAACGAAGCTTTTACGGAATACCAAATCAATCCATTTAAAACATGGTTGGTTTTAGTTGCAGTGAGCACTGTTTCTTACGGAAGTTACGTATTACAAAAGCTATCAAAAGGGGTTGATGGGTTACTTTTAACAGCGCTGTTAGGGGGCGTTTATTCCTCTACTGTGACAACAGTTGCGCTGGCAAGGAAATCAAAAGACAGGCCAGCACCAAAACTTATATCTGGCGTTATTTTGATGGCATCTGGGATGATGTACCTAAGAATAATCATCCTCCTTGGTCTGTTCAACCCCTCTATTATGAAAATACTTTTAACTCCTTTCTTGGGCCTGTCCCTCTTGGCTCTGGCAGGTGGTTATGCTTGTTCAAGATTAGGCGACGTTCGACTGGATGAGATTAAAAATGAATCCAGGGCCAATAATCCCTTAGAGATTAAATCGGGATTATTTTTTGCTTTTCTCTTTGTGGTGATGTTAGTTGCAACTAATTTGTCCATTGATTATTTTGGTAACTCAGGCGTTTATTCTTTGGCTTTGATCATGGGGGTCGCAGATGTTGATCCCTTTATCATGGGTCTTACTCAATCTGTTCCCGGATTAACGCCTGCTACAGTGGCCTCAATAGGTATATTGATTGCAACATCCACCAATAACGCTGCAAAAGGTATTTATGCTTACGTTCTAGCAAGCAAGGATACAGGTATACTGAGTTTCGGATTGTTATTAGCCTTAGCGGTGGCTGGATTAATTCCAGCGCTAATTTTGTGGATAGACTAAAGTTGTTAAACCATTAAGTTGAATATTCAAATGCAAAGATTTCCCTTTTATATTTCTCCATCAAGTACCTGCCTTATAGTCCTTATCTCCCTAGGCCTTTGCGCTTGCACAACCCCTGAGCAAAGAAAAGAATGGGCAGAAAAAAAATTTGGAACTCGGTGCGAATCTGCTGGCTACAAAAAAGAGACTCCTGGTTATTTGGATTGCATTTCTGACGAGGACAGAATTTGGCGAATCAATCAAATGGAGAAAGGCAACAGATACGAAAACTGGATGCCAATGACCTACTTACCCTCAATCGCACAAGACCAAAAATAACAAGGAGAACTCTCAAAGCCTTCAGCCTTTGAGTTCTCCTTGGTTTAAGAAATTAGCAGCTCATATGAGCGCAAAAACCGTCCACGAGCTACGGACGGTGGTAACCTCAATTTATAGAGGTGTTTTTTGCCCGTCTTTATAAGTATAAAAAGTTGTCGCAGGATTTTTCATCTCGCCGTTAGATTCAAAAGAAATCTCCGAAGTAATTCCCTTGTAATTGGTCTCGATCAGTTTTGGGGTGTAAATCTTAGGATCGACTGAATTGGCTTTCTTCATAGCTTCAACCAAGACAAAAGTGGCATCATAGGTATAGGGGGAGTAGATCTGAAACTGCCCTGGGTACTTCGCATCGTAGCGCTTCTTCCACCCCAAACCGCCAGGCATTTTTGAGAGCGCAGCGCCCCCTTCAGCGCAAATTACGTTAGATAGCGTTTTAGCACCACCCGCAAGTTTTGCGACCTCTGCAGTGCAAATACCGTCTCCACCAAAATACTTAACACTTGTCAGCCCGAGTTGCTCCATTTGCCTGAGCATTGGACCGCCTTGTGGATCCATCCCACCGTAAAAAATGGCGTCGGGTGACTTTGACTTAATGGAGGTCAAGATAGCCATGAAATCAGTTGATTTATCAGTTGTGAACTGCTCATCAACGACTTGCATTCCGATTGAGAGAGCCGTCTTTTTAAAAACTTCTGCAACCCCTTGCCCGTAGGCAGTACGATCATCAATGATTGCAACCTTTTTTAAATGCAGGTTATTCATAGCGTACATGGCAAGTTGACGTCCTAAAGTGTCGTCATTGGCAATAATTCGGTAGGTGGTTTTATATCCGGGCTTAGTTAGAGCAGGGTTAGTTGCCGCGCCAGTTACATGAGGAATTCCACAGTCGTTGTATATTTTGGAGGCAGGAATCGTGGTGCCCGAATTTAGATGCCCAACAACGCCCGAAACTTTTGAATCGCATAACTTTTGAGCCGCTGCGGTGCCCTGCTTAGGGTCAGCTGCGTCGTCCTCAGCCTGTATCTCAAACTTAATTTTTTTACCCCCAATTACTACATTTTGTGCATTCAAATCCTCTATTGCCATTCGAACACCGTTTTCGTTGTCCCGACCATAGTGCGCTTGTGGACCACTTAAAGGCCCAACGTGACCGATCTTGACAACCTGTAAGTCTTGGGCTTGAGAAATGGGATAAAAACTTACCGAGACAAGGCACAAAGTTAAACTTGCCAATAGATTTGATTTCATAAGGACGCCCTTTAAAAAATTATTCCAAAATAATATTACCATTAATTTTCCTTAAATTTAGGTATTCTGTCTGAGTCCGCCTCCAAATTTAAAACCTCATCAACTGCCTGTCTCAATATGTCGGGCAATACCAATGCCAGTTTGGCCGTCACGATTGAGAGCACTTGGTCTGCAATTTGGTTTGTACTGGAGTCAGAGTTTAGGGAGGGCTGTTCATTTAAAGATGAAGCCTCTTTCTTGAAGCTATGTTGAGCGGCAAAAAGTAAGTCTTGAGCGGAAATACTTGTTGCCCCCTCAATCGGAACAACCTCGCTCAAGGTGGGTATAGATTCATCAGATAGCGGGCGATTCATTTTTTTAAGTCACCTCATGCTTTGAGATCGGATATCCTCGTTGAGCATAAAAGCGCCACCTTAGTCTTGCCTTAACTTTATCGCTTTCCTCAAGCCCAACTACTTCGATTACTTTTTCAAATTTCTCATAGCCCTGGGCAACTTCCTCACCAAGATTTAGGAGTACTTCATGGTGCGGCAATTTATCCAAAGACTCAATTGTTTCAGTTAAAACCACCGGACACAGATTAACAATCTCAAAAGGTTCCTTTAAATGACAATGAGGAATGAAGTCGGTTTTAGAAAAACTCCATAGCTCTTGATCCAACTTACTCAGCACCTCAGAGCTTGCCTTAACGACCAGGTTCGCTTGGGCGGAGTAGATTTTTCTAATAAGCCGGCAGCAGTAGTCCATTTTTTGGGCTGCATTTAAATGGAATATTATCTCTGTCATTAAAATTTTAATTGACTATTTTGTTTTTACAACCTTTGCCGTCTTGGTCGAGATATTGGAGTGCCTGAGCAAAAACTCCATCAACAAACCAACTGGCCTACCTGTTGAGCCCTTTGCCCCCCCGCTGCGCCACGCTGTGCCCGCAATGTCTAAATGCGCCCATGCAAAATCATTGGCAAAACGTTGTAAAAACTTGGCGGCAGTGACGCTCCCCGCTGATCGGTCTCCCACATTTGCAACGTCAGCAAAATTAGACTTCAAAGCATCCGCATACTCCTCATCCAAGGGCATGCGCCAACAAGTGTCCAAGGACGTCTCCCCTGCCTCTTGAATTGCCAGCGCAAGCGCATCATTATTAGAAAAAAGACCACTTCTTATATGCCCTAAGGCTATCACACACGCCCCTGTTAGGGTCGCAATATCAATCACCGCTTTAGGCTTAAAGCGCTTGGCGTAAGTCAAGGCATCACAAAGAATCAACCTCCCCTCAGCGTCTGTGTTTAGAATCTCTATAGTCTGGCCACTCATGCTAGTGACGACATCGCCGGGTTTTACTGCCAGTCCGTCAGGCATATTTTCACAGGTCGGTATTAAACCAACTACGAACAAATCTGCAGGCTTTAAAAGCGAGAGGGTCTTAAAGACACCCAGCACGCTTGCAGCCCCGCACATATCAAACTTCATTTCATCCATGCCAGCGCCTGGTTTTAAAGAAATGCCGCCCGTATCAAAAGTTATACCCTTACCCACTAAAACGACAGGATCTGAGGACTTTGCTTTTGCTCCCCGGTACTCGAGGGTAATAAAACGCAGCGGCTCAGAGGAGCCCTTGGCGACTGAAATAAAAGAACCCATCCCAAGTTTTTCTACCTCCTTTGGCCCCATTACATTGACTTTGATATTTGC
>Ga0164296_1002361_pt1 | contig 18888 bp, 23 predicted proteins | sample GEODES057metaG_FD_113533 | JGI IMG/M metagenome (GOLD analysis project Ga0164296, IMG submission 113533) | Dystrophic lake water microbial communities from Trout Bog Lake, Wisconsin, USA - GEODES057 metaG | ecosystem: Environmental > Aquatic > Freshwater > Lake | place: USA: Trout Bog Lake...
GCACCTGCACCAGCACCAGTTCCAGCATTTGGAGCAGTTACCACAGGATTTGGTGGTAAGCCTGCTCCTGTTCAAGCCGCAAATCCAGTTTTATAAGGAGAAAGTATGAAAAAGTTATTAGTTACATTACTTTTAGGATTAACATTAACTAATGTAGCCTTTGCCGAAGGCGTTGCTAAAACTGTATGTCATGATAAATTAGATAAGAAAGGGCAAGTAGTAAAAGATAAAAAAGGCAACACTGTTCAAATTTGCAAAAAAATTAAAGTACATAAAAAATTAGAAGCGAACCCAGTTCCAGGCAAATAATCTTTGACAATACAAGTAAGGTATAGTATACTTAATGTCTGCTATACCTTTTTTTATTATGACAGATTATTACCAAACATTAGGCGTTTCTAAAAACGCATCACAAGACGAAATTAAAAAGGCTTATCGTAAGTTAGCCAGTCAGAACCATCCCGACAAAGGCGGCGATACTTCCAAATTTCAAGAAATACAAAATGCCTATGATACGTTAGGTGATACAAATAAAAGAGCAGAGTATGATAATCCGCGTCCACAGATGAACGGATTTCAAGGAGGAATGCCTCCAGGTTTTGAAGATTTATTTGCACAAGCGTTTGGTGGTAGTCCGTTTGGTGGTATGTTTGGACAACGTCGTGGTCCAAGAAATCAAAATCTAAATATTCAAACGTCGATTACTTTAGAAGAAGCATTTGAAGGCAAGTCTATGATTGCTAATTTAACTTTACCTAGTGGTAGAGAACAAGTATTAGAAATTAAAATACCTGCCGGAATACAAGATGGTAATACCCTAAGACTAAGTGGTATGGGAGACGATTCATTCCAGAATGTACCTCGAGGTGACATACATCTTACTGTTAACATACACCAACATCCTCGATTTGAAAGAAGAGGAGATGATTTGGTTCAAAAAATTCAAGTTAGTTGTATAGATGCTATGTTAGGTACAACTGTTAGTGTTGAAACTATTGATAAAAAAACATTAGACGTTACTATTAAACCAGGAACACAACCAAATACTATGTTGGCTGCACAAGGATATGGTATGCCTAATATTAACGATAATAGATTTAGAGGTCGATTAATAATGGAAATAGAAATATTTGTTCCATCTAACCTCACAGAGAATCAAAAACAAATACTAAAAAATACATTTAAGTAAATATCATTATGAAAATAATTAAATTTCCCGATCCTATATTAAGAGAAAAAATGCCAGAATTTGATTTTATCAATCCAATTATGGATCCTGTTCAATTAGAAAAAGAAATGATTGAAACTATGTTTGCTAATAATGGCATGGGTCTATCTGCTAATCAAGTAGGAATTCGTGCTCGTATGTTTGTTATGGGTCATAAAAATAATCCAGAAACTGCGCAAGCATTTTTCAATCCAGAAGTTTTAGCTACAGTTGACAATATAGAAGATTTAGAAGAAGGTTGCTTGAGTTTTCCTGGAATTTATGTTAATATTAAAAGACCAACTAAGATATTAGCTCGATGGCAGAATTCAAAAGGTGAATGGCAAGAAAGCAAGTTCTATGATTATGATTGTAAATGTTTTTTACATGAATTAGATCATTTAGAAGGTATTGTGTTTCAAGATCGAGTTAGTACGTTAAAATGGGCGTTAGCTGTTAAAAAATCAAAATCGAATAAAAGGAAGATAAAATAAAATGATGGAGCCAAATAAAGATTTGGAAACTATTTTTGAAAATGCCGTAAGCATTGCTACTACTAAAGAACATGAGTATATTACATTAGAACATTTTCTATATAGTTTGGTATTAAATGAATCTTTTGCAAATGTATTGATTTCTTTTGGTACAGATGTTAATTCACTTAGAGAAGATTTAGAAAAGTATATTAATGAAAATTTAACAGATTTAGTTAGCCCAGGTATTGAAAAACCTCGTAAGACTAATACAATGGATCGTATGTTAAATCGTGCTTTTACACAAGTATTATTCAGTGGTCGACAAGTTATTGAACCAGTAGATTGTTTTATTAGTTTATTTGCAGAAAAGAAAAGCCACGCTCATTATTTTATTCGCAAAGCAAATATTGATAAAGATCAATTTATTAATTTTGTTAAAAAAGAATTAGTTCGAGAAGACGATGTTATTTCTTCAGAAAAGAATAACAGTCATCCACAATTAGAAAAGATGATTGGACAGTTTTGTATTAATCTAACTGCTAAGGCTAAGGCTAAAAAAATTGATCCGGTTATTGGACGTGAAAAAGAAATCGAAGAAATTCAACTTATTCTTGCTCGTCGTACAAAATCTAATGCTATTTTGATTGGGGACCCCGGAGTAGGTAAAACTGCCATTGCCGAAGGACTTGCTCGTAAAATTAATGATGGGAATGTACCTACATTTATTCAAGATCACAGTATTTATAGCTTAGATATTAGTGCGTTGTTAGCAGGTAGCAAATATCGAGGTGATTTCGAAGAACGATTAAAGATGGTGATTAACGCCGTTGAAAAGAAAGGTAAGTCGATCATCTTTATTGACGAGGCACATATGATGAACGGCGCTGGTACAAATACTGGCGGTAGTAATGATATGGCTAATATGTTAAAATCCGCATTAGGTAAAGGTACATTAAAAGTTATTGCTTCTACCACTTGGGATGAATATCGTAAGCACTTTGAAAAAGATCGTGCGCTAATGCGTCGTTTCGAACGTGTTGTAGTAGATGAACCAGATGAAGAAACAGCTATTAAGATTGTTAAAGGTCTTAAAAAATACTATGAAAAACATCATGGTGTTAAAATTACCAAACAAGCTATTATTGACTCAGTTAAGTATAGCGTTAAGTATTTGTCAGATAAAAAATTGCCAGATAAGGCAATCGACTTAATTGATCGCGCATCGGCTAGGTTTAAGGTAAGAGATGAAGAAGGCGGAATTGTAGATCATGATGAAATTTTAGTTGAAATTTCAAAAGTAACAGGTCTGCCATTAGAACAAATTACTAATAAAGAAAATGCTAATGTCGAGAATCTTGAAAAGAATATGCGTGAAAAGATATATGGTCAAGAAAAAGCTATCGATAGTTTATTAGATAAAATTTATATTTCACAAGCAGGATTAAAAGCATTAAACAAACCAGTAGGTAGTTTCTTATTTGTTGGTCCGACTGGTGTTGGTAAGACCGAAGCAGCTAAACAGTTAGCAGCAAATTTAGGTGTTAAGTTAGTTCGCTTTGATATGAGTGAATTTCAAGAAAAGCATAGTGTTGCTAAGTTTATTGGCGCTCCTCCGGGGTATGTTGGATTTGATGATAATGCTGGACAACTTATTACTAATTTACAAGAACATCCTAATTGTGTTTTGTTGTTGGACGAAGTTGAAAAAGCACACCCAGATGTATTAACTGTATTACTACAGATTATGGATAATGGATTTATTACTGCCAGTAACGGTAAAAAAGGCGATGCTCGTCAAGCCATTATTATTATGACCAGTAACTTAGGTGCTTCAGATGCTGAAAAGAATGCAGTAGGTTTTGGTAGTTTAGAGCGTGATAGCGATCCTAAAGATGCTGTTAATAAATTCTTTGCTCCGGAATTTCGTAATCGATTAGACGGTATTATTAAGTTTGGCAAATTAGATCATTCAACTATGATTAAGATTGTTAAAAAGTTTATTGATGATCTTAACTCTTTAGTTAAAGATAAAAATATTCATGTTAAAACCAGTAACGAAACTGTTGAGTATTTGATTAAGAAAGGTTTTGATAGCAAGATGGGCGCTCGACCTCTACAACGAACTATCGACGAGATGATTAAGCGACCATTAAGTAAGGAAATTTTATTTGGTAAATTAACCAATGGCGGTGTAGTCGAAGTTGGGCTAGACAACGATAAACTCACACTAAATGTTATTGAATTATTACCTGTTAAAAAAGTTAAAAATGACGAAATCGTTGAAAATTCGTAAATTATTTTACGGTAAGTATCCTTATAAAATTGAATGTCGTGCAAGTGGAGCGTATCTAATTGCACGATGGAATAGCGAACGTATTAAAAGTTTTTGTCTAAGAGAGGAAAAAGAAACTAGTATTTTTTTTAAAAACATTGACAAAACAGATTTATTGAATTTTTTCAATGCTATAGAACCTTTTTTAGAAAAAAAATTAAAATTCAGAACTGAAAATAATGCAATTTCGATTTATTTAGATAACAAAGATGTATTTGACTCTTTGTCTCAAAGTTTAGATCAATGGATTCATAGTGTATATGAACCCGCTAATGAAGAAGAATTAGAATTTCTATTAAATTCTAATAAAAAAGTAATATGCTCGAACTTACCTCATGGAAAGTACAAATATAAAGTTTATTTAAATTATCATACTCATATTAATACACGACAACGATTCAAAAAATGGATTAAGAATTACGGTGAAAAAATAAAAACAAATTTAAGTTCTGAAAGTTGGTTTAATAAAGATCCTTATTATCCGATTGATCCTCAAATATATGTAGAAGATCAGCCAACTTTAAGTATGATTGGATTATTTTTAGGTAATGACGTTAGAAAGGTGGAAGAATATATAACAAGGTCCAGTATAAATACAATATTATGCCAGCCTTAAGCGAAAATTTAGAATTTATTACATATACAAATACCGCCAGCGTACAGGTTATCTATCCTAATACTGCTAGCACTATGCTAGTATATAATAGCACTCCTGTCAAGGGCGATGGCTATTTTGGACCTAGCGATGGACTACATACTGTAACTTATACGTTAGATCCTACATTTGTAGGTACTGTAACCATGCAGGCTACATTAGCTACTAATCCTAGCGAAGCAGATTGGTTTAATATATACAATACTACTAGCACATACACTACGTATGATGATCTAACCTTTACCCAAGTAGATTACTATAATTTTACTGGAAATTTTGTATGGGTTCGCGCTCAAGTGCAAATTGCTGCTGGATTAGTACAAGTTATTAGCTACAATCACTAAACCAAGTTCAGTCAAAATATAATAAATACCCTATAAGGAGTATTTCATGCTTTTGAAAGAGTTTTTTGGTCCAGCAATTGATGCCGCTAAAAAGGTATCACCCAAAAAAGATGATGATAAAGAACTCAACGACGAGTTATTCTGGTTTATTATAGACCACGATAAACTCCATAAAGATTACTTTCACCCTTTAGCTAGTAAAATTAAAAAATTAAACAATGCTAATAAATTAGATCGTAGCAAATTATTAAAAGACTTTATGCCTATGGTAAACCACGGTTGTAAAGAATTTTATATTAAAAAGAAAATGAGCGGTGGTTTAGGTATGCATTTTCCTAAAGAAGTAAGAATAGGAATGTGTGAAAAGTTATACGATCACTATGTTCAGGATGTATTAAAAGATACATATAAAATTTCCGAATCATCAAAAAAGAAAAAAGAAAAGAAGACTAAAGAAAATGCAGATGCTGGTGGTGGTAAAATGTTTGGCAACACCGCTAATAAAAATCAAACCGGTAATGATTATACTTCTATATCACACTTAAGATATGATAATGGTGGGATAGCCTAATGAAACAGTATAAGATCACTTCAGAAAATTCTGCTCCTTTAAACAGTGATAATGACTGTATATTACCCGATGATGATTATATACATGAGTTAAAAAGAATTCAGTATTTAGGAGGGCTTGGTTCAGAAGCAAGACTTAATGAGTATCGTGCTCATACTGCTAAAGTAAAATCAGGTAGTAACATTACTGTTACTGCTAATGAAAAATCTAAATTAATGAAACAGCATAATATTAAACCTGGAACACCAGAATGGTTTCAACTTTGGTTTAGCAAGCCTTACTTAACAGGCGAGAAACCCGTAGGAAAGTAAAAATGGATCAATTAATTGAATTAACAAAAATAGGTTTTGGTAGTACGTTTGCTTTTTATATAAAAGTACATAGTTTCCATTGGAATGTTGAAGGTCCAGATTTTTATGAATTTCATAAACTATTTCAAAAGATATATGAAGAAGTTTATGATGCCGTAGATCCATATGCCGAAAATGTTCGTAAGTTAGGAGGATATATTCCTACCAGTTATCATAACTTGAGTATGTTAACAAAAATTGAAGATGAGAATCGTGTACTTAATAAAGAAGCAATGATTGAAGAACTTATTGTAGACAGTCAACGTATGCAAATTATTCTAAAAAAGAATTATGATGCTGCTGAACAAGAAGGTCAACATGGATTAAGCAACTTTTTAGCAGAGCGTATGGACGCTCATCGTAAACACGAATGGTTTTTAAGGGCTAGTATAAAATGAAAATATTAGAAATTATTGCAGAAACTGCTGCTTGGCAAAAGAAGTCGGGTAAGAATAAAAACGGCGGATTAAATAAGAAAGGTGTTGCAAGCTATCGTAGAGAGCATCCTGGAAGTAAATTGCAGACCGCCGTTACTACTAAACCCAGTAAATTAAAGAAAGGTAGTAAGGCAGCTAAACGCCGTAAAAGTTTTTGTGCTCGTATGAGAGGTATGAAAAAACATCGCACAGGTGCTAAGACTAAGAGAGATCCAAATAGTCGTATAAACAAAAGTTTGCGTAAATGGCATTGTGAAGAATAAAATAAATAGTAAAAAGGAATATTATTATGAGAGCTAAAGAGTTTATCAGTGAAATGAAAAAAGGTGAAATGCAACCTCATCAAAGAAATGTGTTAAACAATCCAGTTACATATCCTAAACAAGGACAATATGGTGGAGATCAATATCTACACGCACAGTTTTTAAAAGCTCTCGCTTGTGCTGGCGCTGGTGATACTCCTGATGCAGAAATGGCTCCGGAAAATTGGGCAGGTGGAGATCCTGTTTTTATTCCTTATCATGACACAGAAATAGAAATGTTAAATCGTGCAGCCAAATATGTTGGTGATAATTCAAAACGCGAATGGGGCGGTCCTAGTAAAGAGCCTAAAGATACACATAAAGTAAGTCCTGTAGCAAGTTGGCAAGGAAAGGAAAAGAATCATGACTAATGAATTTAAGAAATCAGTTAAAAACACCGACGTTGTTTATACTTTAGAATCAGCAACATCAGGCGGAACATCTGCTGGAAGTGTTGCTAGTGTTTCAAAACCATTAAGTGGTGTTAAAAAACGTGGTGGAAATTTATTAATACAAAGTGCAGAAAAGCCAAGAAAAAATCCTGTAGCTAAACACGTTAATGCAACAGTAGGCGGGGGTGGTGCCGGAGCTCATAAAGATCGTAAAAAAGCTATGAAACGTGGAGAAATGAAACATAAAAAACCATTTGTCGAAAACACAAGCGGAAACATATCTAATGCTATAAATGCGTTAGTACGTATACGAACTAGTGTTAAACAAATGCAACTTGCCAACGCAAAAATTCCACCGGCTTTTGCTGGACAATTAGAAGTAGCATTATTTGATGCTATTAATGTATTAAGAGATAACCAAGATCCAGGAATACGCAATACACTTGTTAATCTTGTAAATTTAAGAGCAATAGCCAAAAGAGTACAAACAGGTGGTGAACAATTTCCTCTAGGATATTTAGGTCGTTTAGAAGTAGTATTATATGACACCATCAAACAAATGGAAGATATCAACCAAGACATGCACGAAGAGTGGAGTGAAAAATATAAACGCAGCATTAACTGTTCACATCCTAAAGGATTTTCACAAAAGGCTCATTGTGCTGGTAAGAAAAAACACAGTGAAAGCGCAACTATGGAAATGGTATGTCCTGATTGCGGCATGTGTGAAACACATGGCAATCTTGATGAAATCAAAAAAGGACAAAAAGACTCTAATGGTTTTACAAAATGCTGGCCAGGCAAACACGCAGCAGGTACTAAGAAAGGCAAGCATGGATGGGTAAGAAATTGTGTACCTAATGAAGGTTTATCAGAAAGTCATCCTGGAAATTTTGGTTTTGGTGCTAGTGCTACTAACACTGTATTAAAAACACAAAATAGACAGCATAGTGCTGAAAGTTACGATGACGCACATACTGGTGAAGAAAACGGCATGATGACTTCGGCATTAAAGAGCTTATATAAACACGCTGCTAAATTACGCCATGCTGTTAAACAAATGGGGTCAAGTCAAAGTTTAGAACCTTGGCAACAAGCAAAGATTACTAAGGCTGCGGATTATTTAGACACAGTCTTTAATGCTGTAGATGATGACATGGATTTAGGAGAAGATGGAGAAACTCATAATGGAGGAGGTAATACTGCTGTTGCTAATGGCGGAAATAGTCGTCCTGCTACTGCTCGTAAATTAGATAAAGGTCGCGGGTGGAATGATGCTATGAATAAGATGGGTGAAGCTACAACAGATCTTGATCATCGCATAAGCAATCTTGAATTAGGTTTAAATCAAGCACGTAATATTACAAAAGCTATTAAGTATGACCATACAGTTATAGAAATTTTATCTGAATTTCGAGCATTGGTAGAAAAATACCAATTAGATACAAAAAAATTAAATTACTTGGTTAGAGATGTATACGAAGCACAAAGTGCATTAAATTCTGCTGTATATAGTCTTGAAGAAATATTTAAAGATGCCATTACTGATTTAGAACTCAAGGCTGACCAAGGATTAGGTGAAGTAATTGCCGAATCAAAAAAATTAAATGAAAAATCCACAAGTAAAAAGCAAGCAAGATTTATGGCAGCAGCCGCTCATGATCCAAAATTTGCCAAACGTGTAGGAATTAAACAAAGCGTTGCTAAAGAATTTAATAAAGCCGACAAAGGTACTAAACTATTAAGCAAAGCAATGAAAGGTAAGAAAAAGAGTAAAAAGGTAAAAGAAACTTCTACTCTTTATTTAGATCGAATAGATAATCATCATGGATCTCAATATAAAGATCCTTACATGGAAGCATTGAAAAATAAATTAGCAGAAAAGGTGTTACAACCAAATGATCCTGTTGAAAAATATATAGATGTTTTTCAAAAGGCAAACTACAATCAACCTGGTAACTATCAATTTGGCAAGTATAATCCACAAAATAGAACTCCACAGAAAAGAGAACGTATGGCAAAAGCTGCTAGCTATGCTGCAAAAACTTCAAAAAAGAAATGAAATTCGACGAGTTTGTAAAAGCCGATTATCAAATACATGATCGAAAACATTTAGATCAGTATCTTGTAAAACTTTGTCATTTAATTGTAGTCGGACAACATCACGATCCTGAAAGATTTGGCATGGTTGCTGCGGCTATATTAGATCCCGATCATAATTTAGTTGCTAGAACTAGCATGAATTTAGACGGTAAATGGGAACATGCCGAACGTTGTGCTATGGAAGCATATGAAAGAGAATATGGAGAAATTCCAGAAGGTAGTATTTTAATAACAACGTTATCTCCTTGTAGTGATGATATGGCAGATCGCTATAAGGGTAGTTGCACCGATTTAATCAATGACAGTATCATAAGAAAAGTATATTGTGGATACATGGATCCTAGCCAACATCATGAACATAATGATTTTACTGAAGAAGTAACTAAAAATAAACATATACAAAGACTTTGTAAAAAATTTGCTTTTACATTTTTAGGTGATAAAAAACATCCTCTAGAAGAAACAAATTTTAAAAAACCATATTATACATTAATTATAAATGACAAAAGTGTTGCTACAAGTAATCAATTTGAAAAACTACACCAATTAGCAAAAGATTATAAAAAAGAAAATCCTAATGCTAAAATTAAAGTAAAATCAAGCGAAGCAGTAGATGAGGTGCGTACAATAGGATTGTACAACCCACAAACACAGAAAAAACAATACCGTGTAGTTTATGCTAACAATAAACCTGTCACTTATTTTAGTATAAATGAAATCGGTGAATTAAAAGCATTATTAGATTACATGAAAGAAAAACATCCTAACGTAAAAGTAGAAGTGAAAAAAGAATACGTTAGTGAAGAACAAATTAAAGAATTAGACGAAGCAATAGGCTATAGTAAGGATATTAAAACAGAAGGTAATGTAATAACTTTACCAATAGTACATATTAAAAAAGCAGCAGATTTATTTAAAGGTGACAGAATGATGCCACCTATCAATGATGAATTTAGTATGGATTTACTTACCCGACAAATCATACGATTCTTATTAAAGAATCCTATGTTAGTAGATCACATACCAGCAAACGAATTACCAAAGTTTGCTCATGATGTAGCAGTATATCTTGTTAGAAGAAACAAACTTCCTGTACGCGAAGCAGCAAATGCCGCACAGCAAGCCGCTATTGCAATCAATATGAAAAAAAATCATAAGAAACCTAAAAGTGAAGAATACGATTATGGAAATATGCACGGTGTTGCCGAAATACCAAAAGCATTATTAAAACATGGCTGGACAAAAAAATCCATTAATTTTGATAAAACAGTTTTTGTAAAAAAAGGTGTTGGGTTAGCAAAAATTGATAGAAATGAATCCGGTTTCGTACGATTCACAATTAAAGGTCGTCCTTATACAACATACGGTCATAAACAAGCTATAGAGCTTCTCAATAAACTTGATCCGTTGGCAGATGAAAGCATGATGCCAAAAAGTAATTTTGCAGGAACTGAGCCGCCTTGGAATTACAAATTAGGACCTGCTGCACAACACAAAGGTTCTGATCCTAGACCATTCAAAATGCCCGGTGAATTTGGTTAAAATAAATTCAATAACTTGTTGATTTTATTAAATATTCTGCTATAATAGATACTTAGGAGAATTATTATAATGAGTAAAACATTTGGTGCGCCGGAGCAGGCAAAAATTAAGCAAATTGTTGCGGAAGGTGTAACAGTTATGCAAGAAATTCAAGACCTTACAGAAGGGTTGAATGAAACAATCAAAGCAGTAGCAGAAGAATTGGAAGTTAAACCTAGTGTAATTAAAAAAGCAATTCGTATTGCTCAAAAAGATCAATGGGATCAAGTCTATCATGAATTTGAAGATTTAGAAACTGTTGTCGATATTAGCGGGCACGCTAATTTACGCAAGGAGGATGACGGACTATGAGTAATTACTGGGGATACCATTTAATGTTAGATTGTGCAGGATGCAATGACAACATTAAAAGCCGAGATCAAATTTATAACTTTATTAAAGAATTAGTTGAGCGAATTGATATGAACGCTCACGGTGAACCAATTATTGAATATTTGCTACCAGGTGAAGATAAAGCTGGATATAGTCTTATGCAATTGATTACTACTAGTAACATTTGTGCTCACTTTATTGAACCAAATTCTACTGCTTACTTAGATGTTTTTTCTTGCAAAGAATTTGATATTAAAGTAGCAGAAGACGTTTTTAGAAAATATTTTGGTCCATCATTAGTTCGTGTTAATTTCATTACACGACAAGCTGGCTAATATAAATAAAAATAAGAAATGGTTAGGTCGGCCATAAACGACCAATTAGGTATTTTGTCAGCCGTAAGTGACAATGGAGATAACATATGAGTTATGTAGATGCGTTGTGGGATCGCGACCAAGACATCGTTCGAGTAGTCGAACGCGATTCAAAAAAAGGCAGAGTGTATCATGAGTATCCTGCCAAATATCTATTTTATTATCCTGATCCTCGCGGAAAATATCGATCAATCTTTGGTGAAAATCTAAGTAAAGTATCTTCTAAAAGTTGGAAAGAACATACTAAAGAACAACGTATTCACAGCAATCATAAACTATATGAAAGCGATATAAATCCAGTATTTCGCTGTTTAGAAGAAAATTATCTCGGGAAAGAACCACCAAAGTTAAATGTAGCATTTTGGGATATTGAGGTGGACTTTGATCCAGAACGCGGTTATGCATCACCCGATGACGCATTTATGCCAATTACTGCAATCGCAGTACATTTACAATGGTTAGATACCTTAGTATGTTTAGCCGTGCCGCCTAAAACTTTAACTATGGCAGAAGCCGAAAAACAAGTTAAAGAATTCCCCAATACTATTTTGTTTGAAACAGAACATGAAATGTTAGATACATTTCTAAATTTAATTGAAGATGCAGATGTACTAAGTGGATGGAACAGTGAAGGATTCGATATGCCTTATACTGTTAATCGCATTATTAAAGTACTAAGCAAAGAAGATACACGTAGACTTTGCCTATGGAATCAATTTCCTAAAAAACGTGAATATGAAAAACATGGAAAAGATGCTGTTACATATGATTTAGTCGGTCGAGTACATTTAGATAGTCTCGAATTATACCGCAAATATACATATGAAGAACGACACACTTATCGACTAGATGCTATTGGCGAAATGGAAATTGGAGAAAGCAAAACAGTATATGAAGGTACATTGGATCAGTTATATAACAATGACTTTAGAAAGTTTATTGAATATAACAGACAAGACTGTGCTTTGTTGAATAAGCTAGATCAAAAATTAAAATTTATCGATCTTTCTAATACTATTGCACATGAAAATACTGTATTAATTCAAACCACAATGGGTGCTGTAGCAGTAACCGAACAGGCTATTGTAAATGAAGCACACCATCGTGGATTAATTGTTCCTAGTCGTCCACGCAGAGATGATACTGTTGATACACAAGCAGCAGGTGCTTATGTTGCTTACCCTAAAAAAGGTTTACATGATTGGATTGGATCAATGGACATTAACAGTTTGTATCCATCAGTTATTCGTGCATTAAACATGGGTCCAGAAACTATTATTGGACAACTACGTCAAGATTATACCAAGGCAGAGATTGAAGAAAAAATAGCTGGAGGAATGTCATTTGCTGCTGCATGGGAAGGTAAGTTTGGGTCTAATGAATATGAATTTGTTATGAATAAAGACCGTGTTCATGATATTCATATAGATTGGGAAAATGGCGAAATAGATGTAATGAGCGGTGCACAAATCTATGAAGCGGTATTTGAAAGTGGTAAGCCATGGATCTTAAGTGCTAATGGAACTATCTTTACATATGAAAAAGAAGGTATTATTCCTGGCTTATTAAAAAGATGGTATGCGGAACGTAAAGAGATGCAGGCCAAATTAAAAGAAGCACAAAAAGCGGAGAATAAAATTGAAGAAGAATATTGGGACAAACGACAACTTGTTAAAAAGATTAATCTTAATAGTTTGTATGGTGCTATTCTTAATGCCGGTTGTAGATTTTTTGATAACCGCATTGGACAATCAACCACATTATCCGGACGTGGTATCGCACGACATATGGCTTCAAAAATTAACGAAGTAATCACAGGTGAATATAATCACGTAGGTAAAGCTATTATCTATGGTGATACAGATAGTGCCTATTTTAGTGCTTATAGCAGTCTAAAAAATGAGATTGCTAAAAAAGAAATACCTTGGGATAAAGATACTGTAATTCAGCTATATGATTCGGTAGCGGCAGAAGTTAATGGTACATTTCCACAATTCATGCTAGATGCTTTCCATGCTCCAAAATCACGCGGCGAAGTTATTCGAGCAGGACGAGAAATTGTTGCTATTAAAGGTTTGTTTATTACCAAGAAACGTTATGCTGTATTGTATTATGATAAGGAAGGTAAACGTTTAGACGTAGACGGTAAACCTGGAAAGATTAAAGCAATGGGGTTAGATCTTAAAAGATCTGACACTCCAGAATTCATGCAAAAGTTTTTAGAAGAAGTATTAACTGCGGTATTGAATGGTAGAGAAGAAAAAGAAATTCTAGAAATGATTACTGAGTTTCGTACTGAATTTAAAGCACGACCAGGTTGGGAAAAAGGCAGTCCTAAACGTGCTAATAATATTACCGAGTATCAAGAAAAAGAAAAGAAACAAGGTAAGGCTAATATGCCTGGTCATGTTCGCGCAGCGATAAATTGGAATACATTGCGTAGAATGAATGGTGACAAGTATTCTATGCAAATTGTTGATGGGATGAAAGTTATTGTTTGTAAGATTAAAGATAATCCTTTGAGCTTTAAATCAGTAGCATATCCGGTAGATGAATTAAGATTGCCCAAATGGTTTCAAGAATTACCATTTGATCATGCAGAAATGGAAAAAACTATTATTAATAATAAATTGGATAACTTAATTGGTGTATTAGAGTGGGACTTAGAATCTACAACTCAAAATAATACATTCAATTCTTTGTTCAGTTTTGATTAAAAATATTCTTGACAATGGAAAAAAATCTAAATAAAATAACACAAAGGAAAATAATATGAAGGACTTTTTACAAGATTTAGTATCACATACACACAACCTAGGCTTTTTAGAAACATTAAAAATAACTTCTAATGAAAAGGAAACTATTATTGAATCTATGGCCTCAAATCGCAGCGTTATCCTTAATGCTAAAACAAATGTTCCAATTAATCATGTGGGAACATTTGGTATGCCTAATTTAAACAAATTAGATATTCATTTGAAGTGTCCAGAATATCAAGACGGCGCTGTCATTGAAGTTGTAAAAGCAGAACGTAACGGTAAAACTATTCCAGTAGGATTACATTTTGAAAACATGAATGGAGACTTTGAAAATGATTATCGTTTTATGAACGAAGAAATCATTAACGAAACATTAAAGACTGTTAAGTTTAAAGGTGCTAAGTGGGATATTGAATTTGAACCAACTGTTAATAGTATTGCTAAACTACGTTTCCAAGCTGCTGCTAATAGCGAAGAAAATACTTTTCAAACTTCGACTGAAGATGGTAAATTGATTTGTAAATTCGGCGATGGCAGTCGACACGCAGGTTCATTTGTATTTCAAGATAATGTTAATGGCAAATTAAAACAAAAGTGGTCATGGCCTATAGATCAAGTTTTAAAGATTTTAAATTTAAACGGCGACAAGATCATGCGTATTGCTGATCAAGGTGCATTAAACATTACTGTAAGCAGTGGCATTGCTACATATGATTATATTTTACCGGCAATGACAAAATAATGAATACCGATCTAACATCAGCACAAAAAGATTACGCATATTTTCTGCCAGCAACGTCAGGATTTTATAGTACATATATTGGAAAACAACGATATGGAAACTATGTAGATCCAGCACGAATCCCTGCAAGTTTCAAAAATGGTGTAGAATCACTTAACTATCTAAATCCAGATAAGGGTGCTTTCTATTATGATCATTGTTTGTACAGTGCAGGTCATGCTAACTTAGATCTTAATAAACATGACGAAGGCGAAGATATGTTTCGCAATCGTAATCGTGCTACAAGCTGGGTGTTAGGTGATTCAGGCGGATTCCAAATTGGCAAGGGCAAGTGGGAAGGCGATTGGAAAGATCCCACTTGTTCAAAAGCTCAAAAGAAACGTGAATTAGTATTAAATTGGATGGATGCTCTCATGGATTATGGAATGTGTTTAGATATTCCGGCATGGGTTTCGCGTAGTCCAGAAGGTGCTAAAGCCACAGGTATTAGTACATATCAAGAAGCAGTTCAAGCAACATTTATCAATAATGATTATTTTATTCGTAATCGAAATGGCAACTGTAAGTTCTTGAATGTATTACAAGGCGAAAATCACACCGATGCTGAAGGTTGGTATCAACATATGAAAAAATATTCTGATCCAAAGCAATATCCTAATGAACATTTTAATGGATGGGCAATGGGTGGACAAAATATGTGTGATGTTCATTTAGTATTAAAAAGATTAGTAGCATTGAGGTTTGATGGTTTACTAGAAAAAGGTCAACAAGACTGGATGCACTTTTTAGGCACTAGTAAATTGGAATGGGCACTATTGCTAACGGATATCCAACGAGCTGTTCGAAAATATCATAATCCTAATTTTACTATCAGTTATGATTGTGCAAGTCCATTTTTAGCTACTGCTAATGGTCAAATTTATGTACAAACAGAAATTACTGATCGAGAAAAATGGCTATATAGAATGATGCCTAGCATAGATAATAAAAAATATGCAAATGATACTAGAACTTTTAGAGATGCAGTTTTACAAGATAAATTTTTTGAAAATTTTGAAAATAGTCCTATTATGCAAAATGTACAAATTAAAGATATTTGTATCTATGCTCCAGGAGACCTAAATAAAATAGGCAAAGAAGGTAAAACATCATGGGATAGTTTTACATATGCTATCATGATGGGGCATAATGTTTGGATGCACATTAATTCCGTACAAGAAGCAAATCGTCAATACGATGCAGGATTATGTCCAGCAATGTTAGTAGATGAAAGGTTTGATCGTGTATTTTTCAAAGACATTGTTGATGCTATTTTTAGTACCAGTGATCGAGGAACTGCTGAACAAATTATTGAAGAATTTAGTAATTTTTGGATGCGTATTCCTGGTACTAGAGGATTTACTGGTAAAAAGACTTTAAACGCTACTACTAAAGCTGATGAACTTTTTGAAGTCGAAGGCAACGGTATTGTAGATAAAACTGAAAAATCTGAACCTTCAAAAGTTATTTTAAGTGAAAATTTATTTGAATTTTGATTAATTTGACAAATAATTTTAATAGTGTTATAATAAATTTATGAAACGTGATTATTCAACTGGTGAAACACAAGATGTTATTTTCTTTGTAGGAAAAGAAGTCGAACATACTCCTGCATTTGGAATGCCTACATTATTTGTTGTAGGATCGCAGCCTATTGATTTAATTAAAAAAAAACTTTCCAATAGTAATATAGAACATATTTTCTTTGGAGCCAATCACAGTTTTAACCCAAGTTTGGGTGATTTTGATAGCTGGGATCCTTGGAATCAAATGATTCTGTATTTCTTAGATAAAGGATATTTCTGTAGTTTAGACATTCCTATCAGTCATGTTGAAGTATTTCATGAATATGGTTTTTGTGGTTATAATAACTTTATTCCACAAATAAGAATTCCGTTGCCCTATGTTGGTTTATGGAATTATAATACTATGATTAAAATTGATGATAAAGGATTTAACAGCACTAATCCCGGTATATGGACACACAGTCTACATTCTCTTATGAACAGAGATAATTTTACAAATTGGACTCAATACAAAAAGGACGAAATTATATGATAACCGCAAAAATTTCTAAAAACACACCAACTACTCCAACTGAAGAAAGAGTATTAAAGCTACTTGAAAGTATCGATTGGAAGTTATGGGAGATTATGAATATGATGAAGGCAAATCTTCCTGAAGATACTAAAACTGAAAAAAATAAAACTACTAAAAAGAAAAGCAACGAACAATGATTAGAGGTGTAATATCCAATAGTCCGCATCTAACGGCATTTTATTCTGATACCGTTCCTTATGTTTCTCCAGGAGAAGGATCGGGAATGCTTCGTTGGAATAGCATTAATAAATGTTTAGAAATTAGTAATGGACCCAGTTGGATACAATATCATATGAATGATGCTTACATCAGTTTATCAGCAGAGGCTAATAATGCTATACAACAGGCAATTGACAAAAAAAATGAAGATGCTATAATAGAGAAGTTATCTAAAGAAAATGAAGCAGTTAAAATTGCTTATGAAAATATTTTGAAAGCCAAGGCACAATTAAAAGCAACTATTTTATTAAGTAAAGAACATGAACCAACAAACTAATATGATATGGGTTACTTTTCGAAAGGAAGGTATACATTGCTATCCGGCAGCAGCTACAGATCCTGCTTTAGCTACAGGTGACGAATATGATGTGAGTTTTTTAGGAATTCCACATCGTCACATTTTTCATTTTAAAGTATGGATCGAAGTATTTCACGATGATCGTGATATCGAATTTATTCAATTTAAACGTTGGCTTGAAAAGTGCTATAATGATGGCACACTTGAGCTAAATTACAAATCTTGTGAGATGATTGCTCGTGATTTACGCACAACAATCAACACACGATATCCAAATAGAGATATTTGGATCGAAGTCAGTGAGGACGGCGAAAATGGCTGTTTCCTTACTTTTCCATCAACTTGTTAATATAAGGAACTTATACCATGGCACAACCTGGTTATATCCAAAAGACAATTCGCTTAAAGCCCGAAGTTACTCGAATCTTTGATGATTTAGAAGCATGGTTGGATCATTGTCGATTCAATCTTATGCCTTTTAATCCTGCAGACTTATATAAGTCTAAGGAATATAAAGATTATCAACGAAATCGTGAGTACTTACAACGCAAGGCTCGTCGTGAAGCCAAAGCACGCAATGCAAAGGCAGAGTAATGGCTAATATCTTTCTAATTGATTTAGAAAGCGTAGAAACTAGGTACACGGGTCAGTGGAAGACTCATGTACCTCATCTCTTACGAAAGGCAGGACACAATGTTCAAATTATATCTGGGCCTACGGATATTCCTACAGCCACTACTCCTGGTGCTTTCCTTAATTTTGGTGGTACCAATATCTATAAGTCTAGTCAAGTGGAACAAATGGGGCGTTTATTTTGCTCCGGATCAGTTAAGCCTGGCGATCACTTCATCTTTACCGATGCTTGGCATCCTGGTATCATAAACTTAAAGTACATGAGTGAACTGTTACAGATTCCTGTAACGACACACGGTATGTTCCACGCGGGGTCCTATGATCCCCAAGACTTTCTCGGTCGACTAGTCGGAGATAAGCCTTGGGTCAGACACGCTGAGAAAAGTTATTTTCACGCATTTGATCATAACTACTTTGCTACAGAATTTCATATTGAAATGTTTGCTCATAACCTACTAAACATAGATTTCGAAACAGCGACATTGTCTTATGTTGAAAAAGGAAAAATTGTACGCACAGGTTGGCCAATGGAGTATATGGATGGTACATTGACTATGTATAAGAACATGGATAAACGTGATCTTATACTGTTCCCTCATCGCATAGCGCCAGAGAAACAAGTCGAAATCTTTAGAGATCTA
>Ga0164296_1002362_pt1 | contig 18886 bp, 10 predicted proteins | sample GEODES057metaG_FD_113533 | JGI IMG/M metagenome (GOLD analysis project Ga0164296, IMG submission 113533) | Dystrophic lake water microbial communities from Trout Bog Lake, Wisconsin, USA - GEODES057 metaG | ecosystem: Environmental > Aquatic > Freshwater > Lake | place: USA: Trout Bog Lake...
CGCCGATTCAACTGCTTTGTTACTTGCGTGCGTCTCCAAATGGCCAAACACTGCGGGTGAGTCTCCACGGGTTCGAGCCATCCATATTCACCACGGACTTCAGGCGGCGGCGGATTCGTTTGCGCAGCATTGTTCTCTCATATGTGAGAAGTATGGTGTCCCCCTTCATATTGAGTACGCTCAGGCAGCGCACCTCTCTGGGGAGAGCCCAGAGGACGCTGCCCGCACAGCAAGGTACAAAGCATTTGCTAGGGTCGTACACGATATTTGGGGCGGAGATGTAAAAAGTGTTTTACTTGGACAGCACGCAGATGACCAAGTGGAGACACTTATTTTGGCTTTATCTAGAGGTGCAGGCTTGCCCGGCTTATCCAGCATGGCACCTCACTTTGAGCGGATGGGAGTGAGCTATTTCAGACCTTTTTTAACTCTCAGTGCTCAAGAGATTCGGGACTGGTTGCAAAGTAAAGGAGTCAATTGGATTGAAGACCCAACCAACAAAGATACACAGTTCACGAGGAATAAAATTAGAGCAGGTATTATTCCAGCCCTCTCGAATGCATTTCCCTCATTTAGGGAGACATTTGCAAGAAGTGCCAGTCACGCAGCCCAGGCGCAAGAATTACTAGACGAATTGGCTGCGCAAGATGTTTTGGTCACTGGAGCCCCTCCAGAAATCAAAAGTTTACAAACGCTAAGTCGAGCCAGAAGCGCAAACTTACTTAGGTACTGGTTCAAAAGCCTGGGCACCAGCGCCAGCAATTCGCAGATGAATGAATTGCTTTCCCAAATCGAGCGATGCACTACCAGAGGTCACAAAATTGAATTAAAACTTGGGCGAGGATTCGTATTTAGAGAGGGGACGAATCTAATGTGGTCTGAATTGCTACAATAGACGGTTTTTCTGAGCGAGTCTTTGGTACGAGTCTTAGAGCGAAAATAAATCGATAAAAATATATTGGCACTTTTAAATGGCACTCATAGTTCATAAATACGGGGGGACCTCGATGGGGTCTCCCGAGCGAATCAAAAATGTCGCTAAGCGGGTTGCGAAGTGGGCACGGGCGGGTCACCAATTGGTGGTAGTTCCATCTGCAATGAGCGGGGAGACGAACCGACTTCTGGGCTTAGCTAAAGAGTTAGCACCTGCTAAAGAGAGTAACGCTTACATGCGTGAGCTAGATATGTTGGCCTCAACGGGTGAACAAGCATCTTCTGCTCTTTTAGCAATTGCATTGCAGGCCGAGGGCATGGAGTCTATTAGTTATGCAGGTTGGCAGGTTCCGATTCGAACTAACAGTGCATTTACAAAAGCCAGGATTGAGTCTATTGAAGATGACAAAGTAAGAACCGACTTAAAAGAAGGTAAAGTCGTCATCATCACCGGGTTTCAAGGTGTTGATGAAGCGAGCAATATCACAACTCTTGGTAGAGGCGGATCCGACACATCTGCAGTGGCCGTGGCGGCGGCACTCAAAGCAGATGAATGCTTGATTTACACCGATGTGGACGGTGTATACACCACCGACCCCAGAGTGGTACCTGAGGCAAAGCGCCTCAAAACCGTTTGCTTTGAGGAGATGCTTGAAATGGCATCTTTGGGAAGCAAGGTTTTGCAGATCAGATCGGTTGAATTTGCAGGAAAGTACAAAGTGCCCCTTCGAGTGCTGTCAAGTTTTACACCGTGGGATATAGATATTAATGAAGAGGCCAAATCCGGCACTTTAATTACTTTTGAGGAAGATACACAAATGGAACAAGCCGTCGTCTCTGGAATAGCATTTAACCGTGATGAAGCCAAGATCTCAATCATCGGGGTTCCTGATAAACCAGGTATTGCTTACCAAATCTTAGGTGCTGTTGCTGATGGAAACATAGAAGTTGACATGATTATCCAAAATATAGGCAAGGATGGTCGTACAGATTTCAGCTTTACAGTACACAGGAACGATTACGCTCGCGCTATTGACCTTCTAAATGCAAAAGTGTTGCCAAACCTTGGATCGGCTGAGGTTTTAGGTGATACAAAAATCTGTAAAGTATCAATTGTTGGAATCGGAATGCGTTCCCACGTTGGTATTGCAAGCAAAATGTTCAGAACTCTGAGCGAAGAAGGTATCAATATTCAGATGATTTCCACCAGTGAGATCAAAACTTCTGTGGTAATTGATGAAAAATACATGGAATTAGCCGTCAGAGCGCTGCATAAAGCGTTTGACTTGGACCAAGTTCAGGCATAATTCAACTAACAGGAAACGTGACCGAGAGGCCGAAGGTGCTCCCCTGCTAAGGGAGTATGGGGTGATGAGCTCCATCAAGGGTTCGAATCCCTTCGTTTCCGCCAATATACAAAATAATACTTATATAAATCATATAGTTAGAAGTGCTAACTTCTATTCTTATATTTTGGTACCCGCATTGGTACCCGCGGTTTGTTTTGCTAGGGTTTAAACAAAGAGCAAAGATCATTTAGCTAATCATGTGCAAACGTTTACACATTCCCTACTCTTTTCAAATTTCTGCCTGCCTTGACCCCACTGTACCCCCACCCCCCAAATTTTGAATTGGTACCATACTCTCACCCATACATAATTTTTTGCTCAAACGAATAGAAAATAAATAACCTTTTTATTTTTATGATTAAGACCTAAGAATTATTTACTGTATTTATAAAATGTAAAAAAGAAGGTAAAAAATATGCCTACAAATCAATATCACAAACCTATAAGTCAAATAAATGTCATCAAAAACCTTTCCAGCAGATAACTTTCAGGTACGGGCGATTTGATTCTTTATATTTGTGTCAAAGAATCATTAGGTCAAAATTTGAATGTTAAGCATGATTTAACTTCATTTTAAATAATTCTTTTGATAAATTGACTAAGAGTTTCAGCGGAATTAATGAAAATATTCTAATTTAATTACCCCCCAATTGAATACCAATAGCGATTAAAAGGTGATACTCAATAATGAATTTGAAATTTTTAAGCGATATAGTTCCTAGGCCACTTAAGCAGCAAATCCATAATGGGATTTCACCAGTCGGACTCTACATCGGTAAAGGCGTCAACCCTATTGAGGTTGCTTTGTATACGTCAAATATAAAATTGTCTAATACAAGCGTATCAAAAGTCTGGTCAGAAAGAAAGGGTGGGAGATCATCCCCTTTACTTGTAATAGTGGTTCATGATGAAGAAATTGCAATTTGTGGTCCTATAGGTGAGCAGCCGCCAGTATTTTTTATTCATGATCTTTCTCAAGCTGAAAGATTGGCAAGAGAGGCTCTATCTAAGAGTGATCGTCATGGTGCAATTAGGCTCTTATCAGACTCCTTACCATCATTAAGTACCGATCTACCTGGAATTTCAAATCAAGGATTATTTGCACTGCATGCCTTAAAAAAAGAAATATCAATCCGTAATGATAAGGAGGCAGCAAAAAAATATTCTAAACAAATAATTGATAAATCTGGCGCTGAATTATTAAGTGGCCTCGGATATACGATTGAGAAAATTGATAACTTAACAAACCTGCTTCGATCCGGTGACAAGAGAACTGCATTGGCTGTGATGTTGCAGGATGATGAAATAGAGGATGCAGGAGCTGAGAGGTTTAATAATTTATCCCCAGTTTCTTATGCACTTACTAAGGCTGACAAAGAACAACTTTCGTGGGTGATTTTTGTACAAGGTAATAAGGTTCGACTTTACTCTACTCAAAATATCGGGGTAAGCAAAAGAGGAAGAACTGAAACATATATTGAGTGCCAAACCACTTTGCTTTCCGAAGAGGATATTCATTATCTATGGTTATTGTTTTCTGCGGATGCTTTATCTCAAGATGGTTCAGTTTCAGAGCTTATTGATGGTTCTGCTAGATTCGCTGGCAATTTAGCAGAGAAATTAAGAGAGCGTATATATGATTTTGTTGTCCCAAATCTAGCAATCGGAATTAATAAGGCAAGAAATTTCAAAATAGTTCCAACATCACAAGATATCGAGCTGACATATGAGATGGCGCTTATTGTGTTGTTTAGATTACTTTTCGTAGCCTACGCAGAAGATAGAGATTTGCTCCCCTATAAATCAAATGAAAATTATAGAAGGAGATCTTTAAAACAAAAGGCGCAAGAACTGCTTGAGGCAGCATCTCACAATAAAAAAGAACCTACAGGTACCCATCACTGGAGTGAAGTTTATCAATTATTTTCATCTGTAAATAAAGGAAATAGAGAGTGGGGTATTCCTGCTTACGCGGGGACAATTTTCTCTGATGAAAAATTAATATCTGCTGCAGGTTATCAATTATCAAAAATTAAAATCGATAATGAGTATTTTGAGCCTGCATTAATTTCCTTACTCTTAACTGATGCGGATGAAGGTCAGCTGGGTCCTGTTGACTTTAGAAGTTTGAGTGTCAGAGAATTTGGCACAATTTATGAAGGATTGCTCCAGTCCGAACTATCAATTGCCGAGCAAAACTTAACAATTGATGATCAAGGGCATTATCTACCTGCCAATAAATCAGATATTGTGGCAATCAATAAAAATGAAATATATCTTCATGATAAATCTGGAGCTAGAAAATCTAGTGGAAGCTACTATACCCCTGACTTTGCTGTTGAGCATTTATTGGATGGGTCACTAGAGCCTGCATTGGATGAGCACTTTGGTAGGTTAAATAAATTAGAGGATGTAGATGCAGCTGAGCAATTCTTTGATTTTAGGGTTGCGGACATTGCGATGGGTTCGGGACACTTCCTTGTTGCTGCAATTGACCGCATTGAGAAGAGGTTTACTCAAGAACTTCAAACTAGAAGATTGCCTGGAGTAATTAAGGAACTAAATGATCTTAGATTAGCTGCAAATACTCAGCTAAAAGAATATTATGAGCAAGTAAGCATTGAAGATGGACAATTACTGCGCAGATTAATTGCAAAAAGATGTATTTACGGAGTGGACATCAATCCTTTAGCCGTTCAACTAGTCAGATTATCTATCTGGATTCATTCGTTTGTTCCTGGTCTCCCACTTTCTCTTGTTGACCATAATATAGTTAATGGTAATGCTCTAGTAGGAGTTGGTAATTTACAAGAAATCAAAAGTATATTTTCAGAAATTGAAGGTAGTTTATTTTCGATTGATATAGAGAGTCTGCTAGGTAGTGCTAGAGAATCACTGGCAAAAATTGCAAAGATTTCAGACTCTACAATTAAAGATGTTGAGAGTGGAAGAATCCTTCTTGAGAAATCACAAAATGCCATAAAAGAAACAAAGGCATTATGTGATTTAATAACTGCTAAAAATATCAGTGATGAGCCTCTTGTTAATGCTTTTCCATTTGAAGATTGGGAGAGTAGAAGGCATACAATTTTTGAGAGTAAGGCTCATAAACTCTCCGTAGAAAGTTTAAAAGGGTTAAAAGCATTCCATTTTCCTATTGCCTTTCCAGAGGTGTTTATAAGAGATAGGGCGGGATTTGATGTGATTTTAGGAAATCCTCCATGGGAAGCCATAAAAGTTGAGGAGCAAAAATTCTGGGCTAGGCACTTTCCAGGTATGCGAGCCCTCTCACCTAGAAAATTTGAGCAGAAAAAATCTGAGCTATATGTACAGCGACCAGATTTGGTTGCAAATTTAGCAGTAGAGGTAGAGGAAACAAGAAAGATTAGGAAAGCTATACTTTCTGGAGATTTCCCTGGGCTTAATGCTGCAGAGCCAGATTTATATAAAGCCTTTTCCTGGAGATTTTGGAAATGTATTTCGGATGAGGGTGGTAAAGCGGGCTTAGTTCTTCCGCGGTCAGTATTTAACGCACTAGGCTCCCAAGGCTTTAGAACAGCATTATTTGAAAAAACAGACGATCTAAAAATTACAACCCTAGTAAATACTGGTAGGTGGGTTTTTGATATGGAGCCTCGTTACACAGTGAGTCTTGTAAATTTCTCGCGTGTCAAGAAAGGCTCTGGTCATTTATACCTCTCCGGGCCATTTACAAATAAAAAAGCGTTCGATTCTAGTAAGAATGACTTTGCAAGAATTGAGATTTCAGATTTGCGTACATGGACACCAAGTTGTTCGATTCCTATATTTCCAACATCTTCATGTATTGACCTTTTTTTAAAGATCAGAAAGTCTCCACCGTTAAATCTTTCAAAGGATGGTTCTTGGAAAATTAAATTAGGTTCAGAATTCAAGTCATCAGATAAGGATAAGTTTGATTTAACTTCGGAATCTTGTCCGAAAGGATATTGGCCTATCTATTCTGGAAGTTCATTTGATATATGGAAACCTGATACAAATGAGTATCATGCATGGGGTAATCCAAAAAAATTACTGCCAACACTTAAGACTCAGGTTAGTAATGATAGAAAAAAAGAGCATTATGCATTTTGTGAGAAACCTAGGATATTATTTCGAAAAGTATCCAGAGCTACCGATTCAAGAACTATGAGAGTGGCTTTAGTGCCTCCTAATATCTTTTCTTATGAGTCAGCACAGTACGTAGATTTAGCTGAAGGAGATGAAAAAGATCAAGCGTATATTTTAGGAATCTTGTCATCCAGAACATTAGATTGGTATATCAGAAGGTTTGTCGAGGCTAATGTAAATCTATACATTGTTGAGCCTCTACCTATTCCAAGGCCAAATCGAGACTCTCGTTTGTGGAAGAGAATAGTAAAGCTGAGCTCTAGGCTGGCCTCTGTAGATAAAAGGTATGCCGATTGGGCAAGTAAAACTGGAGTTGAATATGGTCCAATCTCCGATGAAAAAAAAGGCGATTTGATTTATGAGCTCGAGGCATTGGTTGCCAAGCTATATGGACTAAGTAAGAAGGATATAACCACTTTGTACCAAACTTTTCATGAAGGTTGGGACTTCAATATTGAACTAAATTCCGTCATCAAGAAATACGAAGAGCTAAATGACTAACATACCTAATCTTATCGATAATGTTGATAAAAAATTATCAGGTGTACTAAGCACTATTTTTAACGAATCGAAAAAAAATGACGGTTCAGAAGCTCGAATTGCTAGTGCCTATTTTAGTCCGGCCGGATTTGTAAAAATAATCGATTCACTTAAAGATATTAAAAAAGTTCATTTGTTGCTTGGCGCTGATATGCTTGAAACATCTGAAATACGGCATAAAAGACTTGATGAAACTAGGGATGCATATGCAAATAGACAGCTTAAAGAAAAATTAAAGGCACAGATCAAATTCATTAAAGAAGAGCGTGATCACTTTCCGTTTAATAGAGCAACATCTACTTCAATTAGATTAATGGTTGAGGCTCTTAATAATGGCAATATTGCGGTCCGAAGATATGAGAGAGCATTTATGCATGCCAAAGCATACATATTATCAAATTCATCTGTTGGTAGTTCTCAAAACTCAGTTATTGTGGGTTCGTCAAATCTCACTTCAGCAGGACTAGGACTTAATCGTGAGCTTAATATGACAAGGCAAGATGGAGAGGTCATCCAAGAGGCGATAGATTGGTTTGATTCACTTTGGGATGAAGCTGAAGAATTTGATTTGGTTTCACTATTCGAAGAATTATTTAAACCACGTTTGCCTTTCGAAATTTTTCTTCGAGTGCTCTGGGAGCTTTATGGCGATGAGGTAGAGAAAGACTCTACCAATGATAAAAATTTACCTTTGACAAGTTTTCAAAAGCATGGAGTGGAAAGGGCAATCAGGCTAATTGATGAGTGTGGAGGGGTTATAGTCGCAGATGAAGTTGGGCTTGGGAAGACATTTATTGCGGGTGAAATATTGACCCGTTATATGGAGAGAAGGCAGAGAGTTCTTTTAATTTGTCCCGCGTCTCTTCGTGATAGTACATGGAAAAAATTTAAGTCTGATTACCAATTGCATCTTGAAGTTTTATCCTTTGAGCAACTTGCAAATGAAGAGCAACTAAAAGATGCTCGTCGTCCAAATGCAAATCAGAGACATATAGATCGATTGTTAGATGAGTATCAACTCGTAATTATCGATGAGGCTCATAACTATAGGAATCCGGACGCCCCCCACAGAGCAGGGGCATTAAGAACCTTATTGTATGGTCGGCGCAAAGACGTATTAATGTTAACAGCAACACCGGTAAATAATTCACTATGGGATCTTTACCATTTGACAAGATTTTTTCTTAAACAAGATTCATTTTTGGCTAATAAAGGAATTATTTCAATAAGAGGTAGATTTGAGGAGGCGATGCGATATGACCCTGCTAATCTTTCACCCGACCTACTATACCCAGTTATTGATGCAACTACAGTTAAAAGAACTCGACAGTTTGTAAAAAAGCATTATCCAAATGATTACATTCGTAACTCTGCTGGTGAAATGGTTCCTATTGTTTTTCCTGAGCCATATGCAATAACAATGAGGTATGACCTTGATGAGTCTTATCCTGACTTATTTGATCTTATTGAAAAAGCTCTTGATCCTGATTCAGAAGATCAATTAACTTTTGCTAGATATAAAACAGAAACATATCGAATCAATATAGATGAGGAAGAGAGGAGAAGAGCTGGTGCGGCTGTGGGTTTAATTAGGAGTGGTCTGCTTAAAAGGTTTGAATCCTCTGGAGAGGCGTTTCGGAAAACAATTTCTCGACTAATTAGTCAATATGAAAAATTTACTAAGGCAATCGATCTTGGATATGTAATTTCATCTGGCTTCCTTGATGAATTCTCAGTTAATGACGATGATGAATTTGAAGAAGTTCTTGAAAATAGTGAAAATACTAATCCAGTAGTGGAATATAAAAAAACAGAGTTATTGAGCGATCTCTCTGCGGATCTTAAAACTTTAAAAAAAATAGAAAAAAAGCTTAAAAATATTGCACCTGAGAATGATCCAAAACTTAAAGCCTTAGTTAAAGAGTTAGAGTTTATTGCTAAGGAGGCAAAGGAAGAGTCTGTCGACTTAATAGGAGAAATTCAAAAAAGAAAAGTATTAATCTTTTCTTATTATTCCGATACTGTTGGTTTGATCAGAGATTTTTTAATTCAAGAATTTGAAAGAAATTCAAAGCTATCGACCTATAAGAATAGGATTGCATCTGTCTCTGGAACAAATTCAGATGATGATTTAAAGCGAAATATAGCTGTTGAGCAATTTGCGCCAATCTCGTCTGGATCTTCAAGGCAGGAGGACTTAATAGACATCCTTGTATCAACAGATGTACTGGCAGAGGGTGTCAATTTACAGCAGTGTCGACATATTATTAATTACGATATGCCTTGGAATCCTATGAGGTTAGTTCAGAGACACGGCCGAATTGATAGGATTGGTAGCACTCATAATAAAGTGTTTATGAGAACAATATTTCCTGTTGATAGGCTAGATGAGCTTCTAAATTTAGAAGGGAGAATACTTAGTAAGTTGGCAATGGCGGCCGCTTCTGTTGGCGTAGTGTCACCCCTTGATAACGAATCTAGTTCTCAGCATGTGTTTTCTGAAACTAGAGAAGAGATTGAAAGATTATTAAATGAAGATTCAGGTATTTATGAGCGTGGGGGCACAATTAGCTCCTCCCAAAGCGGGGAAGAATATCGTCAGACCCTTAGAAAGGCTATTGAAATTGATAGAGATACTATTATTAATATTCCTTGGAAGTCAGGTAGTGGCATATCCTCGTCGAAATATCAGGGCTTTTTCTTTTGTGTAAAAATTGGCGAGAGAACCTATCTAAGATTCATACACAGTAGTTTGGATTGGCAGCTAATTAATACCAATCAAAATGAACATGCGATCATAAGTGAGGTTGGAACTTGTTTGAGAATTATTGAATCAACTCGGGATACTCCAATACTTCTACCAGATATCGCTGTAAATAATGTATATGACTTTTGGGAAGTTGTGAAACACAATGTGTGGGAGAGTTGGATGCATGAGACTGACCCTGCTAATTTACAGCCTAAGGTGAGACCGTTAAATCAAAAAATAGCCGCATTCATAAGAGAAAACCTGCCTCAGGATTTTGAAAAAGAAAAAATTCACAGGGCTTTAGATATCCTTGAGTCTCCATGGCCAAGACGAGATGAGGCTTTACTTCGAAAATGGTTTGATGAGGATTTCTCTAAAGTCGATAAAGCAAAATATTTAATCGATAAGATAAATTCTAGTGGCTTAGAGCCAATTCAAACACCAGCGCCACTACCGCCAATAAGTATGGAAGAGGTAGAGCTATTAGTTTGGTTGGCTGTATCTAAGGTTGACATGGAAAAAAGTTAAGTTAAAAAGTCTTTAATAAACATTTTCCCGATGCTTTGAGCTACTAGTGGTGGAACAGAATTTCCTACCTGTTTTCCTTGGGAAGTTCTAGATCCCTCAAAAGTAAAGCTATCTGGAAAACTTTGGATTCGTGCTGCTTCCCTGACTGATAGTGTTCGATTATCGATTGGATGGATTACCCTACCTGTGCTTGGCGTATCAAACCTAGTTGTTATCGTTGGGCATAGTGAGTTTTTTTCAAGACGGCCCCAAGCTCCAGAGTGATGAGATTTAGTCTTTAATTCCTCAGGTAGCGATTGAAAATTTTGCCCTGGTTTAATTAATTTGATTCTTTTCACTACATCAGGTGAATGTGGAGTTGCCGCATGATTTAAAAGCGAAGGATTTCCATCTCTCATCAGTTTCTGATACTCATTTTGGGGTTCAGATAGGTATTCTTCTTTTATTTCTCCAGCTTTTAATCTAGGTAGATCAGAAATCGCATCCCAGACTGTTGGTGGAGATAGGAATTCTGTTTCAAATTCAAACAGTGAGTTTTGAATATTGCTTTCATTTTGTTGGACTAACTCATCTTTTGAGTAGCAAGTCTTCTCTAAATTTCCTATTTCACCCCTTAATAATTGCTGTTTTTTTGATTCCAATCTTGTCCCAATTACTATGACTCGTCTCCGTATTTGTGGGACTCCATGCTCTTCCGATTTAAAAGTTTTAAAACTTATTGCGTAGCCTAGATTATGAAAATATTCACGCATTGAATCCATAACTTTAGATTCGTTGCTATCTTGGCCGACATTCTCGGACTTCATTCCAAGTACATTTTCGATTAAAAAACATTTTGGTTGAAAAAAATTAACGAATCGAACGAATTCTAAAAAAAGTAAATTTCTCTCGTCGTTTTCAATTCTCTTTCTATTTGCCATACTAAATCCCTGGCATGGTGGGCCACCCACAATTAAGTCAACATCTTTTTTTACAGAGAATTGACTGGATAGCTTGTTTAAATCTATTTTTCTAATATCGTCTATCACTACATTTGCATTGGGAAAATTTTTCTGAAATGAAGTGCCGGCCTCAAGATCAAACTCATTTGCAAAAAGAATTTCAAAACCGGCATTTTTTAAACCCAAGCTTATGCCGCCTACTCCAGCGAATAGGTCAATAGATGTAAATTTTTTCATACCTATATTTTATAGCGTAAAGTTGAGAGTGCTTTTTTCTGAGCATGCAAATTTTGTCGATGGATGCATATTTATAATTTATTCTGCGTTTCACGATTACGATTATGGGGGCGATCCTAAGCAATTGATTTTGCTAGGTTTTTAACCGGATACTTATGATCTCTAATAAAAATATGATTGTTGAAATTTAAATATACTTTGTAACGCTAAAACTCAAACTTGTTATTTAGGTCAGAAACATTGAATGCTTAGTGGACGTTGCAACCTGCATGGTGGTCTATACCCTAAAGGGCAAGATTATTGGAGTTACAAGCAATGCTGGTGTACAAAAGAATCCAGTGGTAAATTGAACGATTAAACGCAACTTATTTAGTTAAATTGTGACCTTATTTCAAGATTTGCAACAAAGCGTATCTCAATTGATCCGGGTCGTTCATATTCAGCTTGACATACCCAGTCGGCTTTCTACCCCTAGTATGCCCGCCATAGAACATGCCGATATGGTCTCCTATGTCCCTCAAATACAGTAATTTTGCACTCATTCTGCGGTTTTCTTCTATTGCTTCTTTAGTACGCTCTCCGTGCTTGAGTTGAGCTTGCCTGATGCGTTCGATTCCGGTAGCTGTTTTAGGGCCAGTTGACAAGCCTCCGTGCCACTTACAGACTCTTTTCCCACTCAGGGCAGGGTTACTACACTGAAGTTTTGTGCGTGAGGATTGCGCCTGACAGCGCTTACAGGTGATTCGGCCACCAGCAGTGAGGAGGGTAGATTCAGGTTTGTTAATCATAGTTACATCATGTGTAGAGGGGTGCTCAATTAGAGATTTTTTATAAACACAAAACTCATGACCGGGGAGTGAGGTGCCCATGATACCTAGGAATTTTAAAGTTTCTTTTTTATTATTAATAGTTATTTTTAAATATATTGAAAGTGATAGGCATCCTGGACAATTCATTCCTAACCCCCGTCAATGCTCGCTCTCCACTGCCCAGAAGCCTAGGCAGTGGGCTGCCAAATGCGCATTTCTATGAGGGCCAATTAACTTTACCCCCTAAGTAATTCTCAAACTCTTGCCTAGCAATTTCAATTGCCGGTAATGTGTAGCCCCAACTCCTTTTACTGCTAATCATTGTTCTACCATTGGTGGCACTTGGGCAAACGGTTTTAAGTATCTCAGCAATATCCTTGTAAGTTAGATGGGTGTATTTTGTGTTCCCCTTCAATTTAAAATTAAATGCTTCTAGGATACTTCTAGTCGCCCAAAAATGACCAATAGACCAGTCATACGGAATTTCTGAACTTAGGCCAACATCCATTGTTTCACCCCGCCACAAACAATCAAACCAAAACTTTTGAAATGGTTGCAGAGATTGAATCTTTTGAGACAATAACTCCTCGGATTTGGGTCTATCAGTTACAACAAAATCAGAAATATCTAAGGTAATCAAATACTCTGCCAGAGCTTCAACTTCACCCCCCTCAATAGCTCTGTACAAGTTTGTCCAATACTCAGTTTTTCCTTTATATGCACCGGAAACTTTAAAGTACATCATGCGCCTATCGTCGTAATCAGTTTGTGCGAAATGAGTGGTGGAGTTACTGGCAGCAAAGAATCTGTGAAAACTCTCTATTGATCGCTCAGGCTGGTGCTTTTCCTCGATTTGTACGTTTTGGGAGGTTACATAGGATTTCAACCGTTCTGTTGATTTCTTATCACCAAAGAAGAGCGCCTCATCCATAAATACAACATAAGCCCGTTCAAGTACTGCATTAAAACGACCAATGACTGAGTCGACATCACTAACTAAGAGCGTCGTCGCCTCAAACATCTTACGAATAATGATCTCTAGCGTACCCTTACCCGTACCTTGCCCCCCAAGCAAGACAATCATGATGCCAGGTTTCTCCTCAGGTTTTTGAAGTAAGTGAGCTAAATAGCAGATCAAATATTTGTAAGCGGTGTTATCTCCGTTAGAAATACCGTAGAAGAGATAATTCTTGATTGTTGTCCAGCTCCCTTTACTGGGAGTGATTGTGTAACCGACCCAAAGATTCAATACTTCTGGTGGTTGCTTCGAGGGGGAAAAAGCAACTCTCTTGAACTCATGGGTATTGGGGCTATTCCAAAAATCGTTGATTGTGTCTTTTACTTTATCGGCCGAAGCAATATTTTCCAGGCTTCTCCTTAAAGCGATTGTGGAATCTGCTCCAGAATAGATTCTTAAACTTGGAGCATTTTTCATGCCTTTTACCCAAATGAGATCAGATAAACGAACTAAACCGAATTTGCCGTTAATCTCAAGAATTGCGTATTCCTGTTGAAGTGCTTTTAAAGGATTAATGGTTTGCAATGGTGGGTAAGGCATGTTCATTTCGATACCTCAAGATTGGGTTTGTTATTCTTAACTGATTGATAACCTGCCAACTTGGCATAATGAACAAGCGTGCCAAGCGTTATTCCACCATTTCTTCGATCAAATGACGCTTTGATGATGGTTAGCCCATCTTCAGTAAATCTATCGGGTGCTCCCATACTCCATTGCCTTTGAATCATCTCGGTGCATTTCCAATCTGTAGATTCAATAGCCCAAATAACATTTCTGTATATTTCATAACTGCAATCGGCATTGATATGAGACAGCATCTCCATCACCCAAGCGATTTTGCGGGGTGTTTCTTCAGGAGGGAATAGTGAAGCGTTACTCTTAGCAGATTTTTGTGATACCTGCTTTGCAGGAAACCACCGTTCATGTACTCTCTTTATAGCTTCAGTACAGTCAGCCATTGCGCCTTTTGCATCCCAACCTGTCACCGTTAAAAAGCGACCTGAGTAATACATTTCAAGTCCATTCTGATTCCTATTATTTATTGGCTCTCGGCTTAAACAAAACATTCTTCGACCTAATCGACTTGGGGATAACTCAGAATATGGACGACCAAGTTCTTCCCAAAGGTCATCAATTTGACTAGCATTAAGGTTTGAGCCATTGTCGATATCAACACCGATGATAAACATTGGATAATCGTTGAAGACTATGTACTCATCTTTGAGAACGAAACCGACTCCATCAAAATATCTGTCTGACAGAGAATCTAATGCCAAACTGAAATTTAAATGATTCTTTGGATCATGCGCATTGATTTTGTATTTCAATTCGTGATGAACTGGATATTTAGGGAATTTACCCTTTTCGTTGATTTCACCAGCCTTCCAACACACCCATGACTCTTGTTCTTTAAGAACCGATGAGATTGCTTCTGAGTTAACTACCTCAAATTTTGGTATGTTTAATGTTTCTGTTATCATAAATTAGCTCCTGTTTTAAGAGAATTGATTCGTGGGGTTAGAGCCAGATTTGGGTTGCCGCCCTGTCTGGCTCGATTTGTTTTAGAGTTCATGTTCAACCCCTATCACTTGAGTTGATTTTTGAACGCACCCATTCGTCCAGCTTGTCGCTTGACCAGCCAGTACTACGATTGGTGATTTTTATACCTTTGGGGAATTGCCCAAGTCTTATCTGCTTGTAAACGGATGATGGGCGAAGTCCAGTAATATCACAGACTTCTTTGATGCGATGAAATTTGACTGCCATTTCTTACTCCTATGAATGTTCGTACAGAGAAATAACTGCACGTACACTTAGAGTAAGGGTATTAAAAAATACTAGCTACAAGCTTAAAGGTGGGGGTTTAAGCTACCTTATTGATTTATATCAGTTTTTTCTTCAATTTTTTTGTATTCATATGGTGAACCAATATCTAATGAACCAACATGCACAGTTTTAAATTGTTTATTTTTAGTGTCGTACCACATGTTTCTCAAGTAGTCGTCTGAGTATTTTTTGAACAACCCTCTTTTGTTTCCCTCTGCATCCTTGTAAATCAACCGCTCATTCGTTCGGGGCACAGTCCAGTCACCGTCTGCCAGTTGAATTACAGCCTGAATTGCTTCATCAATACTTAAGGCATAACCACCTTCTTCCTCAGATTGCATGGCACATGTCATCCAATGAAGTACTAATCTACGCTCTTCAAGAGCCTTATCATTAGATTTACTCTTACCCGCAGAGTAACTCAAGCCGAGAGCAAAATCTGCATTACATCCCATACCTATTTTTTCAAAAGCATCTGCAAGATACTCTATTTGTTCGTTGGTTAATAGTGTTTTTCCATCCCTTAATTGGTCAGATAGTGCAAGAAATCTTTTCCTTTGTGTGAGCACACTCATACTACGCTCCTTTTAAATTCGATGATATTTGGCGTAACATCAAGAATTTCGCACCAATTAGCAAACCATTGCATCATTGTCTGCCTCTCATCCATGAAGTCAGACCTTAGATACGCTCGCCTAACTTGATTCTCCTCTTTGTGATCCAGTTGTCTCTCGATAGCATCTGGATTAAAGCCTTTCTCATTCAAAACATTTGTTATGAGACTTCGCATGCCGTGGACAGTCACCTTGAATCCAAGACGGTGCAATGCAAGTCGTAACGTGTTTTCAGCCATGACATGGTATTTTCCAGTGCTTGGAAATATGTAACAGCTTGGCTCTCTGAAGGTCAATGGCTTCAGCTTCTTTAATGCATCAACTGCTTGGGTTGGTAGCGGCACCGAGTGTACTTGTCTACTTTTCATTCGTTCACTTGGAATTGTCCAAAGATTGCGTTCAAAATCAATTTCAGACCATTTTGCACCCCTAATTGAGTTGTCTCTTAGTCCAGTGTAGATTGAAAGCTTTAGGGCACAAACGGTTTTAATATTCAGCCTCTGAGCTTCACCTTCCTTATTAAGTTCAATCATCAGTTTTTGAACTTGTGACTTATCTAAAGCTTCGAAGTGTTTGACTGGAGGCTTCTTGAAATATGGGTTGTCACTCATGTCCCTTGCTGGATTCATCGTTGCCCTGTGTGTGGCACGGGCATATGAAAATATTTGGGATGCGATTGACCTTGTCCTGTAAGCCGAAACCTTTGTGCCTTGATCGTAAATCTTTTTAATTACGCTGAACAAATAGGGTTCTTTAATAGCCGTAATTGGGAGTCGTCCTAGGTCAGGCAGCAGGTACCGCCGTATTAACCCCTCATTGCGTTCGTGGTGTGTATGGCTCCATGTGGGTTGGTTATGTGCTAGCCACTCTCTTGCAATTAAGCCAAACGTGGTTTCGCCATTTACCACCTGATTTGCTTTGTCGAGTTTATTTGCAGTAGATGGGTTGTTTCCCTTGAGAACGTGCTGTTTACACTCAAGTGCCTTTGCTCTTGCTATTTGTAAGGTAACAGTGGGAAATGAGCCGATACCTGAGGACATTTCTTTACCGCCCAACCTATAACGGTATATCCATGTCTTGCTCCCATCAGGGCGTATCCTGAGCCGCAGACCAGCCCCATCACTTAGGTAATAAACCTTCGTCCTCGGCTTGGCTGTCTTGCAAGACAAGTCGGTGAGTTTCTTTTCCGCCATACTTACTCCGATCGTTCTGGTACCCGCTTTAGTACCCATCAGTACCCGCACTGGTACCCAATTTTAGAGTATCTCTTGGTGAACATCAATAGCGTATGGTATAGATAAGTACCCGTAATCATTAAGATTTTTCAAAAAAAGTAGAAGTTGGTGAAGCTCTATAAAATCTAATTCGGCGCACTTCGTTTCCGCCAATAAATTAAAAAATACGGCTCTCCACCATTAACGGGGGATGGGCATCTTATTAAACACGATTTATTATTCCATTCCAACCACAGTGTGCCAAGACATGGGCTCTCCACCATTAACGGGGGATGGACATTTATTAAACACGATTTCATTACGGTACAACCAACGAAACCACATATGGTATCTGAATAAGCTAATTAATAAAAAACCAAAAAAATGCAAAACAAAGTGTAGGCGCTCTCACATAGTAAGTGTGACTTTTTTTATGATCGCGCCCTGCTTGAATTGAAAAAATTCAGCTTTAAATTATCAATACTTTTTGATAACTCCAATGGATCCAATATTTCCACTGATACCGGTATTGCCACCTATTTTGTCGTAGTGATTGATTGTTCCCCTGATTACATAATCATTGTTTAATGTTAGGTCGTATCCAAGTCCGTAATAGTGACCAGTACCCGATTCGTTTTGTGAAGGTGAATAGGAGGCTATATTTGTAGATATGTTTCCCGATTCTTTGGCGGTATAGTTGGTAAATCCAAGATCAACGAAAAGGTTTTTAAATCCGGTACCTTGGCTGGGATGTAATACCAAGCCCAAATCTGCTCCGCTAAATGATGCATTTAAATTGCCACTGTAATTGACCCCGCCAATGGATGTCCCAGAGAAATTGAGGCTCTCCTGAGATGTTTGCATGAGTCCTAGTTCAATTGAAATATTCTCGTTTAATATAAATCCTCCAAATAATCTGTATGCTCCCATACTGTTATTTTGTGAGGATTGTGTTGTTCCTCCGACTGCTCCTTGTAATTGAGAATTTACAGATCCAGTTTGATCAGATAATTTAGAGTAACCAATATTGGCACCCAAGTAGATACTTTTTGATGCCTCTTTTGGGGCCTCCTGTGAAAACGCATACCCATAAAGGGTTAACATTGAAAACCCTAAAACGTGCTTGAAAATTGTATTCATTTTTTTTACCGCAGTCACAACCAAATCGGTTGATAGACCATTTAAGCATGATTGGGAATACGTTTTATTCGGATTAACTCTATCGTCTGAATTGTCTAGATTTAGTTACACGTTTCGTGACTTAAATCACTTTAATTGATAGCCCATTTTTAATTAACTCTCACACAGTATCGTGTTTTTTAGCTCTGAAAAATTATGATACTTGCCCGGTCCAATATATTCGTAATCACTTATTACGAATTATTTAATTAATAAAAGTAATTAATCAAAGTTGAGTTTTTTTAGCTTAAATCTAGTTGTTTTTCTTTTGATCTAGTAGTTATTACTGTTATGAAATCAGAACAAAAACATTAGAATAACCTCATTTATCTCCTAAGGAAGACGGATGGATTTCACTAAAAGACACATGATGACAAAGGCGGGCATAGTTGGCGCAAGTGCTATGGTTGCATACACCCAGGCATCTGGGGCTGAAGAAGTTGCAAAGACTCCTTTTAATGTTCCCCTAACAACAATACCGATTGTTGGGTCTAGGGAAGTATTCCCAGTTCGCCGAATTTACTGTATTGGTCGTAATTACGAAGCACATGCAAGAGAAATGGGCTCAGATCCAACCCGGGAGCCTCCATTTTTCTTTCAAAAGCCGACCGACGCTATTCAATATGTTCCACCTGGTCAGACTATCAATCACACTTATCCGACTTTGACCAAGAATTACCATCATGAAATTGAGCTGGTAGCTGTTCTTTCCAAGGGAGGGCGTGATATTCCAGTTGAGAGGGCACTCGACTATGTATATGGATATGCAGTTGGTCTTGATATGACCCGTCGTGATTTA
>Ga0164296_1002365_pt1 | contig 18881 bp, 24 predicted proteins | sample GEODES057metaG_FD_113533 | JGI IMG/M metagenome (GOLD analysis project Ga0164296, IMG submission 113533) | Dystrophic lake water microbial communities from Trout Bog Lake, Wisconsin, USA - GEODES057 metaG | ecosystem: Environmental > Aquatic > Freshwater > Lake | place: USA: Trout Bog Lake...
AAAATGGAAGGAAATTGACCGTAGGGCGAAGCTCAAACTGCGGCAAAATCCTGAAAAAAATCTGCAAAAGCTAACTTATCAACAGCAGTATCGGGAAGAAAACAGAAAGGCATTGTCCGATAAAGAGAGGCAAAGAAGGTTTGGAATAACTCCCGAGGGATATTCTGATCTTTTTAAATCTCAAAACGGAACGTGTGCAATCTGCAAACAACCTGAAACTGCAACCAGATTGGGGAAGGTGAAGGCTCTAGCAGTCGATCACTGTCATCGGTCTGGTGTTGTCAGAGGTCTTCTTTGTGCGGACTGCAACACGGGTATCGGAAAATTGAAAGAGAACAAAAATATTCTTCTTTCAGCCATCCAGTACCTCGACAAGCATTCCGAACAATCGTCAAATGTAGTATCTTGAGCTAACTCGGGAGCGTAAAAATGTCGGATATCAACGGGGGTTCCTACCCCAACGCAAACGGTAGCTCTGTGTTCCCCGGAACCCAGTTCACCGGCCCCCTGACTGCGGGCAACGTCATTCACTCTGACGGCACGGGCAACCTTGCTGCTTTGGGTGAAAGCTCCGGCACCGCCAACTGTGGCTACGTCGTAATGGCGCAGTCCGCTGTGGTGACGCAGGCGAGCGGCGCTACTACGATTGTTATCCCGGCCCAGTCCCAGATCCTTCGCTGCCTGATGATGGTGACGACGGCTTGGACGGGTTCGGCAACGACTTTTGAGGTTGGTGCGACTGCGGGCACGACTGCTGCTTCCGCGTTCTCTCCTGCTTCAGAAGCTGGCGGCACGGCGGGTCAGGTGTCTATCACCCCCAGCACGGCTGCTCAGATTGCGAACTGGGATAACGTGTCCAACAGCACTTTCCAAACATCTGGCCCGTCTGACGTCCAGATCTTGGTTACTTCTGCAAACACCGGCTCTGGTGTTGGTACTCTGACTGTAGAGTATCTTCAGGGCATCAACATGGCGTCGTAATAGGAGGCTCTTATGAAGGGTCACAAGTCTGTACATCACGGCAAGCACAAGGCCAAGGGCGGTTCCACCGGCGGCGTCGACGAGGCGATGCAGGATCTGGAGCACAACCCGGAAGCCCGCGACAATGCTCACGAGATTGAGCATGAAGCGGAAGAGAAGGAAGGCCTGAAGAAGGGCGGTCGCGCTAAGCGCAAGCACGGCGGCATGCTCATGCACAAGGCTAAGCATGTGGGTCACATGCACGGCGAAGAGCACAAGCATCATGCCGGTCGCAAGCCCCGCAAGAGCGGCGGTCGCGCTGGCGTTGAAGCTAACCCCTTCAGCTCCGCGCTTCATGGCACTCCTGCCAAGGGCCGCAAGCTTGAGAAGGAGACCATGGGCGCTGACGAGTAATCGTCATCTGCTCTGGTCGTTTAGCGGGGGCTTTATGCCCCCGTTTTTCTAGGAGGGTGCAATGTCTGGTGCATGGACGCGCAAAGAAGGCAAGAACACCGAAGGCGGCTTGAACGCCAAGGGACGCGCATCGGCGCGGGCTGAAGGACATCACCTGAAGCCCCCGGTCAGCTCCAAGGAAGCATCTCACAGCCCAGAGGCTGCGTCTCGTAGAGACAACTTTCGCAGCCGCATGTGCGGCATGAAAGAGAAGTTAACATCAGCGAAAACAGCACATGATCCCAACAGCCGGATCAATTTAGCCCTTAAGAAATGGGACGTTAAGTGCTAATATGCTGAACCGAACAAGGGGTTTCTGACATGACGACCTTCAACACGCCCGGCATTGTCTGGGATTCAATCACGAAAAATGGCCGTTACGAGCCATTTGAATTGCAAGTAGGTCGTGGTCTAATTACCAACCACAATCCGGCTAATGTTTTTGGTTATGGGACAACGCCCGCAACCGCCAATCTTTTTCGCACTGTTTGGGAAAATATGGCGACGACTGACTATTCGTTCCCCGGCTCCGCCCTGACGATGCAGTTGGTAAGCACCGTCAATACTGACACGGCATCAATCACAATCACTGGACTGGATTCCGGCTATAACAGTATCTCTGAAACGCTAGTCCTCAATGGCGCGACAAATGTTCCGACCGTGAACCAATATCTTCGCGTAAACAACATCAGCGTTTCGTCTGGAAGTTCGTCTAACCCTAGTGGTGTTGTCACGCTTTCAAATGGCGGCACTGTCTATGCCCAGATCAACGCGATTACCGTCAATGGTGTTTTGGGCAGCATTGGAACTTCGCAGATGGCCCTCTACACGGTTCCTGCCGGGTATACACTCTATATGTCTCGCTTTGGTGCCTATTCGTCGTTCAATGGCAACACAGTCAATTATACAACCTATCGTGCCGTGACGAACACCTCTGCGGGCGTACAACGTTGCATTTTGCAATCTCCGTTCAATACGGAATATAATGTGACGCGCATCTATCCATTTCCTTACTTAGAAAAAACGGACATTCGCTGGCAAATCGCACCCAGTGTTGCTACGGCGGCTGTCGTCAGCGTTAATATTGGTGGCGTTCTTATCAAGAATGACGGCACTCTATAAGGCGGTCTAGATGGCTACCAGCAACCTTTTCTACGTTTATGAGCATTGGCGGCTAGACCGCGATGAATGCTTTTACGTGGGTAAGGGGAAAGGTGGCCGCGCTTACTCTATGAAAAACCGCAATAGGCATCATCAAGCTATTTGCGCGAAACTAAGCCGAATTGGCTCGGCTTTTGAAGTTAGGATAGTCGCAGCGGGGCTTTTAGAGCAAGAAGCGTTTGATCTTGAACGCGAGCGAATTGCGTTTTGGCGCAATTCCGGGTGCGATCTAACAAATTTGACAAATGGCGGGGAGGGGATTTCCGGATTTAAACATTCGGTTGAAACTCGCCAAAAACTGTCGAACTTGAACAAAGGAATGCCTGCAACATTCAAGGGCAAAAAGCATACGGATGACACTAGGCGTATTCTTTCTGAAATTGCCAAGAAGCGCGGCGCACCTAAACTGACGCTAGAACAGAAAGAAAAGGCATCTGCATGGCATCGTGGGCGCAAAAGAAGCCCGGAAACATGCGCTAAAATTTCCGCAAAAGCTAAGGGTCGCTCATCTCCTAACAAAGGAAAGCCAAATCCTAATAAAGGCTCTACCTTACCTTTAGAAGTACGTGCAAAAATGTCGGAAGCTGCTAAATTGCGGTGGAAGCGTCAGAAGGCGGAGCCGCAAACATGACCACTTCTGGAACTTATAATTTTTCTCCAAGTCTTGGCGAGATTACGATCTATGCCTACAACTTGGTTGGCATTCGTGGGACATCGCTGCTTCAAGAGCATATGCAGTCAGCTCGCATGGCTGCAAACATGCTTCTTTCTAGGTGGTCAAACCAAGGGGTAAACCTTTGGACTGTTGACCTGATTACGACACCGCTGGTCCAAGGGCAGTCTACGTATGCCGTAGATTCAAACACTGTGATGATTCTCGATGCCTATATCGAGATAGATAATGGGAACGGACAGCCGATTGATCGCCTTATTCTACCGATTAGCCGCACGGAGTATGCTTCGTATCCTAACAAAGAGCAGCAAGGGTTCACCACGACTTTTTGGTTCGACAGGCTGTTATCCCCATCAGTAACGCTGTGGCCTGTCCCTGACGGCTCCGCGACTTCGCTGAAATACTACCGCGTTCGCCAGATCCAAGATGCGAACTTGCAGGGTGGCCAGCAAGTCGAGATTCCATACCTCTGGCTGGAAGCATTTGCTTTTGGCTTGGCCCAACGGTTAGCTACCATATGGTCACCGGACAAGATTGCCTTCTTGAAGCCCATGGCTGATGAGGCATATCAGATTGCCGCCGATCAAAACGTCGAACAGGCCCAGCAATACATCTCTCCGATCATATCGGGCTACTTCAGATAAGGAAGCGACATGGGGTATGCTTCTCAGTCCGGTAGAGCTAGAACAAGCGCCTCCAACCCACAGGCGCATGCAATATGCGATAGATGCGGTTTTGTTTACAATCATGTGAACTTGCGCTGGCAATACGACTGGAGGGGAGCCTCCATTCAGAACATAAAGCTGCTTGTTTGCAATACTTGCTACGACGTTCCGCAAGAGCAACTTCGTGCGATTGTCGTCCCAGCAGACCCGACACCTATTGTGAACCCGCGTATTCAGGATTTTGTGGCTGCGGGAACGAACAACCGCGCCACTTCTGGCCAGAATACTGTTGATCCTGTCACAGGTATACCGGTTGTGAAGGGATCAAACCGTATTACGCAAGATTACCAGGACCGCGTCACACAAACGACTGGCGAGTCTCCTTATGGGACCAACCAGAAGCCTGGAACTGATCCTAATGCTGTCACATATCGGAATGTTGTGTACGCTGCTAATAACGGCTCTGGTCTTATTCGCTTGATCCTGAACACTACAAATGGCATGATTACTAATCAGATGGTGACAGTGCAGGATGTAGGTGGCGTCCCAGCAGGGGGGAATTGGGTTATTACCGTTATCAATGCAACCCAAATTGATCTGCAAGGATCAACTTTCTCGGGGTCGTATACTTCTGGCGGGTATGTTATCAACAATCCCAGCTTGCCATATGGCTTCAATGAAGTTCCGAAGACAGGGCCACTCTGATGTCCAATGTGCAAATCCCGAACCTTCCAGCTACAGCATCGCTCAATGGCAGCGAGCAGCTTGAAGCTGTGCAGTCCGGAACTTCAGTCAAAATTACGACTGCTCAGATTGGCTCGTACATCAACATTCAATACCCGCCTCCGGGCATCTCTTCCGTAACTGGCAACTCCCCAATTGTTTCCAACACAACGGGTTCTGCTGTAACTCTTTCCATAGCCAATGGAGGAGTTAATAACTCTCTCCTTAGCCAAATGGCGGCTGGCACGGTAAAGGCCAATTTGACTGGCGGGTCTGCTTCTCCGTCAGATGTCACGCCAAGCGCCATCCTCGATACCTTCAGCGCGACTCCCGGTACAACTCTCTATCGCGGGTCATCTTCGTGGGTCGCCCTTCCCGTTGGAACAAACTCTCAAGTTCTGACGATCAACGGATCGCTTCCTTCTTGGCGGTCGCTTTCTGTGATGCCTAGCCAGATCGCGAATAGTGGTGTGACAGCAGGTACGTATGGGACTGCCTCCAACGTCGCTCAGATTACAGTCCTAGCCAGTGGTCAAATCTCATCTGCCACGAACGTACCGATTGCTATTGCGGCCAGTCAGGTTTCAGGACTTGCGCCATCGGCCACCATTGACACCACAAACGCCCTTAACATCACGAGTGGTGTTTTGGCGTCCGCTCGCTATACCACAACTTTGTCTGCTGCCCTTGACTCTTCTGCCGGATCTACGCAGGGGAGCATCCTTTATCGAAGTGCTACAGGTTGGACGCAGCTTGGTCCGGGAACGCCCGGGCAGGTTCTTCAAACCCAAGGTTCTGGTGCAAATCCTCTCTGGGCTATTGTGGCAGGTTCCGGAACCGTTACTAGTGTGGCGACTGGAACAGGGCTTACGGGCGGCCCCATCACTTCATCTGGCACAATTAGCATAGCCAATACATCCGTTACCCCCGCTGCGTATGGGTCTTCATCCGCCGTTGGAACTTTTAATGTTAATGCGCAGGGTCAAATCACATCAGCCAACAGCACGACAATTGATGCGATTACCCTGACAACCGGCTCGATTACTTCGGCCCCTGTCGGGTCGAACGATCTCGTCAATAAGTCATACGTTGATGCGGCTGTTAGCGGGGTCAATTATCATGCGGCCTGTAACTGGGCCACCACCGCCGATCTCGGGTCTGTCACCTATAACAACGGCGCTTCGGGTGTTGGCGCTACGATCACTAAAACATCTCCGTTTTCGACGCTGGCAGTTGACGGCGGAAGCCCAACCGTTGGACAGCGAATTCTGGTCAAAAACGAGACCAGCGGACAATACAATGGCATCTATACGGTTACCAGCGTTGGCTCCGGTGCCGCAGCTTGGGTTCTAACCCGTGCCACCGATTATGACCAAACCGGCGCTGGGCAAAATGAGATTGCTCCGGGAGACACTACGTTTATCCTTTCCGGTACGGCCAATGCGAACACTCAGTGGGTTCAAACCACTGATAACCCCATTGTTATCGGAACAACGCCGCTCGTGTTCGTGCAAATCGGCGCAACCGTATCGTATACCGCCGGAACTGGACTGACACTTTCTGGCACGGTTTTTAGCATCACTAATACTTCAGTTACATCCGGCTCGTATGGGTCAGCCTCTTCGGTCGGAACTTTTACCGTCAATGCCCAAGGTCAGCTTACGGCTGCCTCCAGTACTAGCATTTCGATTGCCGCGTCTCAGATAACTTCTGGGACTATAACTGTCCCGCAGGGTGGAACTGGCGCTACTACGTTAACTGGCTATTTGAAGGGCAACGGAACAGGTGCCTTCACCGCCGTCTCATCCATTCCCAACGGGGACATCACTGGCCTTGGCACGATGTCCACCCAGAACGCCAATTCTGTCACCATTACGGGTGGCACAATTAATGGAACTGCGATTGGCGGCACGACGCCCTCTTCTGGCGCGTTTACCACTCTTGGCGCTACTGGCAACGCCACTCTGGCGACCATCACATCCGGCACTTGGAATGGTAGCACGATTGGCGCAACTTACGGCGGTACGGGGCAGACAGCCGTAACGACAGGTGATTTGCTGTATGGATCAGCGACAAATACGCTTTCCCGCTTAGCAGCCACAACGAATGGCTACGTCCTCACGCTTGTCTCCGGCGTTCCGGCTTGGTCAGCGGCGACAGGCGGCGGAAACGTCAACAGCAGCGGGACGCCCACCGTTGGGCAGATTGCAATTTGGACGAACTCATCTACTATTCAGGGCGTCACCAATCTTCCCGTCACCAACCTTAATTCTGGCACGGGTGCGTCTTCGACGACCTTCTGGCGCGGTGACGGAACGTGGGCAACGCCTGCTGGTGGTGGCTCTACTGTGCCTACGGGTGGCGGAACCGATGCAATCTTCTACAACAACGGTCAGACCGTGAATACCAGCTACACTATCCCGACGGGCCAAAACTCTGGTACATTTGGGCCAATTTCCATCGCGGCGGCTGCGACAGTTACCGTTCCTGCCGGTTCTACTTGGAGCATTGTGTAGTAATGGGAAACTTAGCTCTCGCCGGATCAACCTCTGGGACGATCACATTGTCCCCCACTGCGGTGGCTGGTACAAACACGGTTACGATTCCAGCGGTGACAGGCACGGCTCTGGTCGAGACCGCCGTCAGCGCGTCTACCACCAACACGGTAACAAACAAACTCGCCATTAATATCGGCGGAACTGTTTATTACATCTTGGCTTCAACATCTCCGACGTGAGGGTCAATCAATGTCCGCTGGAACCCTTGTCGTTGGCACCATCAATAGCGGCGCATCTGCACCGCTTGTGCTTCAATCGAACAACACGACTGCGCTGACGCTGGACACCAGCCAGAACGCTACGTTCGCTGGCACGGCTGCAATGTCGTCCAGCTTCAAGCGAAACCGCATCATCAATGGGAACTGCGCGGTGGACCAGCGCAACGCTGGCGCGGCGCAAACGATCACTGCTGGCGCAGCTCTGGCTTACACAGTTGACCGCTCCTACGCCTATTGCACAGGCGCGAACGTGACGGGTCAGCAAGTGGCTGGCGCGACGGCAAATCAGTATCGCTATCAGTTCACTGGTGCTGCATCCGTCACTGCCATCAATTTCGCGCAGCGTATCGAAGCTCTCAACTGCGCTGATCTTGCTGGCACGACGGCAACCTTTTCTGTCGATCTAGCAAACACTCTTTTGACGACCGTGACGTGGACCGCCTATTACGCCAACACGACGAACACGTTCGGCACTTTGGCGTCTCCTACGGTCACTTCTATCTCCACTGGAACATTCACCGTCAGCTCGACGGTGACGCGCTACAATGTTCAGATTGCCATTCCTTCTGCGGCTACGACTGGCTTGCAAATTGTTCTTTCTGTCGGCGCGCAAACTAGCGGAACGTGGACGATTGGCAATGTGCAACTTGAGGCAGGGTCGATTGCCACGCCCTATGAGCGCCAGATTTACAGCGATCAGTTGGCGCAGTGTCAACGGTATTATACCCAATTAAATGCAACAACAAATTTTTCAGTTTGGGGAACAACTCTTATTAATACAAGCAGTAGCGTTCAAGGATCGGTTGTTCGTTTGCCGGTTAGTATGAGAACAACGCCGACGATGACATATTCAAATGTGCGCGTATACTGCCCTGCTGGAGCTGCCGCGCTTATCACATCTGTTACATCATCCTATAACTCACCTGAAAACTTGGGGTTTGACGCCTCTTTTTCAACGTCAGTTATGACAGCGGGACAGCCGGGAACAATTCAAGCCAATAATACGACTTCTGCGTATATCGCTGCTGCTGCGGAGCTATAATCATGTACGAAAACGCGCAATATCAAAATGCCTTTGGCGCTGGCCCTGTGTCCATCTCTGTCTACGTCAATGGACAACAGCACATTGTGCCGCTTGACCCGGCCAACACCGACTACGCCAACATCATGAAAATGCAGAAGGAGGGGGAATTGGTTATCGCTCCTGCTGAACAATGACAGTCAATTTTTATGTCTACGAACATTGGCGTCCTGACCGGGATGAATGCTTTTACGTCGGTAAAGGTAAAGGGAAACGCGCCAATAGCATGTACAAAAGGAATTCTCATCATAAGGCCATTCAAAGCAAACTAATCCGACTTGGTATGTGTGTAGAGGTGCGGATTGTCGCTTCAGGTTTAATTGAAGCAGAAGCATTTGCCCTAGAAATTGAACGCATAAAATTTTGGAAAGAAGCTAACATAGACTTGGCAAATGTTACCGAAGGTGGTGGCGGAACTAGCGGATATAAACCAACCAAAGAAACAACAGAGCTTATCGCCAGCAAACTTCGGGGTCGTAAAAGATCACAGGCTACATGTGAAAAAATTTCACAGTCGCGGCGGGGGTGCATTGTTACGGACGAGTGGCGCAAAAAACTCAGCAAAGCTCATCAGGGCAAAAAGCGTTCGCCAGAAGCTGTTGAAAAGGCTGCATCCGCTAAACGTGGGAAACCTCATTCCGAACAACATAGCAAGAAAATTTCGGAATCTCAAAAAAAGAGGTTTCAAGACCCTACTGTAAAAGAGAAGTTTCGTTTATGTTCAGTCGGGCGTATTCCTTCTGGAGAGACTCGCATGAAAATGTCTATAGCTGCTAAAAATAGACGCAGTCGTGAAAAGCTTGTCGCTGAGGGCAAGCTGACCATCGCACCGGCTGGAGCATAAGCCATGACCGTCACGATCAACGGAACCTCCGGCGTAACAGCCCCTAACGTCCTTGCCCTGCAATCGGTGCAGACGGCTAACTTTACCGCTGCGGTAGGTAATGCCTATCCGATTAATACCACATCTAGTGCGATAACGGTTACGCTTCCGTCTGTACCAATTGCTGGAAACTTGGTTCAGCTCACGGATTATGCGGGAACGTGGGCAACCAATAACGTCACGGTCAATCCTAACGGTAATAATATTAACGGAGGAACTTCAAATCTTCTGCTAGTTAACAAACGAGAAACCATTACTGTTGTTTATGTAGATGCAACGCAGGGATGGCTTTTGATTTCGGGCCTCAATACTACTGGCTATCAAATTAATTATCTTATGGTAGCGGGCGGCGGCGGTGGCGGTCGTTATTATTCTGGCGGCGGTGGCGCTGGCGGGTTATTGTCCGGCATCTCTAATCTAAGTTCAGGAGCCGTATACAATATCTTCATCGGAGCTGGCGGCGCTGGCAATACCAGCAGTTCGCCCGGTCCGGGGTCACAAGGAAGCTCTACTACCTTTTTGGGCCTTACGGCTGTTGGTGGGGGATATGGAAACGGCCTAGGAACCGGTGGTGTAGCCGGTGGCGCTGGCGGTTCGGGTGGTGGTGGTGGTGGAACCTCTGCTGGCGCTGGCGGTGCAGGAACATCGGGACAAGGGAACGCAGGCGGCAGCACAACTGGTGCCGGTGGTGGCGGCGGTGGTGGTGCTGGTGCTGTAGGTGGTAATTATCCCGGTGCGATAAGTGCAGGCGGCAACGGCATAAGCTCCTCTATCACGGGAACCGCTACCTACTATGCTGGCGGCGGCGGCGGCTCTTACGATGCAGCGCAGGGCCAAGGTGGCCTTGGTGGTGGTGGCCTTGGTTCGACAAATTCGCTAGTTGCTACGGCGGGTGCTGCAAATACAGGCGGTGGCGGTGGTGGTGGGTCGTTTGCAAGCTCCACTGTCAATTATGGAGCAGCGGGCGGTTCGGGGGTCGTAATACTTTCAATTCCCACTGCATATTATACAGGCTCCACAACCGGATCTCCGACAGTAACTACTGCTGGTTCCAACACCATTCTCAAATTCACTGCTTCGGGGAGCTACACGGCATGAGCCACTTCGCCAAGATTTTGGATGGCAAGGTCATCCACGTCATCGTTGCTGAACCGGAGTTCTTCCAGACTTTCGTGGATAGTTCTCCGGGCCAGTGGATACAGACCAGCTACAACACTCGTGGCGGTGTCCATTATGGGCAAGACGGCCAGCCTGACGGCGGCGTAGCTTTACGCGGCAACTATGCTGGCTTGGGCTATACCTATGACGGTTTGCACGATGTCTTCTACGCGCCACAGCCCTTCCCGTCATGGATATTGAACCAAACGACATGGCTCTGGGACGCGCCAACTCTTTACCCAACTGATGGAAAATTGTATCAATGGGACGAGCCCACAAAGTCTTGGGTTCTTGTTCAACAGGGGGAATAAATGGATCAGACAAGCGTTTCAGTTACTATGACGGTAACGCAATGGAACACCGTTCTTGCGGCACTTGGAGAGCTCCCCTTCAAGCTTTCCAACGACATCATCGGCATCATCAAAGTTCAGGCCGAAGCTCAGTTGGCCCCTAAGCCAGCCGAAGCGCCCGTTGAGGCCCCTGCTCAGGACGCCCCTGCGCAATAACAAGGAATTGGCGCTATGGACCAGACAACCATCAACTTGGCCCTTAGCGCCGTTCTCTGCACCATAGGCTGGTTTGCCCGGCAACTATGGGAAGCTGTTCAAAAGATGAAGGAAGATTTGCACCGAATTGAAGCGGACCTTCCCAAAACCTACGTCCTCAAAAGCGATCTTGATAAGCGCATGGATCATATAGAAGACATGATTCAGCGCATTTATGATAAACTTGACAACAAGCAGGACAAATAATGGACCCGCTTACAATCCTTGCACTAGCCAAAGCGAGTTATGAAGCCATCAGGGCTGGCATCTCCGTTGGCAAGGAAATGCAGGGGATGTTCCAAGACGTATCGTCTTTGCTAGATAGCGTCGGTCACCTCACGCGGATTGCTTCTGAACCGCCTCGTCCGGGTATGTTTGGCGAAAAGACAGCCGAACAGATCGCGATTGACGCTTTTATGGCAAAGGCCGAAGTCGAAAAGATGATGGCTGAGGTCAAGAATACTTTCATCGGAGAATATGGTATAGGCGCTTGGGATACGATCCTTAGCGAAACCATCCGCATCAAGAAGGAGCAGAAAGCTGCTGCTCTCATTGCTGAAAAGGAAAGGGCAGAGTTCATGGGCAATGTTCTTCTGTGGGGCTCTGTTGGCCTTCTGTTCTTCGTCGTCGTCGCTTGCGGCTTGCTCGCGGCTATCGCCTTCGCTCACTAGGAGCACCGAAATGCAAATGAGCCAAGAAGGCATCGACGCCCTTCTCAAGAAATTTGAAGGCTGCAAGCTCAAGGCATACCGGTGCCCGGCTGGCATCTGCACCATTGGATACGGTCATACATCTGCGGCAGGGAACCCTACCGTTGTAGATGGATTGACAATCAGGCAGGATCAAGCAGAGGCCATCCTTCGTAGCGATCTGGTCAAGTATGAGACTGCTGTTCACAATATGGTTGAGCAATCCCTGACGCAGCACGAGTTCGACGTGTTGGTGGACTTCGCCTACAACGCCGGTGTCGGCAATCTCAAGTCATCGACCCTGCTCAAAAAGGTCAATGCTGGACAGTTCGACGCCGTACCTGCCGAACTGATGAAATGGACCAAGGGCGGCGGGAAGGTCTTGGCTGGCCTCGTTCGCCGTCGTCAGGCGGAGAGTGCATGGTGGCTTGCGCATGAAATGGTTTCAATGACGGCGGCTGCTGCTGCTGAAGTTGCTGAAGCTGATGACCAAGAACAACGCCTGACCCCTGATGATGTGCCTGTCCCTTCAATGGCGACTAGCAGTCAGGGCAATGCCGCTATCGTCACTGCCGGTCTCGGTGGGCTTGGTGTCGCCAAGCAGGTTGCTGCGCAGGCGCAGGACGCTTCTGACACCGCCACCCAGATCATCGGCCTGCTGGGGAACACAAACTTCCTGATCATGGCTGCAATTGTCGGCCTTGGCGGAGCAATCTGGTGGTTCCGCAAGCAGCATATGGAGGAACACGGAGTATGATAGCTCTCCTCTTCACTCCCATCGGGCGGTACGTTGCCATGGCCCTCATTGCTTTTGCAGTGCTGGGTGGGGTATACTACAGTATTCGCGCGAACGCGGTGGCTCAATACGAAGCTAAGGCGACACAAGATGCCATCAAAAGGACAGACGAAGCTATTGCTGCTGGCGATGCCGTTAGCGTTGACCCTGCAAGGGTGCGCCAGCGAGACCAGTTTGAACGCGACTAGCGCTTGTGGCGTTTGGGCTGATATCGGTTGGTCCTCCAAGGATACGACCGAGACCATCATTGGTGTGAAGCGAAACAATGCGCGCCGTGAAGCCTACTGCGAGGGCTTCAAGCCATGACTTCGCCCGCCACTACCCCGCTCACATACAATGGCTACGTCAATCAGATAGCCACAATGGCCGTCGTCAACACGACGGTGAGCAGCGGAGTTGTGGTCGGCGTCGATCCTGCCTTCAACGCCATCCTGCCCCAGATGCTCAACTATGCGGAATTGAGGATCCAGAGGGATCTCGACCTCCTTCCGCTCCAGACCAGCAACACGTCATATCAGACTGCCGCTGGCGTGAGCACCGTCTCCATATCGGTCAATGACTTCGTCACCTTGCAGACGGTCGGCGTCGTAAATGGAACCATCACGGCACCGCTTCTGCCCGCGACGAAGGAATACATCCAGAACGTCTGGAACGACAGCTCGTTCCAAGCCACGCCGACGACCTTTGCGGTTTACGGTGGCGACGCTTCGACCGCAGGCGACACGAGCCAGATTATCTATTTTGGCCCCACGCCAGACGCGGTCTATTCCCTCGTCCTTACCGGCACGATCCGCATGCCGACCCTTTACCAGTTCGCCACGACGGCGCAGGCGAACACGGGGACGACCTTCATCTCGGTCTATCTCCCAGACCTGCTGATCATGGCGTCAATGGTCTACATCTCTGCCTACCAAAGAAACTTTGGTCGCATGTCCGACGATCCGGCCATGGCCCAGAGCTACGAGGGCCAGTATCAGGTTCTTCTGCGTGGCGCGATGGGCGAGGAATACCGCAAGAAGTTCGAGGCGTCTGCGTGGACGTCCTATTCCACCTCAACGCCCGCAACGCCTAACCGGGGGCAATAATGCCTCACGCCTCCGTAAAGCTCACTCCGGGCGTAGACCAGAACGAGACCCCGGCGCTCAACAGCGCTGGCCTCTCCTACACGAACCTCGTTCGCTTCGTTCCAGATCGCAATGGCGTCGGCCTTGTTCAGAAGCTGGGCGGGTGGCTTACGTACTTCCCCAGCGCGTTTGGCTCGATTGTCCGCGCTCTTTGGGCTTGGGAAGATACCAATTCGAACGCATGGCTTGCCGCCGGGTGTCAATACAACGGGGCCAACGTCAGCCTCCTGAACGTCATCAACAATGGCAACAGGCTGAACATCACCCCGAGGGCGATTGAGGACAACGTCACTCCGGTGTCCGTTTCGACGACATCTGGAAGCAATGTCGTTGAAATCAACGATCCGGGCTCCTCAATCACCAGCTATGATTCCGTCTTCATCAAGACGCAGATCTCGGTCGGAGGGCTGATTTTGTACGGCTTTTACCCGACGTTTACGGTCGGAACGGGCGTCTTCAATATTTTGGCCGTGAACGCTCTCGGCAACCCCGCCTATGCCACCTCCACTGTCACGAACGGCGGAGCTGTCCCGCTTTTCAACGTCACCAACTTGTCGGCGTCCGTCACCGTGACGCTGGCGAACCACGGGTACGTTGCCGGAAATACATTCCCCGTACTTGTCTCAACGACCGTCGGAGGCATCACTTTCTACGGGAACTACACAGTCCAGAGCATCACCGATGCCAATAACTTCGTCATCACAGGCTCCACGTCGGCAACATCGACGACTACCGGATACGAAAACGGTGGCGCTGCGCAATATGACTATTACATCGGCCTTGGACCCATCCCAGCGGGAACTGGGTATGGCATCGGAGGATACGGCATTGGCGGGTACGGATCCGGTTCTGCTATAACCCCAACGACCGGAACGCCAATAACCGCGACAGATTGGACGCTGGACAATTGGGGGCAGATCCTGATCGCCTGCCCTGTTGGCGGGGCTATTTACTACTGGGATCCCACATCAGGAAACCCGACAGCGGTCGTCGATACCGCTGGCCCAAATGTCAACGACGGCGTATTCGTCGCGATGCCTGAGCGGCAGATTGTCGCATGGGGATCGACCCTGAATGGCATTCAGGATCCGCTTCTGGTTCGCTGGTGCGATATCAACGATTTCACGAGCACAACGAGCTGGATCAACCTCTCCACGAATCAGGCTGGTTCATATCGCATCCCCAAAGGCTCAAAGATCGTCGGGGCCATTCAAGGTCCGCAGCAGGGCCTGATCTGGACCGATCTGGCCGTCTGGTCGATGCAGTACATCAATCAGCCCTATATCTACGCCTTCAACGAAATCGGCACGGGCTGCGGCCTCAAGGCCCGCAAGGCAGCTACCTCGCTGAACGGCGTTGTCTATTGGATGGGCCAGAGCCAGTTCTTCATGTATTCAGGCAGTGGCGTTCAGCCCATTCCCTGCCCTGTCTGGGACGTCGTCTTCCAAGACCTCGACCAGACGAACCTCGACAAGATCCGCGTCGCCGTCAATTCTCGCTTTGGTGAGATCTCGTGGTTTTACCCGACCATCAGCGACGGTGGTGAAGTTAATGCCTACGTGAAGTACAATGTCTTCCTTCAGCAGTGGGACTTTGGCTCGTTATCCCGCACGGCTTGGATCAATGAGAGCGTCTTGGGTCCGCCAATTGGTGCCTCATCTGACCAATACATCTATCAGCACGAAACATCCCCCAACGCCGCCTACAACGGCGTCAACAACCAGCCCTTGCTCTCCAGCTTCCAGACAGGGTACTTCGCCCTCTCTGATGCAGATCAAAAAAACTTCATCGACCAAGTCTGGCCGGATATGAAGTGGGGCTATTACAACGGCGAGAGCAACGGCGGGGCTGTGTATCAAGGGCCAACCGCAACGGTCAACTTGACGTTCTATGCCACCGATTATGCCGGGGACACCCCGCAGGCGTTTGGCCCCTACACCCTGACGCAGGGAACTGAATTCATCAGCCCAAGGTTTCGCGGCAGGCTGGTCTCGATCCAAGTGAATAGCAGCGACATCAGAAGTTGGTGGCGAATTGGAAACATTCGCTACCGCTACCAAGCAGACGGGAAATTCTGATGGCCAGCTTAGATGACGTCCTTACTATCTCGAAGAATATCGTCACCGCGATCAACAATGCCTCGCAGACCTATCTGAACGTCAATGGCGTCAGGTCTTCCGTCTCCGTCACGACAGAGACCTTGGTCGCACAAGGTTCGGCAAGAATTGTCCGCGTCGCAGTCACAGTGGCTGGATCGACATCTGGAACGCTATACGATGCCTCCTCAATAACGGGAGCGACAACGACAAGCATCAATGCTATAATCCCCGCCGCAGCCGGGGTGTACGAGTTCAATATCCCTGTAATCAATGGGATCGTTGTAAAGCCGGGCACGGGAATGACGCTCACCGTTGTCTATTCGTGAGGGTGACATGCCGCTGACCAAAGGTTCCTCTCAGAAAACGATCTCGCACAACATTGAGGAAATGATCCGCTCCGGACACCCTCAAAAGCAGGCCATTGCGGCGGCGCTCAATACAGCCCGTTCGGCCAAGGCCTTCGGCGGTGAGCAGACCAAGACGACGACGCAAGGCCCGCCCATGCACCTCTTCAGCGGCCCGATCCACAGTCCGGTGGCCGGGCGCACTGATCATCTTCCGATGCACGTCCACAGCGGCTCTTACGTGATCCCCGCAGACATCATCTCCGCCATGGGCGAGGGGAATACGATGGCTGGCTTCAAGTCAGCCCGCCGCATCTTCGGAGGCATGCCCTATGGGCAGAAGAAAGCGCCCTATGGGCAGGGTGAGATGCCTTATGGCCAGAACGGTGGTCCCTATGGACAAGGCGCTGGCCCCTACGGCTCGCAGCCCGTAGGCCATGCGGATGGCGGGAAAACAAATGCAGTTCCCGTTGTGGTGGCTGGCGGTGAATATGTTATTCACCCCAACGATGTTATGAAGATCGGCGGCGGAGATCTCGACGCCGGTCACAAGATACTAGACGCATTTGTGAAGAAAATGCGAGCAAAGACGATCAAGAAACTGCAAAAACTACCGGGTCCAAAGAAAGATTGAGGGGTCTTTTATGTCAGACGAGCTTAAAATTCGCATTGGAACACAGAACGACCTAGATGAATTGATGGCGCTATCTTTGGCAGCATGTGAAGAAAATGGGTTTGTAAACCCAAACCCCAAGAAAATCTTGGGCGAACTTTGGCCTGCTCTCAATCTTGAGCACGGTCTTGTTGGCGTTATTGGAAAAGAAGGCGGAATGATTGAAGGGGGCATCCTTCTCAGGGTCGGCACGATGTGGTATTCAGACAATAAGGTTTTGGAAGAGAGAGCGATCTTCATCCATCCAGAATATCGCAGCGCCAAAGGCGGACGAGCCCGCAAGCTCTGTGAGTTCTCGAAGCAGGTGGCAGATTCACTGGGGATCCCTCTGATCATCGGTGTTCTGTCAAATACCCGCACTGAGGCCAAGATCAGGCTTTATGAGCGGCAATTTGGAAGGCCAAATGGTGCGTTCTTCTTGTACGGCGCAACAACTGGTGGCCACGCGATAGCGGAGCAGTAATATGGGCGGCGGAGGAAAATCTTCCACTTCTACCTCGACGGTCACGATCCCGCCCGAGGTTCTTGCGCGATATAACTCCGTCAACGCGACCGCGCAGAACGTGGCACAGACGCCGTTCCAGCCGTATTCTTCAAACCCAAGCGACTTTGTTGCCCCCGTCAATTCGACGCAGCAACAGGGTATCAATCAAATTGCCGGAAGTGCAAATGCGGCGCAGCCCTTCTTCGGTGCCGCCGCTGGTCTGACTGCCGCCGGGGCTGGCCCCGCCTACCTCGGTGGTCTCAACACCAATCAGTATATGTCGCCATTTATGGGGGACGTGTACGGGCAGGCGCTCGCGGGCCAGCAGCTTCAAAACCAGCAGCAGCAATCCAACTTGGCCGGACAAGCCGTCACCGCCGGTGCTTTTGGCGGAGATCGCGCAAACACGGCTCAGGCAAATCTTGCCTACCAGCAGAACCTCGCCAACAATCAGACCAACGCGAACCTTCTGAACACCGGCTATCAGAACGCTCAGAACGTCGCCACACAGCAGCAGGGCGCGCAGCTCTCCGCTCAGCAGGCTAATCTCGCCAGACTTACTGGAGCAGGTAGCCAGCTTGCAGGTATCGGAACTGCCGCTCAGACCGCTGCCCAGCAAGGCGGGCAGAATACGCTGGCCGCGGGCACTGTGCCGCAGCAGACGCAGCAGGCTGGCCTTACCGCCCTCTACAATCAGTTCTTGCAGCAGCAGGCCTATCCATTCCAGACGACCCAGTTCCTCGCCAACATTGCCGAGGGAACAGGCGCTTTGTCCGGTTCGACCACTTCGCAGACGCAGCCCTCTTCGTTCTTTTCTGACCGTCGTCTCAAGCACGACATCAAGAAGATTGGCAAGACGGACGACGGTCTTCCGATCTACAAGTTCAAGTACAAGGGCGATCCGTCTGAGCAGACCCATGTCGGCTTCATGGCTCAGGACGTCGAGAAGGTTCACCCCGAAGCGGTTGGCGAATCACACGGATACAAGACCGTCGATTACGACAAGGCCACGCGCCACGCTCGATATGCTGGCGGTCTGATCCCGCATCACATGGGCGGCGAAGTCAATGAAAGCCATATGGGCGAGGAATACGCCCGTGGCGGCTACGCGCTGAATGGCGCTGTTGTTGACCCGACCGATATGGCTGCCATCTTGGCTGCGCAGCAGCACATGTACGCCCCATTCTCTGAAAGCGGAATGGGGATTACCGGCACTCCGGGCGCTGGCAAGGGCGTTGTTCCTGCCGCCAACTTGCCGGTCCCGAAGCTCGTTACGGCCAACCCGCACTTCACTCAGCAGCCCACCGGCATGCAGCAGATGCAGGGTGCCGAGAACGCTGGAAATATGGTCAGCGGCCTCTATTACGGCGGCAAGAAGGGTCTTCTTGGCGCTCCCGCGGGCACATATACGCAGGACGGCAAAACCTATCAGCAGGCGGCTTCCACCGGCCTGATGGGCGCAGGCGGAAATTACGACCCCAACAAGGGCTGGCTTGGCCCGAGCGACACGCCTGCCGCCGCCTCACCGGCACCGGCCACCACGAACGTTGATACTACACCGCGGCCAGAATATCGCGGCGGTCTCGTCCGCGAG
>Ga0164296_1002366_pt1 | contig 18872 bp, 17 predicted proteins | sample GEODES057metaG_FD_113533 | JGI IMG/M metagenome (GOLD analysis project Ga0164296, IMG submission 113533) | Dystrophic lake water microbial communities from Trout Bog Lake, Wisconsin, USA - GEODES057 metaG | ecosystem: Environmental > Aquatic > Freshwater > Lake | place: USA: Trout Bog Lake...
ACTGAATATCCGCTCATCGGGCCGTGGGGGGCGGCCAAGGTGTTCGGGCCGCAGAAGGGTGCGGACGCGGCCACCGTCGCGAAGCTGGAAGCCCGGCTCGAGGCGTGGGCGCAGGAGCTGGAGGCGGTGGCCGGACGGGACGTGGGCTCCGAGCCGGGCGCCGGCGCCGCCGGCGGCATCGGCGCGGGTCTGCTGGCGCTCGGCGGGCGAATTGAATCGGGAGCGGCGATCATCGCGGAGCACACCCACCTGGCCGACGACCTCGAGACCGCTGAGTTGATCGTCACCGGTGAGGGCAAGTTCGACGAGCAGTCGCTGCACGGCAAGGTGGTCGGCGCGCTGGTCGACGCCGCGCGCCCGCTGGGGATTCCGGTGATCGTTTTGGCGGGCCAGGTCGGCCTCGACAATTCGACAGTGCGCTCGTCCGGGATCATGTCCGCGCTGTCCATTGCCGAGTACGCGGGGTCGGTGCGGCTGGCGCAGGCCGACGCAGCCAACCAACTGATGGGATTAGCCTCACAGGTGGCGGCGCGGCTCGGGAATAGCGGCCCCGCGGGGTATCGTTGACGAATAGGACGCGTGCAGCAGCCGCAGTACCCGGAGGAGAAGCAATGACAGTGCAGAACGAGTCGGCCACCGAGGCCAAGACTCACGGCGCGATCCTCACCGAGGCCGCCGCCATCAAGGCGAAGTCCCTGCTGGAGCAGGAGGGACGGGACGACCTGGCGCTGCGAATCGCGGTGCAGCCGGGCGGATGCGCCGGATTGCGCTACAACCTGTTCTTCGATGACCGGACGCTGGATGGCGACCTGTCCGCCCAGTTCGGCGGCGTGACGCTGACGGTGGACCGGATGAGCGCTCCCTACATCGACGGCGCCTCCATCGACTTCGTCGACACCATCGAAAAGCAGGGCTTCACCATCGACAACCCCAACGCCACGGGCTCCTGCGCCTGCGGCGACTCGTTCAACTGAGCCCAGCGCTCTAGAACGAGCCTCCGGCGCGCAACACGTAGGAGCAGACGTTCACCTGGCCGCGCTGGAACAGTAGTTGCGCGATGCCCTGAACGTGATCGTGGGCCGTCCCCCCGTTCGCCGGCGTCAGCTTCACGGTGAACAGCGTCTGCGTCTGATATTGCGACAGGTACACCAGCTTGTCGATCGACGTCACCGTGGCCCCGGAGAACTGCTTGCGGAAGGCTTCGCTGCTCAGCCGTGCCAGAGCCTCGTCGGACCGTTTGTCGCGGACGCCGTCGTACAGGCCGCACAGAGTGTTGCGGGTGATCCCCTCGACGTCGCCTTTCTCGAGCGCGTCCAGGTAACCCTGGATCGCGGCGTGAGCCGCTTTCTCGGAGACCGCACCGCCGGAGTTGGCGCCGTTGGTCCGAACGCCGTACAGGACCGCCAGCGTCAGGACAGCCGCCGCCGCGGCGGCCAGGGCGATGCCGACAACCAGCCGCCGCCGCGACCGCGTCCGCGGGAACGGGACCGCTGGCGGCTGACCGTAGGGGCCATCGGGGCCGGGGGTGTGGGGGCCGTCGCTGCCGACACCGTCGTTCAGCGGATACGGACCGGCCATTGAGGTTCTCCTACGGTGACGAAAGGGGGAGCGGAGGTTCTCAGGCAGGCTAGCGCACCGCTCGGTTGGCGACGGGCGGGTAATCGCGTGGGTAAGCTCGGAGGGCTTACCGAACGAAGGGTGGAGATTTCGTGACGATCGCGGTGACAGGCTCGATTGCGACAGACAACTTGATGCGGTTCCCGGGCCGGTTTTCCGAGCAGTTGCTCCCCGAGCATCTGCAGAAGGTATCGCTCAGCTTCCTGGTCGACGACCTGGTGATCCACCGCGGCGGCGTGGCGGGCAACATCGCGTTCGCCATCGGCGTGCTGGGCGGTGACGTCGCGCTGGTCGGGGCTGCCGGCAACGACTTCGCCGACTACCGCGCGTGGCTGAGCGGCCACGGCGTCAACTGCGACCATGTCCTGATCTCCCAGACCGCACACACCGCGCGGTTCACCTGCACCACCGACGTCGACATGGCCCAGATCGCGTCGTTCTACCCCGGTGCCATGTCGGAGGCCCGCAACATCAAGCTCGCGGACGTCGTGTCGGCCGTCGGGACGCCGGAACTGGTGATCGTCGGTGCCAACGACCCCGATGCCATGAGGGTGCACACCGAGGAGTGCCGCACGCTCGGGCTGCCCTTCGCCGCTGACCCGTCCCAGCAACTCGCCCGCTTGTCCGGCGACGAGATCCGCACGCTCGTCGACGGCGCCACGTATTTGTTCACCAACGACTACGAGTGGGACCTGATGCTGTCCAAGACCGGTTGGACGCCGGCCGACGTCATGGCGCAGGTCGACCTGCGGGTGACCACGCTGGGCCCCAAGGGCGTTGACATCGTCGAACGCGACGGCACCACCACCCACGTCGACGTGGTTCCCGAAACCAGTCAGGTGGATCCGACCGGCGTCGGTGATGCATTCCGGGCGGGCTTCCTGACGGGCCGCAGCGCGGGCCTGAGCCTCGAACGTTCCGCGCAGCTGGGCTCGCTGGTGGCGGTGCTGGTGCTGGAAACGACCGGCACCCAGGAATGGACGTGGGACCACACCGTCGCGGCGACCCGCCTGGCCGGCGCCTACGGCGACGACGCGGCCGCGGAGATCACCGCCGTCCTCGCCTGAGTTTCCCGCGCGAGCAGACGCAGAAATCGCACGCGGGAGGCCCGCGCGGTGCGATTTTGCGCCTGCTCGCGGGGCCTCAGGGTCACCGATTACGGACGCGGAGACGGTGCCCCAGTCACGATCGTGCCGAGCGCATTTGTGACGGCTAAGAGTTCGAAGCCGCTCGCGAGGGTGACCAGTCCGACATCGGCGGCGATCGGATCGCCGAACGCGTTGGCGAGCCCCAGCAGCGGCTGCCCGTTGACCGCCTGGATGAGTCCGTTGATGAACAGGTCGGCATCGTAGGACGGGAGTGAGACGGCGATGGCGGTCGCGATATCCGCGGTGGGAAGCAACACCGAGTACGCGGTCGAGACATCGGTGACCACCCCGCCCAGGAAATCGTTGTTCACCGATTCCAGGCCCAGCAGGGCGTTGGTGATCAACTGAGCAGGCGACGGCAGCGTCGCCAGGGACAGCGATCCGGGCGCCGACGGATGCGCGGTGAGCGCATTGGTCAGGCTCGACAATGACAACGCTGGCATCGACACCGCGGGCATCGACAGCGCCGGCAGCGACGGCGGGACCTCGGCGTGGAGGGCGCCGATGGCCGCGCTGAAGCCCTGCTGGGTGCTGCTGGCCAGGGCGGAACCCAGGGCGGTGGTGTCGCTGAGCGGCGGTAGGAAACCGAACGGGGTGGGCACGTTGGCCGGCCCGGTCGACCACCCGTAGTTCGGGTCGCCGTAGCCCCAGTTGATCAGCGGCGTCAAAGGCCCCTGCAGCGCATCGGCGAGCGGGTTGCCGATGTAGGGGATTGCGCGCAGCGGGTCCAACAGCGGCAGGTTGGCGGTGGGGATCATGTAGTAGGTGGTCATCGAGGGGGCTCCCGACTGCGGCAACACAATCGCCCCGTTGATTTGAGTGGCGGTCATGTACTGATAGGTGGGGTGGACGTAAATGATGCCCATCAGCGCATTGAGGTCGGCAAGGAAATCGATCGGATACTTCGGGAAGTCGGCGAAACCGTCATACTCTCCCGAGTAGATGTAAGTCGTGAAGTCGTTGCTGGGCGTCGCTCCGTAGAACGTCAGACCCAGACTCGGAAATTGCAGACCCGCGAAGCGCTCGAGTGCTCCGCCGTTGGGATTCATGGGATCACCGGTCAGCACGAAGTTCACACTGGGCGACGTGAAGCCCTCGCTGAGCAGTTGCGGCATCACCAGCGAGGACACGACGGCGCTCTGCGAGTGACCGAAGACCACCAGGGGGTTTCCGCCCGTTGGTTTGGCCTGAAGGATCGCATTGTTCAGCGAGGTGACCCCTCTGGCCACCGAGATGTCCAGGGTCAGGTCCTTGGTGCCGGTGAAGGGATACAAACCCTCGGCCGTGGTGATGGGGAGCAGGTTGGTGTTGAAGATCGGCAGGCTGGTCAGCGGGAAATGCCGACTGATGAAGTTGTTGTAGTTGTTCAGCGCGAAGCTCTGGTTCGGCGTCGGATTGCCGCTGCCGCCCATGACCAGAGCCAAGTTGACAGACTCGGCCGCCCGGAGCCCCGGCTGCGCCCACAGCGTCTGGGCCGCCGCGGTCAGCGCCCCCGCCGCCCCCGCCTCGGTTCCCAGATAGGCCTCGGCAGCTGCCGCCAGCGTTTGGGCGAACTCGGTGTGGAAGACGCTCGCCTGCCCGATGAGTGAGTGATACTCCCCCGCGTAGGCGTTGAACAGCGCCGCGGCTGCCTCAGACACCTCATCGCCGGCCGCCGCCACCAGACCGGTGGTCGAGCCCGCCGCGGCCGATTTAGCCTCGGCGATCGCCGAGCCGATGCCCGCCACATCCGCGGCCGTCGCGGCCATCACATGGGGCTGAGTCAGAACGGATGTCATGGCGCGCTCCTCCTGCCTTCAGGCGGCCGTCGCCTGGCGTTAAGCAGGAAGCGTAGGGCGGCACCGCGCGCGTGTCACCAAATTTCTTTTGTCTGCGCTCGGGGGAGGACTGAGCGCGAGCGGTCACAGCTGGACCGGATAGTGCGGCTCGCTGATCGCCGGCACCACGCTGTGCTCGACGAAGATGGCGTACCAGAGCAGGAAGATCAGTACCGTCCAGAGCCGGCGGCTGTGGTCGCTGGCGCCGGTCCGGTGCTCGTCGAGCATGCGCTGGACGGCGTCCAGGTCGACCAGCTCGACCACGCGGCTGGGCCGCGACGCCGCTACCAGCCCGTACGCCCACTCCATCAGCTCACCCGCCCGGAGCCAATGCCGGATCGGCACCGGGAAGCCCAGCTTGGGTCGGTTCAGCACGTGCGCCGGGACGATCGGCTCCAGGGCTCGCCGCAGCGCGTACTTCGTGGTGGAGCGGGTGATCTTGGCGTCCACCGGCAGCCGTGAGGCGACGGCGAACACCTCGGGGTCCAGGAACGGCACCCGCAACTCCAGGGAGTTGGCCATTGTCATCTTGTCCGCCTTGACCAGGATGTCGCCGCGCAACCAGGTGAACAGGTCCACATGTTGCATGCGGGCCACCGGGTCCCAGCCGGCCGACTCGGCGTAAATCGACGCCGACACGTCCGCATGGGTCCACTCGTCGCGGAAGGCGGGCAGCACGGCGCGCAACTGCGCGTCGGAGAAGCTGCGGGCATTGCCGTAGTAACGCTCCTCGAGCGTCAGCGACCCGCGGTGCAGCAGGCTCTTGCCCCGCATGCCCTCCGGCAGTGGCCCCGACATCTTTCCCATCGACCGGCGCACCGGCCGCGGGAGGTAGTCGAAAGGCTTGAGCGACAATGGTTCCCGGTAGATCGTGTAGCCACCGAACAGTTCGTCGGCGCCCTCGCCGGACAGCACCACCTTGACGTGCTTGCGGGCCTCGCGGGCGACGAAGAACAACGGCACCAGCGCGGGGTCGGCGACTGGCTCGTCGAGATACCAGACGATCTCGGGCAGCGCGGCGACGAACTCGTCCGGGCTGACCACCTTCGTGACGTGCCGGGCGCCGATCGCCTCCGCGGAGGCCACCGCGACGTCGATCTCGGAGAAGCCCTCACGCTCGAAACCGGTGGTGAAGGTGATCAGTTTCGGGTTGTGCCGGATGGCGAGCGCCGCGATGGCCGTGGAGTCGATCCCGCCGGACAGGAACGCCCCCACCGTGACGTCGGCGCGCATGTGCTTGGCCACCGAATCTTCCAGCACTGCGGTGATCTCGTCGTAGCGGGCCTGTTCGGTGTCGCGGGTGAAGGGCGCGGCGGCGAACCGCGGCGTGAAGTAGCGGGTGACTTGCGGAGGCTGTCCGGGCCGGATAACGGCGTGACAGCCCGACTCCAGCCGGCGTACCCCGCGGTGCAGCGTCTCGGGCTCCGGTACGTACTGCAGGACGGTGTAGTGCTGCACTGCGCGCACGTCGATTCCGGTGTCGAAGCCCACCACGTCCGCGATGTCAAGCAGGCATTTCTTCTCGCTGGCGACAGCGGTGCCGTGGATGCCGGTGGCCATGAACAGCGGCTTGATGCCGAAGGGGTCGCGCGCGCAGAACAACTCGTGCGTCACGGTGTCCCACAGCGCGAACGCGAACATGCCGCGCAGCCGCGTCACCACCTCGGCGCCCCAATAGTGGTAGCCAGCGACGATCGCCTCGCCATCGCCGTCCGTGGCGAAGGCCGCGCCGTGGCGGGCGGCGAGTTCCTCGCGTAGCTCCAGGTAGTTGTAGATCTCGCCGTTGAAGACAAGGACGTAGCGGTCGGGCGATTCGGGTGGCCCCCAGCGCAGCGGCTGGTGCGCGTGCGCGATGTCGATAATGGACAGCCGGTTGAAGCCGAAGACGGCACCCCCGGACGAGCCGTCGGAGTTCGGGTCCGACCAGGTGCCCGTTTCGTCGGGTCCCCGGTGTCGCATCAGGTGCGAGGCGCGCGCGATCGCGCCCTCGGCGCCGTCCCAGGCGCCGGCCGGGCTCGCGACAAACGCCAGCAGTCCGCACACGGCGCCCCAGTATGCCCCACTTCGGCGGCGCGCCCGTGGCCCCCACGCCCGGCCGGCGCGCGACAGGCCGGGCCGGGGTTTGGCTCGCCCGGCGAAACCGCGTCGACTAGGCTACGCAGTGAGTTGATATCCGAGCAGGAGGCGCACACGTGACACCACGCGAGCAGGCCCGTTCGCACCGTTTGTCGGGCCTTCGATCGGGCTTGAGCCTGCGGCGGCTCGCCCTGGTCGCCACCCTGGGTCTGCTGGCCGCGACCCTGAGCGGATGCAGCTGGTCTGAGGCGGTCGGCATGGGTTGGCCGAACGGCATCACCCCGGAAGGCCACCTCAACCGGGAGCTGTGGGTCGGGTCGGTGATCGCCTCGCTGGTGGTCGGGGTCATCGTGTGGGGTCTGATGTTCTGGACAACGACCTTCCACCGCAAGAAGGCGAACCACACCGAGCTGCCCAAGCAGTTCGGCTACAACATGCCGTTGGAACTCGTGCTCACGGTGATGCCGTTCCTGATCATCTCTGTGCTGTTCTATTTCACGGTGGTGGTGCAGGGGAAGATGTTGCACCTCGACAAAAACCCCGAGATGACGGTCGACGTGACCGCCTTCCAGTGGAACTGGAAGTTCGGGTACGAGCGCATCAACTTCCACGACGGGACGCTCACCTACGACGGCGCCGACGTCGCGCGCAAGAACGCCATGGTGTCCAAGCTGGAAGGCAAGGACGCCCATGGCGAGGAACGCGTCGGGCCGATCCGGGGACGTACCGTCGCCGACCGCAGCTGGCTGAACTACGACAAGATCGAGACACTCGGCACCGAGTCCGAAATCCCGGTCCTGGTGGTTCCCACCGGCAAGCGCATCCAGTTCCGCTTGGAGTCCGCTGATGTGGTGCATAACTTCTGGGTGCCGGAATTCCTGTTCAAGCGTGACGTCATTCCCGACGCTGAGGCGAACAACTCGGTCAACGTATTTCAGATCGAGGAAATCGACAGGCCAGGTGCGTTCGTCGGCCGCTGCGCCGAGTTCTGCGGCACCTACCACTCAATGATGAACTTCGAAGTGCGGGCGGTTGCGCCCAACGACTTCAAGGCGTACATGCAGCAGCGGATGAGCGGCAAGAACAACGCCGAGTCGCTGCGGGCGATCGGTCAGCCGCCGCTGGCCGTCACCACCCGACCGTTCGACACGCGCCGCGGCGAATTGACCACGAGTCCGTAGCTGAGGATGACCAATGCGCATTGAAGCCAGGCTGTTTGAAGTAATCGCAGGGTTCTTCGTCTTCGCGACGGTGCTCTACGCGGTGCTGACCGCGCTGTTCGCCACCGGGGGTGTGGAATGGGCCGGCGTCAGCGCGCTCGCGCTCACCTCCGGTCTGGCACTGATCGTGGGAACCTTCTTCCGGTTCGTCGCGCGCCGGATCGATACCCGGCCTGAGGACTACGAGGGTGCCGAGATCAGTGACGGGGCGGGGGAGTTGGGCTTCTTCAGTCCGCACAGCTGGTGGCCGATCCTCGTCGCCGGGTCGGCGTCGGTGACCGCTGTCGGTCTCGCTCTGTGGCTTCCGTGGCTGCTAGCCGCGGGCCTGGTGTTCGTTCTCGCGTCGGTCGGCGGGCTGGTTTTCGAGTACTACATCGGGCCTGAGAAGCACTAACGCTCCCGGAAAGCACTGGAGAGCTCTGGGGACACCCCTGAAGGTCACAATCCGGGCATCAGTTGGCCCGTCGCCCTTTGTCGAAGCCCCGCCGCCCGACTCTGTTCGGTAGGGTTTGCCCAGCACTATGAGCACCTCCCGAACGCGCCCACCGACAGGCAGCGGCGTTGGGGAGGCAGTTGGACAGGGCAGGAAGAGATGAGCGGGCCGAATCCCCCGGAGCGGGACCCGGAAGAACCCCTCGACGACAGCGCCGGAATACCGGTGACGGGCGAGTTGGGAGATATCGACACCTTTTCGCGGGCCTATTCGGCCCCTGCGTCCGAGCACGTGTTGACCGGCCCGTACGTGCCCGCCGACCCCAGGCTCTATGACCACGACGGATATAACCGTTCGTCTGACCCCGAGTTGGAACGTGGCACCCCACGCTGGCCGTGGGTGGTGGGGGTGGCCGCCATCGTCGCCGCGATTGCGCTGGTGGTTTCGGTGTCGCTGCTGGTCGCTCGAAACGACACCGACACCACCAAGCTCGCGAACCCCGGAACCAGCACGGCGCCCACGCCGCCGGTGCAGGACGAAATAACGACTCCCAAGCCACCGCCCTCGACCACCGATGCCACGCCTCCGCCGCCGAGCGTCGAAACTCCGGCGCCCGAGACCCCGCCTCCGCCTCCGCCGCCGCCCCCGCCACCTCCCGCGCCGACCAGCGCCGCGCCGCCCTCCGCGACGACCGCGGCGGCGGCTCCGCCGCCGCCGACCCCGGCGGGGCCGCGCCAGGTCACGTATTCGGTGACGGGCAGCAAGGCGCCGGGCGACATCATTTCGGTGACCTACGTCGATGCGTCCGGTCGGCGTCGAACGCAGCACAATGTCTACATTCCGTGGTCGATGACCGTGACCCCGATCTCCCAATCCGATGTCGGTTCGGTCGAGGCGTCCAGCCTGTTCCGCGTCAGCAGGCTCAACTGCTCGATCACGACCAGTGACGGAACGGTGCTGTCGTCGAACAGCAACGACAGCCCCCAGACAAGCTGCTGATGGTCGGCAGATACGCCGCGTATCGACGCGGAGACGACACCATTCCGCCCGAAGTGGTCGACCGCGTCATGGTCGGCGTGTGTGCCGCAGTCTGGCTGATCTGGTTGGGCGCCAGCGTGGTCGCCGTGGTGGCGCTGGTGGACCTCGGCCGGGGTTTCCACAACGCGGTCCACAACGCGGTCCAGAACTCGGCGGCTCACAACTCGGCGGTCCACGACTCGGCGGCCCACAACTCCCACACCAATTGGGTCCTGTACTCGGTCATCATCGCTTCCGCCGTCGTCATCGCGGGGGCGATCCCGGTGCTGTTACGGGCCCGGCGTCTGTCTTCCAGAGAGCCCCGAGCCGACCGCCTGACCCGGTCAGGCGCAGGGCCCGCCGGATCGTCCGCTGAGTGGTCCGGTGCTGAGGTGGATCGAGTGTGGTTGCGCGGTACCGTCACACTGGCCGGCGCGATGGGCGTTGCGCTCATCGGGGCCGAGGTGGCGACCTACCTTATGGCGGTGGGGCGCGATAACCCTGCGTGGATCATTTATGGCGTCGCGGGAGCTGTGATCGCGACGATGCCACTCATCGAATGGCTATACGTGCGCCAATTGCGTGCCCTGGCTGTCTGAACTAGATCGGTCCCCGGAGGCCGACAAGCCCCCGGGGACCGTTCGATCTAGTGGTGTCCGTTGGACCCGTTGGACCCGTTGGACCCGTTGGACGAGGCGATGGCGACCGCCTGGTGTTCCCGCAGCGCCGTCAGGGCACGGTGCTCGCTGGCGTGTGCCGCCTCGCGTAGTGCCGCATCCTCCAAGGCCGGGTCGGCGGTCAGGAAGCTGCCGCTGCCCGGAGATCCGCCCGAACCCAACTTGTTCATCCGCTTGGGCAGAGCCGCGCCTTGGTATTCCAGGGGCAACGGGTGTCCGTGGCCGTCGACAGGGCCGAGCGGCTGGTGCAATTCGATGTAGGCGCCCTGGGGCAGCCGCTTGATGATGCCGGTCTCGACGCCGTGCTCGAGTACGTCACGGTCGCTGCGCTGCAGCGAGATGCACCAGCGGTAGGTGATGAAGTAGACGATCGGCGGAACGACAACCATCCCGATCCGGCCGATCCAGGTCATCGCGTTGAGCGACACGTTGAACTTGTACGCGAGGATGTCGTTCATCGCGCTCAGGGTCAGCACCATGTAGAACCCGATCGCCATGGCGCCGATCGACGTGCGCACCGGCACGTCGCGCGGCCGTTGCAGCAGGTTGTGGTGCGCGGTGTCGCCACTGAAGATCTTCTCCAGGAACGGGTAGACGATCAGCAGGACGAAGATCAGACCCATGAGCAGGGCGATCCAGACCGGCGACGGGATGGTGTGGTGTCCGAAGTAGATCTCCCACGGCGGGAAGATACGGGCCAGACCCTCGGTCCACATCATGTAGAAGTCGGGCTGCGAGCCGGCCGAGACGTGGGACGGCTTGTAGGGGCCCAGGTTCCAAATCGGGTTGATCTGCAGCAGGCCGCCCATCAGGCCGAGCACGCCCACGATGGCCGCGAAGTATGCCCCGGACTTGACGGCGAAGATCGGCATGACCCGCACACCCACGACGTTGTGCTCGGTGCGCCCGGGACCGGGGAACTGGGTGTGCTTCTGGAACCACACCATCGCGAGGTGCAGCCCGATCAGCGCCAGAATGAGACCCGGCAGCAGCAGGATGTGCAGTGCGTACATCCGCGGGATGATGGCCCCCACCTCAGAGCATTGATTGCCGGTGCCGCCGCAGGGGAAGTCCCCGCTGAACAGTGCCCAATGCAGCCAGGTGCCGATCACCGGCATCCCCATCGTGATCGAGGAGAGCGCGGCGCGCAGGCCGATGCCCGACAGGAGGTCGTCGGGCATCGAGTAGCCGAAGTATCCCTCGAACATCGCCAGGATCAGCAGGAGCGAGCCGATGACCCAGTTGGCCTCGCGCGGCTTCCGGAAAGCGCCGGTGAAGAACACGCGGGCCAGGTGCACCATGATCGCCGCGGCGAACAGCAGCGCGGCCCAGTGGTGAACCTGACGGACGAACAGCCCGCCGCGAACCTCGAACGAGATGTCGAGAGTCGACGCGAAGGCCTTGGACATGTCGACCCCGCGCAGCGGCTGGTAGGCGCCGTTGTAGGTGATCTCGGCCATGGACGGGTCGAAGAACAGCGTCAGATAGACGCCCGTGAGCAGGAGCACGATGAAGCTGTACATCGCGACCTCGCCCAGCAGGAACGACCAGTGGGTCGGGAAGACCTTGTTCAGCTGCCGACGCAGGGCGCCGGCCGGGTGATAGCGGCTGTCGATCATCTCGCCCTGGTGGGCCAGGACGTCACCGATCTTGGGGGGGCTCAGTGATGGGCTCATGTGGTTGTTCTCTCCCAGAATGCCGGTCCGACAGGTTCAGCGAAGTCGCCATTGGCGACCAAGTATCCGTTGGTGTCGATTGTAATCGGAAGTTGCGCCAGCGCGCGTGCCGCCGGGCCGAAGATCGGCCGGGCGTAGTGCAATGCGTCGAACTGAGACTGGTGGCACGGGCACAGGATCCGGTACGTCTGCTCTTCGTACAGCGACGAGGGGCAGCCCAGGTGCGAGCACACCTTTGTGAAGGCGAACAGCTCCCCGTAGTTGAAGCTCTCCTGGCCCTGACGTTTGACCACGCGCGGCATGTCGGTGGGCCGGACCCGGATGAGCATCACCGGGTTGCGGACGCCCTGGTTGATTGCGCGGAGCTTCTCCTGCGACTCTGGCGTGGTGCCGTCGCCGTCGGACTCGCGCCACGGGAAGACCGTCTCCATTCCGCCGGCGTCGAGGTCCTGCGGCCGCATCTTGATGAACGGCGACGTCGAGGCCGAGCCGGTGGCGCGCGCCAGGTAGATGGTCTCGCCGTGGTAGCGGGGGGTCCAGCCGGACGTCCACAACACGGCCTTCATCCCGTCCGCGGTGGGCACTACCGGCTTCCACGGGTTCTTGATCAAGCCGCCGACGAACGCGACCAGGCTGGACAGGCCGAACGCGCCAAGCCCCAGGCCCAGCGACAGCCCCACCATCTTGCGCCGGCCGACCGTGGAGCCCTGGTAGGCGTCGGTGAGGTTCGCCACCACCGTCTTGCGGTCGATCTCGCTTGACGATCCGTCATGGCGGTCTTGGATCGAGATCTCTTCGGGGATGAAGCGTTTCTGGTAGAGAACCGCGCCGATGGCGATCGAGAGGATCGACATACCGAAAGTCAGCCCGTACAACGGGGTCGTCAACGAATACGCCACGCTGCCCGGCGTGTACTCCCACGGCCAGAACAGGAACACCAGCAGCAACGCCAAGCCGAACACCCCGCCCAGCAGCAGCCACAGTGACACCGAACGCTCGGCGCGCTTCTCGGCCTTGGTGCCCTCGACGGGCCAGCGCGGCTCCTTGAAGACGGTCTCGACGCCGTCGATCTTGCCGCCGAGGGCGACTAGTTCGTCGTTCGACATCGCCGCCAGGGCGGACTCGTCGTGGCCGGAATCGTGAACGGTGTCAGTCATTTAGGGCCGCTCCTTCACGTCGCATAGTTCCAGGCGCCGTCCTCGTCATGATGACCGTGCCCCGATCCAGAGTGCCAGGGCGATGGCGGCCACCATGCCGATGATGAACACGGCCATACCCTCGGGGGCCGGCCCGAGGCCGCCGAGGCCGTAGCCGCCGGGCGACCGCTCCTCGGTGACAGCCTTGACGTAGCCGATGATGTCCTTCTTGGCGTCCAGGGACAGCTGTTGATCGGAGAACTTCGGCATGTTCTGCGGGCCGGTGCGCATCGCCGCCAGGATCTGCTGCTCGTTGGCGGGTGCAAGGTTGGGCGCCCACTTGCCGGACGACAGCGCGCCGCCCTTGCCGGTGAAGTTGTGACACGACGAGCAGTTCAGGCGGTAGAGATCCCCGCCGCGGCCCAGGTCGGTGCCGCGAAGCGACGCCATCGCCAGGCTGCCGTCGGGGTTGCGCTCCACGGTCGGGCCGCCGCCGTTGGCCTGCACGTAGGCCCCCATCGCCTCGATTTGCGACTCATCGAAGCTTGACTGCTTCCGACTCACCTGCGCCTCGCCGCGCGCCACCGGCATCCGGCCGGACGACACCTGGAAATACACCGCCGCATCGCCGACACCGATCAAGCTGGGCCCGTGTTGGGCCACGCCCTGCAGGTTGGCGCCGTGGCAGGAGATGCACGCGGTCTCATAGAGCTGCTTGCCGGTGCGCAACATCGCCGAGGTCGACTCGTCGGCGACGGCAACCTGCGGCCGGGGCGTGAGGATGGCCGCGAGCCCCCCGGCGATGGTCAGCGCGATCAGCAGCAGCAGACCGCCCGACAGCCGGCGGCGCAGACGGCGCCGCGTGTCTCTGCGCGCGCCTGACTGCGGCTTACGAAGCCGTCTGATGGATCCCAGTGTCTTCACCGAGCTCTCCTGTTCGTCTAACGCCGGGCTCATCGGATGAAGTAGATGACGGTGAACAGCGCGATCCACACGATGTCAACGAAGTGCCAGTAATAGGACACGACGATGCTGGCCGTCGCCTGCGCCGGGGTGAACTTGGTCATCGTGGTGCGGGCAAGCAGGAAGAGGAACGCGATCAGGCCGCCGGTGACGTGCAGGCCGTGGAAGCCGGTGGCCAGGTAGAACACGCTGCCGTAGGCGCTACCCGGAATCGTCGTCCCGTGCGACACCAGGTGGAAGTACTCGTAGGCCTGCCCGAGAACGAAAAACAAGCCCATCAGGAAGGTGACCAGATACCAGCGCCGCAGGCCGAACACGTCGCCGCGCTCGGCGGCGAACACGCCCATCTGACAGGTGAACGACGACGCGATCAGCACCAGGGTCACCGGGACGGCCTGGTAGAGGTTCAGCTCCGTCGGTGGCGGCGGCCAGTTCCCGCCGGCCTGCGCCCGAGCTGTGAAGTACATGGCGAACAATCCAGCAAAGAACATCAACTCACTGGACAGCCACACGATGGTGCCGACACTGACCATGTTGGGGCGATTCAGCGAATGCACCCTCGACGTGATCGCGGTACCCGGGGTTCCTACAGCGCTGGTCACAGTGGCCAGTATTGCGCCTCGAGGTACCCAAACTCCACCCGGGTGGCCAATTGACTTTTGTGGCGTCGCTCTCGTTTCTGCCCGGCGTGGGACGATCGGCGCGTGGCTCTGTCACCTGACGCGCCGAACGGGGGCGCACCCTCCACCTGGCCGCAGGTCCTGGCGCCGTTGACGGGCGGTCTGGACCTCGCGCGGGGCCAGGCCGCATGGGCGATGGACGAGATCATGACGGGCCGCGCGGAGCCGGCCCAGATCGCCGCGTTCGCCGTCGCGATGCAGATGAAGGGTCCCACCGCCGCGGAAATCGGTGAACTCGCCGACATCATGCTGCGTCACGCGCGCCACGTGCCGGCCGGGGCGACGCCGGGGGACCCCGGCGAGGCCGTCGACATCGTCGGGACCGGTGGCGACGGCCGCAACACGGTCAACCTGTCCACCATGGCGGCGATCGTGGTCGCCGCGGCGGGCGTGCCGGTGGTCAAGCACGGCAACCGGGCGGCGTCGTCGCTGGCCGGCGGCGCGGACACGCTCGAGGCGCTCGGGGTGCGCATCGACCTGGGCCCCGAGCAGGTCGCGAAAAGCCTCGCCGAGGTCGGGATCGGGTTCTGCTTCGCGCCGCTTTTTCACCCGTCGTACCGGCACACGTCGGCCGTCCGTCGGGAGATCGGCGTGCCAACGGTGTTCAATCTCCTTGGGCCGCTGACCAATCCGGCCCGACCACGGGCCGGGCTGATCGGTTGCGCGTTCACCGAGCCGGCCGCCGTGATGGCGAGGGTTTTCGCTGAGCGTGGGTCGAGCGTGCTGGTGGTCCGCGGCGACGACGGGCTCGACGAGTTGACCACCACGACCACGAGCACGATCTGGCGGGTGCAGGCCGGGACCGTCGACACCGTGACGTTCGATCCCGCTGCGTTCGGCTTCCGCCGGGCCGACCCCGCCGACCTGGTGGGCGGCGACGCGCAGGCCAACGCCGCCGCGGCACGTGCCGTGCTGTCCGGCGCCGGAGGCCCCGTCCGCGACGCCGTCATCCTCAACGCCGCCGGGGCCCTCGTCGCCCACGCCGGCCTATCCAGCCGCGCTGAATGGCTGCCGACGTGGGAGGGCGGGCTGCGGAGGGCCGCCTCCGCCATCGACTCCGGCGCGGCCGAACAGTTGCTCGCGCGTTGGGTGCGGTTCGGTGAGCAGGTCTGACTCCCACTCCCGCAGGACTTGTTCGCCCGCCAGCCGCGCTGAGCGCGCCGTCGCCGCCCAGGCAGCCCAGGCGCCTGCCGACCGCAGCGGCGACGCCCAGCCGGCGTCGTCGGAGACCCGGACGATTCGCACCCCCGGGCTGCCCAGCCAGCGCGCGATGAGTGCGGTCTCTTCAACGAGCGCGCCGACCAAAGGCGTCGGAGCGGGCAGGACCACCTGCGCCCCGGCGGCGAGCGCGTCGATCACCGGCATCGGCGGCACACCCCGTTTCGCGGTGCCGGCAGCGGCGAGCTGGCCATGGCGGATGACGGCAATGTGGTAGCCCCTGGCGCCACCGGGCACTTCGTGGCCGCCGGGGCTGTCTGGCGCGACGGCGATCAGTTCGGGCAGCGCCGCCAGTGCGCGCAACCGCTGACCGCGCCACATGGCTTCCACGGCGGTGGCGATCCGGTCCCGCAACCGCGCCGCACTCTCGTAGTGGTGTCGCTTTGCCAGGGCGGTCACCTGATCGGCGGCCGCGGACAGGGCACCGTCGTCCGAACCGTCGATCAACGCGGCGGCCCGCGCGACCGCGGCCGCGTAGTGGGTTGCCGTCGCATCGCGGGCGGCAGGGCACGGTGATACTTCGACTTCGGGGCAGTTGTGCACTGCCGACCGCGCCAGCCGCGCCGTGCAGGTGCGCAGGCCGGTGAACCGCGCGAGCAGGTCGGCCGTGTCGGCGGCGTCGGAGCGGGAGCGAAACGGCCCGATGGCGCGCTCGTGACGCGGCGCTCGCACCGCCGACAGCCGGGGGAACGCCTCGTCGGTGAGCGTCACCCACCACCAGCGGTGGGGAAACCGCGACCGCCGGTTGTACGGCGGGGCGTGCGCGGCCAGCAGTCGCAGTTCTCGCACCCCGGCTTCCAGCGCGTGGGCGCATTCGACGTGGTCGACCGTCTCGGCCAGCCCGACCATCTCCTTGATGCGACCCCGCGGGTCGGTGCCGTTGAAGTACTGGCTGACCCGTCGGCGCAGGTCGACGGCTGTGCCGACGTAGAGCACCTCGCCCGACGGCCCGCGGAACAGGTAGACCCCCGGCCGGCGGGGCAGACCGTCGGCGAGCACCCGCTTGCGGCGCTGCGCCGGGGTCACGTCCGGCAGGTATGACCGGAGGTCGGCGTAGGTGTGCACACCCTGGTTGCCCACCCGCTCGATCAGTGCGTGCAGTACCTCGACGGTCGCCCGGGCGTCGTCGAGGGCGCGGTGGGTGGGTTGGGCCGCCACGTCGAACAGCCTGGCCAGCGCGGCGAGCCGCACGCTCGGAGCTTCCTCGCGGCTCAGGACCCGGCGAGCAAGCCGGACTGTGCACAACACCTGCGGGCGCGGCCACGGGATCTCGCAGTGCTGCGCCGCCGCGCGCAGGAATCCGATATCGAACCCTGAGTTGTGTGCGACCAGCACGGCATTGCCGGCAAACTCGAGAAACATCGGCAGCACGACGTCGATAGTCGGGGCGTCGCACACCATTGCGGTGGTGATGCCGGTCAGCCGCACGATCTGAGGTGGCAGGCTGCGCTGCGGGTCGACCAGGGTGGCGAACTCCCCGAGAACGACGCCGCCGCGCACCTTGACCGCGCCGATCTCGGTGATGGCGTCGGGGACCGAACCGTCCGCCGTGCTGCTACGAGCCCCTGTGGTTTCCAGATCCACGACGACGAATGTGGTTTCGCGCAGCGACACGGCGTGCGTCCCGTCTGGCGGACCCACGTCGGCGAAGCTCAGTTGATCGCTGGCGGTGACACCCATGACTCAGACGGTAGGGACACCGACCGACACTCGCGGGTTCCCGCGCCGGATCCGGTCGGCGACTCCGAACGGCGCGTCCAGTGTCTTCAGGTGCGGGATCGGCCGATCTGACATGGTCATGCCTGACAGGATCGTGGCGTCAGATTCACGCAGGAGGCCCAGTGATTCCGAAGCGGCTGGTACGGACGGTTCCCGAGGTGGTCGATCACGAGCAGGAACGTCTGTGGCGAATTGCCTGCGATCTCCACCCCGGGTGGGAACACATCACCCTCCGCGACCCCGTCGACCGCGGAAACTTTCCGCTGACCAGTCACGCCTGGGATTCGTGCGAAGCGGGATCCGCGCTGGCGAATCTGATCCGAGCGGAGGATCTCTACCACAACGGCGGCGTTTACATCGACTCCGACATCGAGGTGTACCGACCGTTCGATTCCCTGCTGGGCTGCGAAGCCTTTGCCGCGTGGGAGGACCCGAGCTATGTCCCGAACGCCGTGATGGGTTGCCGGCCGCTGCACCCGGCCATGCGCGAGGTCGCGATTCGAGCAGCTAGTGAAATCCCCTGTAAGCCATGGTTTTCCGGCGTCCATGTCACAACCGAGGTCTTCGTTAACCGCGACGACGTGACATTGCTGCCCCCAGCGTCCTTTTACCCCTGGCACTGGAGGCAGCGCGATATCAGCGATGCCGAAAAGGCGGAGATTCGCGCCGCGAACCCGTGGAGTTTCGCGGCGCACCATTGGGCCGCGTCCTGGTGGGCGAAGTGACGTGGGGGTGGGTCATTGAACCGCATGGCGGGAAAGTTGTCGGTGTGCGTGGTTAGCGTGCGGACAGACAAAACGCGCGTCGTTTGATCACACCGAGAGGATTCACCCGATGGCACTGAATAGGACGCCCGACAGTGGGACGCCCGAGAGCGCGCCGGCCGAGAGCGACGCGCCGGTGGTGATCGACTGCGACGAATGCGCGGTGCGCGGCCTCGGCTGCCGCGACTGCGTGGTCAGCGTGTTGCTCGGGGTACCGGAAACCTTGTTGCGCGACGAACGCGCCGCTCTCGACGTGCTCGCCGAGGTGGGACTGGTTCCCAGGCTGCGGCTCGTGCCGATTCGCCACCCCGATTCTGGGGTGGCCTGATCGCCATTTGTCCCGGGAATCGAACGCAATCACAGAGAAATGCCAGAAACCTTTCCAACTTCTTAGTCATGTGATTTGGACAAACGCTGATATCGTTTCGTAACCTGACCGAGACCTAAACAATGCTCGACGCCTCGCGCGCCAGACGCCCGTTTAAGGATGAAGATTTGACTCGCGACTTTATCGGCCCGATCGCACGCGCACTCCCGCGTTCCCTCACCGTCTCGTTGGCGGGCTTGACGGTCTTCTCCGTACTCACCGTCAATGCCGTAGCCGAGCCGGCTCAGGACGCGCTCGCCACGCTCAACGACCTGTCGCGTCAGGCTGAGCAGACCACCGAAGCGTTGCATTCCGCGCAGCTCGACCTCAACGCCAAGGTGTCG